>Ga0210050_1002373_pt1 | contig 18168 bp, 18 predicted proteins | sample CryGey132114_all_FD_185463 | JGI IMG/M metagenome (GOLD analysis project Ga0210050, IMG submission 185463) | Groundwater microbial communities from aquifer - Crystal Geyser CG22_combo_CG10-13_8/21/14_all (SPAdes) (version 2) | ecosystem: Environmental > Aquatic > Deep subsurface > Groundwater ...
GCCAATATGATACCAAAGCGATTCTTTATTAAATAGCCACAGATAAATCCAATTAGAGCTGAAGGAATCAACAAGATTGACCATACAATAATACCTTTAGTCACGAGTCCTCCTCGGCCTAACAATTATTAATATCCGAACCTTAGCTTTTTCCGACAATTTAAAACAATATAGCACAAGACAACGCATTAAGAAAGATAAAAAAGCAAGAAAATCAATGTGCAGCCTTTGAGGGCATTTCGTATTTTATGGTAATATGGATAAAATTGATTGTCGATGACTCGAAGAGGAAACTTTCCTGATGAAAAAGCTAAAGATAAAGGTCATCACAAACGCAAAGAAAAATGCGGTTGTTGAAGGAGAAGGGACGCTGAAGGTTTATGTAAACGCCCCTCCTGTTGACGGAAAGGCTAACAAGGTTGTGGCAAAAGTCCTGGCGGAACATTTCAAGGTAAGAAAAAGCAGTGTGAAGATAATCAGGGGCGAGAAGTCAAAGGAGAAGATAATAGAAATTGATATTTAAAAACTCTAATCTCCGCCGGTCATAAGCTCACATCCCATACAAGCCCGTCTTTTTTCTCTATCGCCTCTTTGACTTTATTCCAGTCAACCTTTTCAAGCGCGTTGAGTTCTTTAAGTTTTTCTTTTATCTTTTCATCATAATTTATGCGCCTTTTATAGAAATCCTTATAAACCTCAACCACAATCCTGCCGTTAGAGTCCTTTGCCGCTTTCACCGGCTCATAAATCACCATACCCTTTGTCCCGACAACTACATCATTAAATAAGAACTCTGCAACCTCGGGCCTGAGCCTCATACAGCCGTGACTCCTGAATTTATAAATGCTGTGGGGTGAGTTTGTGCCGTGAAGCCCTATGCCTCGGAGTGAAAGCTGAAGCCAGTATTTTCCGAGCGGGTTTTCAGGGCCTGGAGGTATTTCTACAATAACGTCCTGCCCATTATCCTCCATCTCTTTCTGGATGGACGGAGGAACATGCCAGGTCGGATTCTTTGCCTTGCCCTTTATGGTAAATTCACCGAGCGGCGTCTGCCATGTGGGTTTCCCTGCGGCAATGAAATAATAGTCCTTGAGTTTTCCGTCATAAAATCTGTAAAGCGTTCTGTCGGGTATATTTATGACAATACCGTTTTCAACCCGTGGAGGAATAATCCGCCTGAACCTTATATTTAATTTCTGCCCTACCTCAAGCGGAGCATTGTATTTGATTTGATTGCTTGAGGCAATGCGGTTCCACTCAAGCCCAATTTTGCCCTCAATCGCCCCTCCGTAATCGCCTTTTACAACAGTATAAGTTATCTCCTTTTCAATTATGCCTTCGTCAGCATAAAGCAAAACAGCAGACGGCAGTAAAAAGGCTATGGCCAAGTATAGCCCTAAAGTCGCGATAGACAGGGTTGGTTTGAGCGACATTAGAGATTTTTCGTTTTCGTTCTTGGCGAAATGCAGCGCTAACAGCCGCAACTGTCTGAGCCCGAAGGGTGAGTTTTGCGGCTGTAGCGGAATGAGCCTTAGAACGACAGAAAAATATCTTCGAAAGCGAAAGCCAATCCTGTCTATCGGCAGATTTCGGTATGGATATTTCACTGAGTTAATAATCTCAATGCCTCCTTAAGCAGTTCTTCGTTCCCTGACGCAAGCAGAGATGTGCTTTTTTTAAGGCTTATCTCAGCTGCCTCAATAGGATTGCCTTTGCTGTCTGTGAATATTCCCCCTGCCTCTTTGACCAACAGCCAGCCTCCTCCGAAATCAAAGCTCCTTGAAAGCGAAGGGTTCACAAATATACTGATTGAACCGCAGGCAAGATATGCAAGGTCCAGCGCGGTTGCTCCGAGGCAGCGGGTTTTTCGTGACTTTGAGAGCAGGGGCATTATCCCCTGTATATCCCTCCCCGGAGACTGCGCCTCGTATGCAACAAGATATATCTCTTTGTCTTTCTGTGTTGAAATTCTTTCGCCGTTTAAGAAAGCCCCCTTATTCTTTTCTGCCCAGAACTCATCGCCATTGACAAGATTTATAACATAGGCTGTTTCAATATCTCCAATCATATCTCCATCGGCAACTGCAATAGATGTGCAGTAAAACGGGATTCCCGCTATTGCATTCTTGCTGCCGTCAATCGGGTCTATCAATACTTTCCTGCCGCCGCCTTTTATATCATAAATGCCGGCTTCTTCTGAGACAATGGTTAAAGGCTCTCCTGACGCCTCAAGCGCTGAGAGGATAATATCCTCTGCCCTTTTATCTATCGGGAATGTTTTATCGCCTGCTGCGCCGACCCCGAGGGCTGTCTGCATAAGGGGTTTTTGTCTTAACAGGGGAATCTCTTTCAGAAGCTGCCTGCCTATATTCCTTAACAATTCAACCTTCATAAAAATATTTTACGATAAGATTGATAGATAGGCAACATTTAACTTTGATTTGGCAGGGAAATATAAAATCAGGCTGTCTCTCTTACAGCCTTTAAAAGCGCCTCTTTTGCCGCATTAAAATCCGAACGGATTTTATAGCCCGCAGCGTTTCTGTGACCGCCTCCACCGAACATCTCGGCTATTTTTGCGACATTTATCCCGCTCCCTTTTGAGCGGAGGCTCACCTTATAGTGATTATTTTCTATCTCCCTGAAAAGCGCTGAAACTCTTATTGATTTCAACATCCTTGGATATCCCGGAAAATTTTCTGTATCTGCAATCGCAGCGCCTGTTTCCCTGAACATCTCAAGCGTAACATGAGTGACTGCAATATCCTTGTATATCTCCAGCGTGTTCAGAGCCTTAAGAAGAAGCCTGAACCTGTTTGACGTCCATGTCTCGTAGATGTTTTCAGCAATATATGACGGGTCTGCCCCGGCTTCAACCAGTTCTGCCGACGCCCGCAAAACCTCAGGAGTAGTATTGCTGTACCTGAAAGTGCCTGTATCAACAGCAATAGCAGTATAAAGGTTTGCAGCAATCTCTTTTGTTACATCTGCGCCTAAGGCCTTTATCAAATAAAAAATCATCAGCCCGGTTGCAGGCGACTTCGGGTCTATCCACTTTATATCGCCGAAGTTCCTTGCTGTTTCATGGTGGTCTATGACTGCCGAGGAAGCGAATTGCAGTTTTTCTATCTCTGCCCGCTCAGCATCATTGCAGTCAATAAGAATTAAATTTTGAATTTTGTCCCGAATAAATCGGGATGAATTTTGAATTGAATCCGTGAATCTTTCATTTCCGGGCAGAAATTTATAAAATTCAGGCACAGCATCTTTGTCATAGACTATTGTTTTTTTCCCGAGGGATTCAAGCGCCATTGATAGCGCAATGGAAGAGCCAAGCGCATCGCCGTCAGGGCTTATGTGCGCTGCGATTATAAAATTATTTTCTTTCTTTAAAAAGTGGAGCAGTTCTTTCGGAGGCGTCATTTTATTAGGATGAGATATCTTTATGGTTTAATCCTCCTTTTTTATCTCCCTAAGAAGTTTTTCAATCCTGACCCCGTATTCAAGGGATTCGTCTATTCTGAATGTAAGCGAAGGGATAAACTTCATCCTGAGCCTTTTTGCCAGCTCTGCGCGGATAAAACCTTTTGCTGAATTAAGCATCTCCAGCGTTGTTTCTTTTTCCTCTTCCTTCAGAATGCTTATATAGATTGTCGCTATTTTCAGGTCTTCTGTTATCTTTGCCCCCGTGACTGTTACAAAACCCAGTCTGGGGTCTTTCACTTTATTCATTATGATATCAGCGATTTCTTCTCTGATAAGGTCGCTGACTCTCTGTGAGCGTTTGTATGGAAGCATAATCTCGTTATGCGTGAAGCGTAATGCGTAATGCGTTTTTCAGGATTCACTCATCACGCATAACGCATAACGCCTTACGGTTTACAGTTTCCCTGCTACCTTCTCAATGACATAATTCTCAATGATGTCTCCAGCCTTCATGTCATTGTAATTCTCTATGGTGATGCCGCATTCGTATCCTGTCTGGACTTCCCTAACGTCATCCTTGAATCTTTTTAAGGATGAGAGCTTGCCTTCATAAACAACGATATTGTCCCTGATAATCCTGACTCCGTCGCTTGCACGGCTGACAGCGCCGTCAATAACATAACAGCCTGCTATGGTCCCGATTTTTGATACCTGGAAGGTCTGCCTCACCTCTGCCCTGCCGAGAATTTTTTCCTTGAGAGTGGGCTCAAGAAGTCCCTCAAGCGCCTTTTTCACATCTTCTATCGCTTCATAAATGATGTTGTAAAGCCTTATATCAACGCCTTCCTTTTCCGCTGTCTGAGACGCCTTTATTTCAGGCCTTACATTGAACCCGATTATAATGGCGTCTGAGGCGGCAGCCAGCATAACATCTGATTCATTAATCCCACCCACCGCTGTATGTATGACCCTTACCTTGACCTGCGGATGAGTGAGGCTCTCCAGCGCATCGCGCGTGGCTTCCACTGAGCCCTGAACATCCCCTTTTATTATGATATTAAGGTCTTTAACCGCTCCTTCTTTTATCTTTGCATAGAGGTCATCAAGTGTAAGCTTTCTTCTCTTTGCCATTTCTGCCAGTCTTACCTTCTGGAGTCTTATAAGCGCTACCTGCCTGGCGCGCTTTTCATCTTCCACTGCGCCGAAGACGTCTCCTGCTGTAGGCACCTCAGGAAAGCCTATGACCTCAACAGGAGTTGAAGGGCCTGCGGCTTGAATGCGCTTTCCCGTATCATCTACCAAGGCCCTTACTCTTCCCACGCTTGTGCCTGCAAGGAAATTATCTCCAATCCTAAGGGTTCCTGCCTGAATAAGCACGGTCGCAACAGGCCCTCTTCCTTTATCAAGTTTTGCCTCTATAATTGTCCCTTTTGCCCTTCTGTCAGGATTTGCCTTGAGTTCCATCACCTCTGCCTGAAGTAGTATCATCTCAAGCAGATGTTCAATGCCGATGCGCTTTTTGGCAGATACCTCAATAAATATGTTCTGCCCGCCCCATTCTTCAGATAGTATCCCCCGCTCTGCAAGTTCGGTTCTAACCTTCTGGGGATTTGCCTCGGGTTTGTCTATTTTATTTATCGCAACAATTATCGGCACGTTTGCAGCCTTTGCGTGGTCTATCGCCTCAATAGTCTGCGGCATCACTCCGTCATCCGCAGCGACAACGAGCACAACCACATCCGTCACCTTTGCGCCCCTGGCCCGTAAGGCAGTGAAGGCCTCATGTCCCGGTGTATCAAGAAATACTATATCTTTCCCATTAAGCTTAGCTTTATATGCCCCGATATGCTGTGTTATCCCGCCTGCCTCTGTCTCTGTAACCCTTGTCTCTCTTATCGCATCAAGTAAAGAAGTTTTGCCGTGGTCCACGTGCCCCATTATCGTGACTACCGGCGGTCTTGGAACAAGTTTTGATAAATCCTCTGCTTCCTCTTCTACAATTAATTCCTCTTCTACAGGCATGACCTCAAGTTTTATCCCAACGCTCTCTGCGATGAGCATGGCAGCGTCTATGTCCACAGGCTCATTTATTGTAGTCATATGTCCCAATTCCATAAATTTTTTCATGACGTCGGATACTTTTATGCTTATGAGTTCTGCAAATTCTTTTACTGTCATCCCCTCACGCATTTTTAATATCTTTTTCCTTGCTGATATAACAGGCTGCGCCTGTGGTCTTTGCTCTTCTTTCTGTATGAATCCTTTTCCCCCATGCCGTTTAAACTGTTTCGGCTCATGCCATTTTTTGGTCTCTATTTTCCTTACTGCCTGAAAGGCCTTCTGCATCTGAGGCTTTGCCTTGAATTTCTCTGCTTTTTCAGTTTCCAGCTCTTTCTTGAATCTGTCCGGAACTTTTTGCACAACCTCTTCCTCGGGCAGCGGAACAGCAATCTCTGCAGGCAGCGCTTCCTCAACAGGCAGTGGTTTTTCCTCCGGGATTTTTATCTCCTCCTGCTGGATTTTTTCTTCTATCGCCTTTGCAGGCTGTTCAATCTTCTCCGCCCGGACTATTGGCTGAAGAGGTTTTTTAACCTCTGCGGCAGGTTCAGCTTCGGCTGTTAATCCGGTCTCCACAGGTTTTTTTACTGCCCTTACAGTCTTTACCGGCTTAACTTTAGGTTTTTTCTCCTCTGGTTTTTTCCCTTCGGCGGGTTTCTTTTTCTCAGGCTTTGCGGCGGCTTTTTTAGGTTTGACCGCAGGCGCTGCCTTTTTCTTCAGCAGTTTTTCTACTTTTTCAGCAACCTCGGGCTCTACTGTTGAGGAATGCGTCTTGCCTTTAATCCCAATGTCTGAAAGCGCTTTTAATATCTCTTTATTGCCAACGCCGAGCTTTTTGGCAAGTTCATGGACTCTTAATTTGGACATATAGGTTCTCTGCCTCTTACCCCTGGACTAAGCCCCTTCTAATGACAGGCTTGTAACATTGGTTCTAAAATGTTATCATAAAAAACCTGTTTAATGCAATTTCATGCAATGACTCTTAAAAGGAGGAAAGACATTGGCAAGCTGTTTTGTATGCGGGAAAACAAAGACAATGGGCAATAATGTAAGCCATGCAAACAATAGGACAAAGCGGCAGATACTTCCGAATCTGCAAAGGGCAAAGATTGCAACATCTCACGGCACAAAGAGAGAATATGTCTGCACCAGGTGCCTGCGTTCAGGCAAGGTCAAAAAGGCTGTTTAGTCAGGGACTCGTAGAGTGAAAAGGGCTGATTCTCTGCTTGCTCCTCTGATTAAGAATCTTAAGCTGGAAGACGCGGTAAAACTGGGACGCATAAAGACAGAATGGGCGGATATTTTTGAAAAACCTGTCTCGTTTCATATGTCCCCGGCAATGCTGAAAGAGGGAGAACTGCTCATTAATGTAGATTCTCCTATATGGATGCAGCAGCTCAGTTTTTACAAAGATAAAATGGCTGATAAACTCCATGGCTTTGGCGTAAAAGCAGTCCGTCTCAGGCTGGGAAAGGTCATGCCATGGGAAAAAGAAAAAAAGGTGGAAGAAATTCTCCACAAGCCGATCACAGCGGACGACCGTTCTTACATAGAAAAAACTGTATCCCCTATACATGATGCCGAATTAAGAGAGGGGATTAAAAAGGCAATAGAAAAATCAATCAGTTTCAAAAGGCCATGATAACACCCGGAGGCAATATGAAAAAGGCGTTAATCTTATTATTAATTGCAGTACTTCCACTCTTATCCTGTGGGAAAAAAGAGGTTAAAAAAGTTACCGAGGAATCAAAAACGGCTCAGGAGGCGATTGCCTTAGCAGAGGAAATAAAGGAAGCCTATCTGAAAAAAGACCTTGCAGTAATTGAAAAGGACACAACAAAAGAAGGTTACATAGAGCTTCTTGGCGCAAGAAAGAGTTTTGACAAGGCAGAGCTTGCCTTTTCTTCCAAATGGATTGAGATAGAAAAAACCGCTGTCTCCATGAAAATTGCGTGGAGCGGGAAATGGGTTGTAGGAGAACAAGTGTCAGAGGAGCGCGGCACGGCAATATTCATATTTGAAGGAAGCCCTCTGAAACTAAGCCGCGTTCTCAGAGCAAACCCCTTCAGACAGCCTGAGTAAAAAACTCGGATTATAATCAACGCCAAAAGAAAGTTGTCATTGCGAGGAGCGCAGCGACGTGGCAATCTATTGAGATTGCTTCGCTTTGCTCGCAATGACACGCTGTCATTGTCAACGCATCTAAGTCGTTCACTACAATATCAATGACAGCTTGTGCAGGTTGCTTTGGCACAGGATGAACAGCTTGCAGAGGATGTGCCTGCGAATGGTTTCTCAACCCCGCTCATTCCGAATACGGACATCTTCTTTTTAATCTCTGAGGAATTGCATTTCGGGCATGTAACCTTTTGGCTTCCGAAAACAAGCTTTTCAAAATCCTCTTCGCATTTTGTGCATTTATACTCATAAATCGGCATAAAATATTATAACATGCTGCTTATTAAAACCTGTTAATGCAGCCCCTGTAACAACTATAAAAATGATGCTGTTCTCCTTTTATTTCTTCGGAACCTTTTCCCAGTCTTTTAAGAACTTTTCAATCCCAATATCTGTCAATGGATGTTTTGTAAGCTGTGCTATCACTGAATATGGAATTGTTGCAACATGCGCTCCCATCTTTGCCGCCTCGACAACATGGAGCGGATTCCTTATGCTTGCGACTATGACCTGCGTATCAAAAGCGTAGTTTTCATAGATTGTCATTATCTCCTGAATCAGTCCCATTCCATAATGGCTTATGTCATCAAGCCTTCCGACAAAAGGGCTTGCATAGGCTGCCCCTGCCTTGGCTGCAAGGAGCGCCTGGCTTGGAGAAAATACGAGCGTAACATTTGTTTTAATTCCCATGCCTGAAAGTTTTTTCACTGCCCTGAGTCCTTCCTCTGTCATCGGTATTTTTACGACTATGTTTTTATGTATCTTTGCAAGAGATTCCGCCTCTTTTACCATTCCCTCCGCCTTCAAACCAACGACCTCGGCGCTCACAGGGCCGTCAACAATGCCGCATATCTCTTTAAGAAGTTCTATGGGGTCTCTGCCCTCTTTTGAGATAAGCGACGGGTTTGTTGTAACGCCGTCAATAACTCCAATCTCCCATGCCTTTTTAATCTCGTTTACATTTGCCGTGTCAATAAAGAATTTCATTGTTCCTCCTGTATTAAATTCCACAATTTTGCATTTTTATTTTTGATTTTTTATTTTACTATTATACCCCATCACTATCACAATATGCCGCCTCAATAAGTTCTATTATATGAAACACGGGCATCTTGGTAATTGCCTTGCTCAGCTGCATCATGCAGCCGGGACATGCTGTAACAACAGCGGCTGCGCCTGTTTTTAAACAGCTTTCAGCCTGCCTTTTCAGGAGTCTTCCCGAAATATCTTTATTCGTGAGGCTGAAAAGCCCGCCTGAACCGCAGCAGCCCTTTTCTTTCTTCTCAACAACATTCACTCCGATTTTTTTCAACATTTTCCTCGGCTCATCTTTTATGCCAAGCCCATAAATAAGATGGCACGGGTCATGGTATGTGACTGTCGCATATTTCCGGGAAAAGAGCGACGGCTGGGCCAGGTCTAATCTTTCAAGGAGAAAACTTGACACATCCACTGCATTGCTTATTCCGCTGTTAATAATCTTCGGGTATTGTTTTTTTATCATAGTAACGCATGTAGGGCAGAGGCTCAGGACTGCCTCTACTTTTAACTTTCCGAATATCCGCATATTTCTTTTTGCAAGTTCGCGCGCCTCTTCTTCCAGCCCGAGCGCCCTTAACGGCATTCCGCAGCATACCTCGCCTCCGGGCGCTATTACCTCATAGCCCAGTTTAAGGAGGATGTTTATCAATGACAGCCCAAGGTGAGGATATAAAAAATTGGCGGCACACCCTGTGAATACAGCCACCCTTCCACGCTTTTTCGCAACCTTATAAACCTGCGCCCTTTCTTTAAAAGGGTATTTAGAGAGTTTGAAATTTGAGGGGATAATCCCCTTTTTTGAAAGATACGGAAACAATACATACTGAGACATCTGAAGCATTTTGCAGCTCAAGTCGGGATTCCTGATAAAAAATTTTGCAAGAAGCCTCAAGTATCTCCTCTTCTTATCGCTCTGCTTAAGCATATTCCTTCCTCTGTAAATATTCTCCGTTATATCAACTCCGTTCGGACAGACGCCCGAACACGCCTCACAGAGGATGCAGCTAAAAATTTTCTCATTGAGCAATGGCGTGGGTTTTAACTCCTGAAGCAGAAGCCCTCTCAGAAGCGCGAGCCTGCCCCTGGCCCCCATCGCCTCTGTATTGTCTTCATCATAGGTTGGACAATATGCCTTGCAACTTCCGCATCTGACGCATTTTTCAAGGTCTTTGATGTCAGGCAGGTTTTTCACTTTGCGTTTTTTCTATCCTCTACGAGCCGTAGGCCTTCGTTCATCCTTCCGCTTCTGAAACCTTCTATGTCAAGGACAATAAATTTATATCCTATGGATTTAAGTTTTTCTGTGATGGCTTTTCTCGTCTCAGGTTTAAGCGCCATAGCCATATCTTCTTCTTTAAGCTCAATCCGTGCAATATCACTGTGATGCCTCACCCTGAATTCTTTAAAACCCAGCGACCTCAAAAAACCTTCCGCCTCTGCAACCTGTTTTAATGACCCTGCTGTTATCTGTTCTCCGTAGGGAAACCTGGATGCAAGACATGGAGAAGACGGTTTATCCCAGGATGGAAGATTAAGCCTCCGGGATATTTCTCTTATATCTTTTTTGTCCAGCCCTGCCTCTATCAAAGGGCTTCTTACGCTGTGGTTTAAAGCAGCCTTTCTGCCTGGCCGCCAGTCCGCCGTATCATCAAGATTGCTTCCATCAAGCACAAACCTGTACCCCTCATCACGAGCTATTCCCCTTATTTTAGTGAATAGCTCGTCCTTGCAATAGAAACACCTGTCAGTAGGATTCTTTGCAAAATTCTCCACATTCAGTTCCTCTGTTTTTATAAGCCTTTGTTTTATGCCTGTCTCTCCACACATTTTCTTTGAAAATAACAAATCATTCTCAGGCATGGTTTCAGAAACTGCCGTTACTGCAAGCGCCCTGACGCCTGAAAGCTGAATCGCTTTTAACAGGAGCGTGCTGTCAACCCCTCCGGAATAGGCAAGCACAGCGCTTTCCATTTCTTTGAGGATGCCGATAAGTTTTTCAAGCTTATCGCTTGGTGAATTGGTGAATTGGTGAATTGGTGAATCGGAGGACATACTAAGCCCTATACAGTGATTTTATGAATTTAGATTCTGTCACGCTCTTATTTTTTACCCATTCACCTATTTACCTGTTCACCCGTTAACCCTACAAAGACGTTATCTCGTATTTCTCCTGATGCAGGATATTGCTCTCCTTAATAATCACCTTAATGCCGTATCTGTTTTCAATCTCTTCAAGTCCGAGTCTTTCTTCATCAGACAGGAGTTCCGCAACAGAAGGATGGGCGGTAATTATTATCTTTTCGCTGCCGTGCGCAGCAAGTTTGCCCACATCCCTGAATATCTCATAACAGAGAGTGCGCGGAGCTTTCACAAATCCCTTCCCTTCGCAGTAAGGACACGGCTCGCAGAGAGTCCTGCCAAGACTTTCTCTCACACGCTTCCTGGTCATCTGTATAAGCCCCAGTTCTGATATATGCAGGATTGTGTTTTTTGCCCTGTCTTTTTTCATCGCCTCAACAAATGCATTAAAGACCTTTTCTCTGTTCTCAGGTTTTTCCATATCAATGAAATCAACTACTATTATCCCGCCGAGATTCCTCAGCCTTATCTGGTATGCTATCTCCTTTACCGCCTCAAGATTTGTCTTTAATATTGTGTCTTCCAAATCGTCCTTGCCGACAAACTTCCCTGTATTGACGTCTATTACAGTCATCGCCTCCATCTGGTCAATAACGATATACCCGCCTGACTTCAGCCAGACCCTTCTGCCAAGCGCCCTTGAGATATCAATCTCTACACCGAAGGCATCCAATATCGGCTCCGGTCCTTCATAAAAAACTATCTTATCAAGGAGTTTCGGGAAATATGTCTTAACAAATTCCTTTATCTTTTCATACTCCTCGGCAGAGTCAATAACAAGCCTTTCAACATTATGCGTAAGCAGGTCTCTGACGCTCCTGAACACAAGGTCCAGGTCGCTGTAAAGCAGCGAAGGCGCTGCTGCCTTTTCTTTTTTCCTCTGTATGTTTTCCCACAGCAGAATAAGAAAATCCAAATCCTTTTTCAGTTCTTCTTCACTGCATCTTTCGCTGGCAGTTCTGATTATAAGCCCGTAACCTTTAGGCTTTATTGTTTCTGCGATTGCCTTTAACCGCATCCTCTCCTGCTCATCGGCAATTCTCCTTGAAATACCTACATGCTCAACATTCGGCATAAGCACCAGATAGCGGCCGGGCAGCGTGATGTATGACGTCACGCGCGCGCCTTTGCTGCCGATAGGGTCTTTTGAGACATGGACAATAATTTCCTGCCCGGGCTGAAGAAGCTCTTCTATGGAAAGATCCGACCTGCCTTTGTGAGAGACAAACTCAACGGAATCGCCTTTTTCTTCTTCTTCAAGAAAAGGCGCATATTCTTCAATGTCAGTCCTTATGTCGGCAACATAAAGAAATGCCGCCCTTTCAAGCCCGATATCAATAAAGGCGGACTGCATTCCTGGAAGTATCTTTACAACCTTTCCCTTGTAGATATTGCCGACCAGGCTTGCATCACGCTTTCTTTCAACATAGAATTCAATCACCTGCCCGCCTTCAAGGAGAGCCACCCTTATTTCTTCGTGTGTTGCATTAATCAGGATTTCGCTAACCATATTTAATTCCTTTCCAGAGGCAGCGACCATTCGCCCTTCCAGCCGTACATCGCAGCCCTTGTTATATCAAGTTCTTTATATGATACACCGAATATCTCAGGGAGTATCTCGCTGAGCTTTGGTTTTTTATCCTTTGCGTCAACAAGCGTCAATCTGACTGTTTCTCTATCAAGCGCCTTGATGTCTTCAATATTATTGTTATTCTGATTCTTTTGCTTGTCATTGCGCGCCGAAAGCAAAGCAATCTCGTCTTGGGATTGTTTCAGGACTCTGTCCTTCGCAATGACACTTATTAACGCCGGGTCCTTGCACTTTATCTCGTATTCGTACCGCGATATGAAACTGCTCAGGGACGGCTCTTTGTCAGGAATGGAGGCTGCGTCATTTATTTTTAAGCCTTCCGGCAGAACAGAATTCATCCCCAGTATAAAATAGTCTATATCAAACGGAGGTGTTATCTCCATATCAAAGTATTCTCTGAGGCCTGCTATGCCCACGCCGAGGGCAGGCCCGAAAGACACTTTCGGCGATGGATGAAATCCCTGCGAATACCTCATTGGTATCTCTGCCCTCCTCATTGAGCGGAATATCGCTGTAACAAGTTCAAGATGGGAGAGGTATTTCAAAACACCTGCCTTTGAGAATTCAACACGGATTTTGACGCCGGATGCATGATGCATGATGCACGATGCATGATACCCCCCTTTAATTCCCCCCTTAGTAAGGGGGGATAGAGAGGGGTTGCATTCTTCATCCTGTATCCTGCATCCTGTATCCTGTATCTGTTCTTTACACTTCAGCCCGCACACATGACAAACCTTTCTGCAGTCAGATGTCTTTTCTCCAGAAATTGCCCTCTGATATTCCTTGCAGAGGAAGTCTTTGCTTACCCCTGTATCAATAATATCCCACGGCAGCCTTTCATCTGTCCCGTAAGTCTTTTCCGCATATGCCGCTGCATTTATGCCCGTCTCTTCCATTGCCTGAGCCCATTTCTGAAAATCAAATGTCTCTCCCCAGGCGTCAAGCCTGCATCCCAGAGACCATGCCTTCTCTATTAAAGGAGCAAGCCTCTCATCTCCCCTCGCAAAAACCGCCTCCAGAAAACTCATATCTTCCCTGTGCCCCTTAAACTCAAATCTCTTTTTCCTGAATATCTCTTTCAGATATTTCATCTTTCTCTTTATGCCCTCAATGTTCTCCTGTCCATGCCACTGAAACGGCGTATGGGATTTTGGGACAAATGGAGAGACGCCCACATTTATTTTTACATGCCTTCCTGTGTGCGCTTTTGCGATTCTTAAAGCCTTCATTATCATCTCAGGTATCGCCTGTATATCCGCATCGGTCTCGGTCGGAAGCCCTACCATATAATACAGCTTGAGATTCTGCCAGCCTTCTTCAAAGAGTGCATTAAGGCTTCTCTCATAATCTTCCTCCGTGAAATCTTTGTTTATGACATTACGCAGCCTTTCAGTCGCAGCCTCAGGAGCTATTGTAAAGCCTGTTTTCCTAACGCTCTTTATCTCCTTCAAGACATCCTGATTCACAGCGGCAACCCTGATGGATGGAAGTGACAGGGAGATTTTTTTATCTGAAAATCTCAGGTTGAATTCCTTAATCAAAGGCAAAAGGCATGAGTAATCTCCTGCGCTCAGGGATGTGAAGGAGACATCTTCGTATCCCGTATTCCTGAGAGAATTCCCTGCAATTTTCAGGATATTTTCAGGGCTTCTTTCACGAAGCGGCCTGTAAATCATCCCTGCCTGACAGAACCTGCATCCCATTGTGCAGCCGCGCGATACCTCTACATTCACCCTGTCATGGACAATGGCTGTGTATGGGACAATCGGAGCCTCCGGATATGGGGATGAATCCAATGAGTCTATATAACGGCGTTTGACTACAAATCCCCCCGTCCCCCCTTTGCTAAAGGGGGGCGGAGGGGGATTATGAATCGAGGGAACAAATATTCCTTCAATATCCGAAAGGGCTTTTAAGGCAGATTCCCTTTTCCCGTCTCCTTCTTTTTTCCATCTCCTGTATGTCTCTAAAATTTCTATCACCGCTTCTTCGCCGTCACCTATTAAAAATGCATCTATGAAAGGAGACATCGGAAGGGGGTTAACTGTGCAGGGGCCTCCTGCGATTATCAGCGGCAGGTCTTTTGCCCCTTTTGCCCGTTCTTCGCTCTTTATCGGGATTCCTCCGAGATAAAGCATATTAAGGACAGTTGTGTATGAAAGTTCATACTGAAGACTGAATCCGACAATATCAAAATCCCTGAGCGGCCTGCCTGTTTCAAGGGAAGAAAGGGGGATTCCCTTATTCCTCATCTCCTCTTCCATATCAAGCCATGGATGGAAGGCCCTTTCAGCGGAGGCGTATGGAAGGTCATTGATTATCTTATAGAGGATTCTCAGCCCGAGGTGCGACATCCCGATGTCATATATGTCAGGAAAGGCCAGGGCGACCCTAATCTCCGCCTCTTTTCTGAGAGAGTTTATCTCGTTATCTATGTATCTGCTGGGTCTTTGAAAGAGTGATAAATTCACATTTTAGGATAACATAAAACCCGGATAGGTTATTGACATTGATAGTATCATGATACTATGATATTAGGACAAGTGGAGGTGTGTTATGGCATCAAATGTCGCAACCAACATAAGGCTGCCGGAAGAGTTACTGAAGGCGCTCAAATATAAGGCTATAGAGGAGAAAAAAAGCGTAAACCATCTTATAAGAGAGGCTATTGAGGTGTCTCTTCCGATGTCTGTCAAGCCGGAAAAACATGCAAATGACCCGTTAGAGAATATCATCGGCATCGCCAGATCGGGCATCAAAGACGGTTCTGTAAAACATGACCGCTATCTGTACGGCAAGAGAAAATGAGGGTCTTCATAGATACAGGCGCATTTATTGCTCTTACAGATGCTGATGATGAAAATCACAAAGCGGCAAAGGCATTCTACAAGAGCGCGATTGAAAAAGGAGCAAGGTTTATTACAACAAATTTTGTGGTTTGTGAAACAATAAACTATCTTAGGGCAAGGGTTTCGTACAATGTTGCTGTGGTATTCAGGGAAAACCTTAAAAAGAGCGGCATTGTAGAGACAGTCAGTATAATCCCTCCGATGGAAGATGCGGCGTTTTCCATTTTCAAGCAGTACTCTGACAAGGATTTCAGTTTCACGGACTGCACAAGTTTTGCAGTCATGAAGTCCCTGAGAATAGGCAGCGCATTTGCCTTTGACAGGCATTTTGAGCAGATTGAAGGGATTAAAAGAGTGCCGTGATAGCCCAATTCCAAGCTCAACCGTGCAGCGGGAAAAGAGGGGATAAAGGTTTTGTAACAGCTTATAGAGGATTTTTGGTAAAATTCGCTTGACAGTATCCCATCCACTTCTTATAATTCATTAAAAAGCAGATGCAGCATAAAATGTAATGTTATGTGTAAATAAAAAGATTTACAATCCTACCTCAAAAAAGTGATAATCAAACTCACAGGGGTTATAAATGATTGCTAATCTCAAAGGTGAAATAATGTTAGAAAAAACCGAAGACATCAGCCAGTTTTGGGCTTATGACCTTAGTTATTCAAAAGACTCTGATTTAACTCTGCTGGATAATGTTCAGTTTATTTATGAGCTATCATTGGCAGAATTAGAATTAAGGGCATTAGGTGCTGATTATGAAGTAATCAATGGACTCAGAGAATTTAAGTTAAATCATAAATCGGAAGAATTAGCTGATAGATTAATAAAGCGTCCTGCGTATTTTAAATCAGTCGGTGAAAAATTGACTGACTATTTTCATATCATTCAGAAAAATAGAACACGGTCTGTAAATCAATATTTAACTCACTGGATTTATCCGTACAAAGGAAAATTCCATCCTCAAATGATCCGGGCGTTATTAAATATTATTGGCTTAAAAGAAGGGGATAGTGTATTTGAGCCTTTTTCTGGCAGTGGCACAACTGCACTGGAAGCGCAACTGCTTGGCATAAATTTTATCGGGATTGACATCTCTCCGCTGTGTGTGTTGCAAGGCAAAGTTAAAACAAAATCAATCTATGTTATTGATGAGATTATTAAATTAAAGGACTCTCTAATATCTAAAATTAAGCTTTCGCTTTTTAATCAAGAACAGAATTTTTACAAAGTTCTGGAAGACATTGAAAATAAAAATGTAAGAGATTTCTATACTCTTGCAAGACTGTTAGCAGTTAGTGACGAATCACGGCGAGGGCGTGCATTTGAGCAATCTTTTATTAAGAATTTAAATTTGATGATAGATTCTGTAAAAGACTATAAAGAAATCGCTGATAAATTACATTTGAGATTGGGAGATATTGACCTTAAAAAAGGGGATTCAAGAAAAGTTGAACTACACGATAATTCTATTGATGGAATTATTACCTCGCCACCATATTCTATAGCTCTTGATTATGTAGAAAACGATGCTCACTCATTAGAGGATATGGGGTATGAACTCAATGAAATAAGAGAAGATTTTGTTGGTGTGCGTGGAAAAGGGAAAGAGAGGGTTGATTTATACAACAATGACATACAGAAATCTTATGATGAAATGTATAGAATTTTAAAACCTAATAAATATGCTGTCATTGTTATAGGCAATGCTACTTATCAAGGACAAGAGGTTAAAACTGTGGAATTTACTATAGATTATATGACAGAGATTGGCTTTAAGTTAGAAAAAAATATTTTGAAGATAATATTTGGGCTTTACAATGTAATGAAAAAAGAAAATATCCTTATTTTTAGAAAAGCAAAATAAGTGGCAGATAAAGATTATATCGTCAGATTAGAAAATGTCATCAAGCAGATGCTCACACCTTTAAAGGACATCCCTTTTAATCTTGTAATTGAATCTATGACAGGGAAAAAGGTTATTTCTTTTGACTTTAAAAATTCTGAGCACAAGGATGTATTGGGATTATTAAAACAAGCAGCGTTACAGGCCGGCAAAGCAATAAATAAAACAGGAATTCTAAGACCGCGCCCAAATGAGGTGGGAAACGATATTGAGCCGTTTGTTAAAAAAGCTTTAACCGACTTGAATCTTAATGCTGATATTCCAACGGTTCCAAGCGGGAACAAAAAATCTACAGGCTATCCAGATATTTTGTTTTGGTTTAATAGTGTCCCATATTATTTAGAGTGCAAGACTTACAATGCGGAAAACATAGCAACAACTCAAAGAAGTTTTTACTTCTCGCCTTCTGATGAATTCAAGGTTATATATGATGCCCGCATTTCTTGATGTCTTTTGAAATCTATGTTGCTGGTGAAGCAGGCAGAAATCATATTTATAAATGCAACCATTACAAAATTCTGTCATTGGAGTCTTTGTCCCTTGATGTCAAATATGAGTTTAACTCTGATAACAAGCGAATGTATTCGGGAGAATGCGGAACAATAATATTAGACGAAGGTGAAATCGAATAAAAGAAATATAACCGCACATATCAAATCGCTCAAGCGGATGCGGCATAAAACCGCCACATCGCTTAGCTCAGTCGTTCCTCATAATGAAAAAGCCAAAATGAAACCATCTATCTGTCCGCATTTCACTTTCCATAACCCTTAACTCCCGCTCTAACAGATACACGCCCCTCGTAATGTATAATAATCATATGTTCATAGCAGGGCTGACAGGGAATTACGGCATGGGAAAAAGCGCTGTGCTTCAGATGTTCAGAGAGCTGGGCGCAGTTACGATTGATGCTGACTGGGTTGTGCAGCAGCTTCTAAGGGAAAAACAAGTCCTAAAAAAAATAAAAACGCTTTTGG
>Ga0210050_1002381_pt1 | contig 18136 bp, 20 predicted proteins | sample CryGey132114_all_FD_185463 | JGI IMG/M metagenome (GOLD analysis project Ga0210050, IMG submission 185463) | Groundwater microbial communities from aquifer - Crystal Geyser CG22_combo_CG10-13_8/21/14_all (SPAdes) (version 2) | ecosystem: Environmental > Aquatic > Deep subsurface > Groundwater ...
CTCCACAAGGACACCAACCCAGGGAAGGTTGCCCGGCTGGAAGCCCTGCACGCTGAATACGTCACCTACGTGCGCCTTTGTGTGCAGACGATGCTGGGTACTCATCGGCTGAACCTCGCCCGCTCGGAGATGCAGGCGTTCTTCCCACGAGCAATCAACCTCACGTCGCAAATCGAGAAGAACGCTCAGGACCATGCCATTAACATTGTGAGTACGTTCTCAGGACGAACGCATCGGGACTGATGATCGCCCATCGAGCGTGAAACGGGTGCTGAGAGAGCGATACCGGACAGCACGGGACAGTTTCTCGGGATCTGGGCGGCTTTGCCAGTCGTCATCCTCGCCCCCACCGTTGGGCAGGAGGCTTACTACCGAGGGAACTCCGTCGGGAGACATCGGCACAGCCTCGAACTCGGTGCCTACTCAAACTTCGAGTAGGTTCTGAGGAACGGTAGAACCACTCCTCCACCTCACGGACGTAGGCCGCCTGCTTGGCGTAGTCGAACACCCCCTGCATGGTCTGGAGGTTGTGGGCACGGTCGGCCAACTTCACGACCGAAGCCGTGGGGCACTTGGCCAACTCGTCGAAATAGAGGTTGTAGTCCTTGACCAGGCCGTTCGACTTCTTCGACAGCCGCCACACGATGTTGGCCAGGTCCCGGCCGAAGCGCTCCTCCAGAGCTTCCCGGGTCACGGCGGAGCCGTGGTCCTCCAACACATCATGCAGGAACGCAGCGGCGAGAGCCTGCTCCGGGTTCCGCAGATGCGGATCCACGGTCCGCACGAGGCGGGCGATGGACAACTGGTGGTGGAACCGTGGCGTCTCGCCGTCCTTCCGGGTGCCCTGCTCCAACTGGCGGACGAACTCCAGGGCGTCGGCGGCAAGGTAGAATCCCCGACCGTCGAGGTAGCCCCGCATCACGGAAAGCTGTTTGGTGTGTCGGGCCTGGATCTCGGTCACGCCACCACCTCCTGACCGATCTACCCGGTCAGGGGGGTGAGGTAAAACGGGGCTATCACCCCTCCGAGGGCTGGATCAGGGCTTGGGACGTTTGTGCGGGTTGATCTCGCAGAAGTCGGCGAAGAAGTTGGGAGCCTGAAGGTTCTGCGGCAGGTTGGGAGACTTCGTGGAGACGTACTCCCCGTCGAGCAGGTAACCCCAGTCGGCCGTCGGGTTGTTGTCGAGGCAGACGAGGTGCGTCACCGTGCCGGGCTCGACCGAATCGACGGTGTGGTATTCGTCGTTCGGAAGCTCGTAGGTCTCCCCGGCCCGGTGGGTGATCTGGCGGCTCGCCCAGTTCCCGTCGGTGTCCTTGTACCAGCGGGTCTCGGTGAAACCGCCGTGCAGGATGGTGGATCGCATGACCCGCCACGGGTGGTTGTGGGGCTCTCGCCGAGGATCCGGGGCGTGCCACCAGAGAATTTTCTCGGTGCGCTCCTGAGTCCGGCAGAGGACCAGTTCGGTCTTGTAGGCCCCGAGCCGCCCCTGCTCGTCCCGATCCGGGGTGGGGACGTGGTACGGGGGCTGCTCCCATTGGGCATGAGCCAGCGGGGACTGCGTCCCGATGGTCGTCGGTGCGTTGTCGGACATGAAAGTTCTCCTGCGACTGGTGGTTCTGGTCCAGCTACCCCACAGCATGGGGAACTAAAACTGGTCGGCTGCCTCCGAAGTCTAGTCAACTTTCGGAGTGACGATGCCTCGGGCCAAATGATCGACCCGTTGCAGTAGGGCAGGTAGCCGGTGTCTCCCGGCCATCTGCCTCACCCCAAGAGCGGCTTCTGGTGCTGAAATCCCGGCTGCTGTCACGAACAGCGGTCGGGCACTGACTCCCCGAAGAACCTCCTCTGCGTCGGTTCCAGGGAAAAAAGACTTGGCGACCCCCACCACAGGGACCTTCCCATCCAAGTACTCGAACAGGTGCCGGCCGAGGCCCGGTTTCCCAACCCCCAGGTCCACGTATCCGTCCACGATGATGCACCCGAGGGGGTCAGAGATCAGGTCGAGGATGGCGGTGATGCAGGGGAGTTCTCGTTTGTAGAACGCACCGGGCTCGTACTCGGCGACGTTGGCTACCTCGATGACCCACTCCTGTCGAGCCGGGTTCGACGACCACCCCTCGAACAGGACGGCTGCAACCTTGGCTGCTTTGTCCTCTCCGTACTGGGCGTCGATGGCGATGAACATGAGATTCCTGATGGAACCCTACCCTGCACCAAAGGAAATGACCCTAGAGGGAGTTGAACCCTGCTTCTCCGCCGTGAGAGGGCGGTATCCTACCAGTCGTAGACGATAGGGCCAGATTATTTTGACGTCTTGCAATAGGACTGTTTCTCTACCCGACCTCTCCTTGTTTTCAGGGAGAAGTCGTCTTCCTCTTTGGCGGTTTTACACCCACTGCACCATTTCATGGGGTTAGGATACCCTCTATGGGTTCCCAAGTCAAGCCTTGTCTTGAGGGGCCAGCTAGACGACAGGGACATGGAGCCGGCGGTCGGACTCGAACCGACTGCCTCTGCTTTACGAAAGCAGTGCTCTACCAGGTGAGCTACGCCGGCAGGTTGTGGGCCGTGATTTCGACCACCCTGGTCAAAAACCAGGCGTGGCCCATCTTCTCTTCGATCTTCAGGAGGCGTTGGACCACGGCGTCCACCACTTCCCGTTTGTGGTCGGGGTTCTGCTGGGCAATTTGGGCTCCGAGGTAGGTGAGCCCCTTGACCAGCCGGTCGGTTTTGACTTCGTCGTTGGCCTGCTGGATCAGCCGATCAAAGCTATCCAACTCGGCGCCCCAGTATTCCATCGTGAACATGGCACCTGGACACCTCCTACTCGATCGGAGATGACCATCGGAAGAACACCGTCCCGCAGACCTTGCACCGTCGGTCTTTCGGCCGAGAGCCCCCGACAGGAGTTGAACCTGCAAACCTTCGGTTTACAAAACCGTTGCTCTACCAGATTGAGCTACAGGGGCATCTGAGAGCCGACGGCGGGATTCGAACCCGCTACCTCAGTCTTACCAAGACTGCGCTCTACCTATTGAGCTACGACGGCAGATTGTGGCCTTTCGCTGCGCCCTCGGCCACTGCGGGCTCCAAACTCCCCAGGGTGCGTACTGTGCCCCAAGTTGGACAGCGATTTCGGGTCCAGTTGACCTTCGGGATGGACCCGATTTGGAGTGCGGACGGAGGGAGTTGAACCCTCAATCCTCGTGGGCACTGGGTTTTGAGTCCAGCGTGTATACCGTTCCACCACGTCCGCAGATGACGACCCGTAGCCGGGATTCTGTTCTATGAGCCCATTCGTCTATTGGCCCCAACCCGCCCATTGTGATTAGGCGAGCGTCCACCCCTTGTGGTGTTTTCGCTGACCGGAGAACAACAACTGCATCCCCTGTCGGGTCAGTTCGTGTTCTGTACAAAAAGCTGACAATGAGGGTCGAACCTGCATTAGATCCCCCGACGGGGACTTGACCTGGGGGTACGGGCTCCTCCGTTTCGAGAAACTAATCTTGGCCCGATCTTCGGTGCTCGGGGGCGTCTTCCGCCCTCCCGAACACACGGCGTTCCTGTTGCCTTTCATCTTCTCGGAGATCTTCCGCTTGGTTGCGGCTGACAGCGTGAACCCTCGGCAACTCCCGGCCTCGTTCAGAATGTTGTAACACTTCTCCTTTGATGTTCTGTCCAGCCACGCCTGTTCTTCCGACAGAAGGTCATCCGGTCCCACCCAAGCGAGGACTGTGAAAAGGAACTCCCCCTCGCCGTACTTGTTGTAGGCGTTCTGTAGGGGGTTGTTAGGGTGGATACCTGCCCGGAGCCGGGCTCGGTGCTGGGTAAGCCTTCGGTAGAGGTCTGCCGTGGATCCAATGTACCTTTTGCCCGATGGGGTGTGGGAGATCTTGTAGATCCCGCTTTTGCGGGCAAGGGCTTTGTAGGCCGAGCCGCCAAGGTTGGTGTCTACGTTCACACTGCCAGTTTACGATGTTGCTGTTTGGGTTGCAACCTTTTGAGTACCTGAGAATTGCATCCTCGGAAGTGCAAACGGCTGGTCGGCCTCCTTCCTTCAGCGGTGATGTCCCGAGCTTCCTCACATCCTCCGGGGAGGGTAGTGCGGGCTCTCGGTCGTCGTGCCGGGGAGGGGAGTCGAACCCCTACGCCTGAGCGCCTGGCTCTAAACCAGGTGTGTCTACCGTTCCACCACCCCGGCTCATCGTGCTGGGAGGGGGACTCGAACCCCCACGCCCCCGAAGGGCACCTCGCTTTAAGGGAGGCACGTCTACCTGTTCCGACATCCCAGCGATGCCCGGACCGGGGGTCGAACCCGGACGCCTCGTGAGCGGGGGTCTATAAGGCCCCTGCGTCTACCAGTTCCGCCATCCGGGCTTGCTATCCGAAGTACCTCTCCCACCAGTTCGCTGGGAGTTGCCTCTCCAGCGAGGTCAACTCGGCTGTCAGGACTTTCCCCTCATGAACCAGCCGGTGACAGTTGGGACAGATGTAAGCCAGGTTCTTGTGGTTGTTCGGGTCGTGGACCTTTCTCCCATGGATGTGGTGGATGTCCCCAGTCCCATCGTCCCAACCGCATCTTGAGCACTGGAGACCGAGTCGGCGAAGCAGCTTGCGGCTAGTCCTGGCCGACATGTCCAAGATCGACTTGGGTTTCCGCCCAGAAGCCACCGCTCGCCCCACAGTCTGTTGGTGGGCGACAGAACCCTTCAAAGGGCTGGGCCTTCCCCTCAAGGTTTGGCTAATCCGAGTTTTCCGCTCATCCGACAACACTCGACCCCTCTGGGTGTGGGAGGCGGAGCAGGACAGCGAGCAGTATTTCTGCCGAGGATCCTTGGGGACAAAAAGCACTTCACATTCCCCGCACGGCTTCTCTGGGTAAGGGCGCTTTCTCATGGTCCCCCAGGATAGTGAGCCGAACCGAGGTGTCAAGTGGAGCAGGGAGGACTTGAACCTCCTCGCCTCGTCAGAGGGCCAGATTTACAGTCTGGTGGGCCAGCCAGTTGCCCATCTGCTCCATATTCCAGTGCCCCGATAGGGCTCGAATCCATGTCTCCGGCTTTTCAGGCCAGCGCTACTCCATCTCAGCTACAGGCGCTCCTCCATGTTCCAGTGCCGAGGGAAGGAGTCGAACCTTCGACGCCCAGTTCTTCAGACTGGCGCTCTACCACCTGAGCTACCTCGGCATGAAGTGGACCGAGCAGGACTTGAACCTGCAACACCTGAGATTTCACCTCAGTGCTCTACGCAATTGAGCTATCGATCCATGGAGCAGGCTGCCGAGGAATCGAACCCCGCATACCGCCGGATTTGGAGTCCAGCGAGCTTACCCAGAGCGCAGCCTACAGTGCCGAAGGCGGGATTCGAACCCGCACGCCCGCAAGGGGGCACTGGCCTCTCAGACCAGCGTGTCTACCAGCTTCACCACTTCGGCGTGGCAGGGGGTGAAGGAATCGAACCTCCAGCTTGCTTGTATGCTCGTCGTCGGTTCTCCCCGAGGGGAGAGAGTTCGAGAGCGGGTTCGCAGTTTGAACTGGTTTTGGTGACCAGCTTCCGCCCAGCGGAACCCCCTATAGGTGCCCTTGTTTTCACCTCCACGGGCCGGAGGAAGAGACGGGGGTAGGAGTCGAACCTACTGTGCTTGTATGCTCGGCGCTGATGCTCCCGGCCCCGAAGGGTAGGAGCGAGTCCGTGAGCGGGATCTGCATTTGCAGACTGGTTTACGGCCAGTTGCCCTCCACAGGGCGTCCCCGTCAAAGTTTCTCCCGTTGGGAGAAGTGCAGAAGGAGGGAGTCGAACCCTCACCCTCATAGAGGACTAGGCTCTGAACCTAGCGTGTCTACCGTTTCACCACTTCTGCGTGCCTGACCTGTCCATCCTTCAAAAAGCCCCATTTCACGGGCCTCCCGCATCCCTTTCGCCACCACCAACCAGGCTTCGTGAGGCATGTCCCTGCGGGTGTAGTTGCAGCGGATGCAGGCAGAGATCACGTTGTCCTGTGTGTGCCCCTTCGAGTTGTCGATCCGATCCAGGGTCATCCTGATCCCGTTTTCGCCGCAGTAGGAGCAGCCTTTGGCGATCTCCTCTGCGATGAACTCACGGGTAAGGTCGTTCTCCCGACCGTTCTTCCGATCCGAACGCCGGGTGTCCACCAGGATCCATTTCTCAGTATCTAGTCCCGCTGCCCTTCTTTGTTTCCGTCGCCGTTCCACCCGTTTGGTGGCTTCGGACCCTTCTGGAGTGGCTCTCCACTCTCGACTAGCTTTCGCTTTGCAGTCAAGACAACGGGAGCGGGTGTACCCTTTTCCGTTGGAATTGGAGGTCTCAAGCCGATCTGCCGACCCACATTGACGACAGGTTCTCATAGTGGGAACGTAGCACATTTCTCCCCGTTCCCACAAGCGGAAGGACCGAGGGTCGAACTCGGAAGGCCCTTTCGGGCTCGACGGTTTAGCAAACCGTTGCCATCGCCTGCTGTTGGCTCGCCCTTCCAGAACATGGAGTCCCGCTACCCTCGGTTCTCAGGTTGTCCACCGTGCAGGTGGTTCCGACTCCAATCAGCGGAGAGAGGGGGAGTCGAACCCCCAAGGCCCTCATCAGGCTCAACCGGCTTCCAACCGGGTCCCGTCGCCAATCGGGTTGCCTCTCCAGGCGGGGATGGCAGGACTCGAACCTGCAAATGCTTGTAGGCTCTTCGAGGGTCCTCCCCTGGTCGGGGGAGGGAGTTCGTGAGCAGGAACGCTTACACGTCGGTTTTTCTGACCGATGCCTTTACCAGTTAGGCTACATCCCCATGTTGTCCTCCCCTGGCGGGGGAGGGCAGCGGAAGGAGGGAGAGTCGAACTCCCAAGGCGCTCATCACGCTCGTCCGGGTTCGAGCCGGGTGCCGTCGCCAATCGGCTTGCCCTTCCAAAGTGCGGTCGGGGAGAGTCGAACTCCCACGCCTGTTAGGCACAACGCCCTCAACGTTGCGTGTCTACCATTCCACCACGACCGCAAAGGTGCTGAGGCTGGGTGACCACCAGCACCAGTTGCCGCTCTTCAGTTGTCAAAGACCGCCCCGGGTCCAACGACCCGGAGCCCCCAGCCGGTGCCGGGGTGGTTCCCGAAGGAACTTAAACGACGAAGCCCCCTCGGGCTCTCGGCCGGAGGGGGCTTCGTGAAGCGCTGGGCTGTTACGCCTGGCTTACGCCGATGCCACCTCCGGGCCGTACTCGGACAGGTACGACCACGAGCGGGTAAGGCTCGTGCTTGTCCGGGTCTCGAAGGTGGTAAACAAGCGGTTCACGGTTCTTCTCGTCGTTCAGGGCCGGGCGTGTCCCCGGTGATGGTCACTATGGATCCTCTCGGGACCCGTGTCAACAACTTTTTTCGAGCGGGGTCGATTCCCGCCTTCGCCCCCTTCTACCCCGGCGGGGCCAGAAGTAAAACGGGATGTTCGGGTGGGGGCTGCTGCCTCTGGTGCCAGGCCACTTGGCCGGTGTTCCTTCACCGGCACCCGCACCCTGGACATCTACCCTACCGGCCCGCCCGCTAAAAACGGTCATCTGCCTATAGGCTGGATCCGGTAGCAGCCGGAGGCATCCATGAAGATCAAGCACGAGTCCATCCACCGGGTCGTCAGCGCCTTCTGGGAGAGGCGGGCGGCGGGTCTGACCCTCCAGAAGCTCAAGAAGCTGATGACCCAGCACGGGATCCCGGGGAAGTTCTCCGGCTCGGGCTCCCGGTGGGAGGTCGAGGTCCCCGATGAGAAGGCCAAGAACAAGCTCTTCCGAGTCCTGCCCAAGGACGCCGGCATCGGCGGCTACAAGACGGGCTACGGCGCCTGGGTGCTCCGCCCCGGCTACCAGAGCATGGGCGACTGGAACGACCCCAGCTCCCGGTGGCACTACGGCTCGAAGCTGGCGGCCATGAACAGCTCGGTCTTCGGCCACGACCGCCCCAGCGACATCGAGTTCTTCTTCGACCCCTTCGCCTCCACCGTCGAGGTGGGCATGGGCGGGGAATGGTGGGGCGGCAAGGTCAAGATGGGCGAGAACGTCTTCCACCACCGCAAAGAGCGGGTGGACGAGGCGTACCGGCCGGTCACCGTCCGGGTGGAGAAGGTTGGACACCACCTCCGGTTCGCCGTGATGGGCGGCTTCGGGGGTGGGGCCACGTTCATGCTCGGGTTCAAGGGCATGTTCTGAGGTCTCCGTGGCCGAACTTCACCTCTACGACTTCGACGGGACGTTGTTCCGGTCTCCCCATGTCGAGGGGATCAAAGACTGGTGGATCAGCGACTTCAGCCTGAACCCACCCTGCGTCCCGCTGAAGCCCGGCTCCGAGTGGTGGAACGCTCCGGTCGTCGCCGAGGCCAAGGCCAGCATCGCCAACCAGAACGTCTGGGCAATCCTCGTGACAGGCCGCACCGACCGCTCCGGCTTCCGGTTCCGGGTCCCTGAGCTTCTCCGCCAGGCGGGTCTCCGGTTCGACCGGGTGTACCTCAACTCCATGGGTGGCCAGACGGAGAAGTTCAAGAAGAAGGTCATCTCCGACACCCTCCGCCGGTTCCCCCAGATCAACACGGTCCACATCTGGGAAGACCGGCTGCCTCACCTCGACGCCTTCTGCAAGCACGTCCAGGGGCTCGGGAAAGCCTGTGTGAAGCACCCCATCAAGGTTCGCCCCCACCCCATCCTCTGCGATCCCGAGGAGCTTCAGGACATGGCCGCCAGGGTCGCTTCCAGGTGGGCCGGATGAGGGGGTGTGGCCAATGCGGGTCTGGCTCGACGATGAACGACCTGCCCCCAACGGTTGGACCACCTGCCGGTGGCCCGATGAGGTCATCACCCTCCTGAAAACCGGCAAGGTTCGGGAGATCAGCCTCGACCACGACCTGGGGGATGACCAGCGGGGCACCGGCTACGATGTCCTCAAGTGGCTGGAGGAGCAGGTCTACCGCCATGGTCGCAAGCCCCCCAAGATCTCCATTCACACGGCCAACCCAGCGGCTCGTAGCCGGATGATCCGGGCGAAACGGCAGATCTACCTGCTGTTTCTCAAGCGGAGGTCAGGCCGGGGCCAGCCTCTCGGGTAGGGTTCCAGACCCGGAGGTGATGGTGGGCGACTCCTGAAGAACGGCAAGCCTACGCTGATGCAGAGCGGGAACGCCTGCGTCAACAGGCCCAGGAAATTCAAGAGATCGACCTGAAGCCCTTCGGCGTGGATCTCGACGCCATCGCCCATGAAGTGCTGATGGAGGAGAACCAGAAGCTAAAGTTGCAGGTCGGAACCCTCCACCGGCAGCTTAGGGAGGCCCAGAGCGCCCTCGAAGACCGGGACAAGGTGATCCGCCGACAGCAGGACGAGCTAGAGGTATTGCGCTCCAAAGCCCTCAAAGGCCGCTGGGAGGGAGGGTTCGACCCCTTGTGGGGGTCTGACGTAGAAGACCCAGGGTCCGGGTAGAGTCGCCCTAGAAACGGGGGCTCCTTCAACCCCTGCCCGAGGATACATGAACTACCAGATCGACCTGAAGACAAAAGCCGTCACCGTTCACAAGGGGGCCGAGGCCCGCAAGCGGCTGCTGGAAGGGGCCAAGACCCTGGCCAAGTGCGTGGCCGTGACCTACGGCCCAGGCGGCCGGGTGGTCATGCTCGACCGGGCCGTGGGGCTGCTGGCGACCAAGGACGGCGTGACCGTCGCCCGTGAGATCGACGTAGAAGATCCGGTGGCCAACCTCGGCTGCCAGATCCTCAAGACGGCCTGCATCAGGGTCAACGACGACGTGGGTGATGGGACGACCTCGACGGCCATCGTGTCGGCGGCCCTTCTCGAAGAGGGGCAGAAGGTTATCGCCGGGGGCATGGCCCCCATCGAGATCCTCCGTGGTGTCCAGGCGGCGGCCCAGCGATGCTACGAAGTCATCGAGAGCCTGGCTTCGCCGGTGGAGGACCAGGCCCTTCTCGAACGGGTGGCCATGATCGCCAGCAACGGTGATGTGGAGGTGTCCCAGAAAATGGCCGAGGCGTGCATGGCCGTGGGCAACGACGGCACGCTGACCATCGAGGACGGCAACTCCGTGGGCATCGAACTCCAGTTCAAGGAGGGGATGGAGATCGACCGGGGGGCGGCATCCCAGCACTTCCTCGGGACGCTGAACGAGCGGGTCCTCGAAGGACCCCTCGTGGCCGTCATCGGGGCGGACCTGCGGACGGTGGACGATGTGCGGGGCGTGATGGAGGTCGCCTCCCAGTGGCCCAACCACGAACTGCTCATCATCGCCCAGTCCATCGAAGGTGACGCCCTCAAGACGATGCTGATGAACGACACCAAGGACGTGATGAAGTGCGTCGGCATCAACTCCCCAGGCTTCCACGACAGGAAGAAGGAGATCCTCAAGGACATCGCTGCCCTCACCGGGGCGGACTACGCCGAACCCACCCTCGGGTACGACCTCGCCAACTGGGACCCCGAGTGGTTCGGAGGTCTCCGCAAGGCCACGGTCGAGGCGAAGAAAACGGTGTTCGTCGCCTACGACGAGGCGGAGGAACTGGTCGAGGAGCGGATCAAGCACCTCAAAGCGGAGAAGCGACACGCCAAGAGCGAGTACGATACTGACAAGCTCAACGAGCGGATCGCCAAGCTCTCCGGCGGCCTGTGCATCATGCAGGTTGGGGGCTACACCGAGACGGAGATGAGGGAGCGGCGAGCCCGGATCGAGGACGCCCTCGGTTCTGTCCGTGCCGCCCTGGCCGAGGGAGTGGTTCCCGGGGCCGCCTCGGCCTATCACTACTGCGCCGCCATGCTCCTGCTGGACCTGGATGCAGGGGAGGCCGAGGGCAGCATGGAGTTCATGACCGGGTGGCGGATCCTGGCCAAGGCGCTCCAGAAGCCGTTGGAGGTCATCGCCTCCAACGCCGGGCATCCGTCGGCGTACACGGCTCAACTCCTGCTCGACGGCTACAAGTCCGGTGAGATGAGCCCTTGGCAGGGGTGGGACGCCGAGACCGGGGGCGTCCGCAGCCTCGACGAGGACCCGGCCGTCGTGGACCCCGTGGCCGTCGTGCGCTCGGTCATCGAGGCGTCCACCTCCGCCGCCGGGACGCTGCTCACCGTGGAGGCCAGCCTGTCCAAGGGGGGCTGATGACCGACGAGGAAAAAGCCCGGCGGGACGCTGCTGCGGCCAATTTGTTCGACAACCTCGACCCCAACATGATGGTCGAGCACCTTCTTGAGGAGAACGAGAAACTGCGCCAGCGCAACCTGGACCTTGGGAATCGTGTGGTGGCCGCAGAGACCCGGGTCGAGGAGCAGGGCAGGACCATCACCGTCCTGAAACAACGCTTGGAGGAGGCCCAGCGCCGGGGAGACTGGGACTTCGACCCTATCTGGGATGGGGGCGTTTTAGAGGACGAGGGCGGCGAGTAGATCGGACAGGAGGTGACCTGTGGTCATCGGCATCATCTGGCTCATCCTGTCCATCCTCGGGACCTTTCTCTCGGTCTTCATCCCCTTCTGGCTTCTAGGTAAAGGGTTGACCTGGTTGGGAAAGTGGCCCCAGAGGTGGAGCCACGAACGTCTGTCCCTCATCGAAACTCCGGCGACACCGACCACTCACCGGAAGCGCCGCCATTCCCACCTTCGGCTGGTCCAGTGACGGGAAGCTAGGGGGCCGAGGCCCTCTTGTTGTAGAGTAAACTGGACTGGAGGTCACCGAAGTGCTTCGGAACACGGACAACATCTTGGCGAGGAAGAAGCCAGCGGTACTCCAGCAGTACCGTCGCCGGATGTCCGAACTGGAGATTCCCGAAGGGGTGCGTATCCCCGACGACCCCCGAGAGGCGCTCCTCTTGGGGATGCGTATCGCCCGGCGGCGGGCCTACGAGGACGGCATCGTGGATGGGGTGAACCTGGGTGTCGAGGTCTTCGTGGAGGCCGCCGCCCACTAGGGCTTGCGTCGCAGCCGGACTCCCGGCTTGAGTTTGATGACCATCTCGGAGGGTACGTTCACCACCTCATCGGAGGTGGGGATGGTGACCGTCCTGGCCTGCCTCTTGGTCATGCGGAAGACCCCGAACGGCACCCGGACGTGATCGTCCTCGCTGAGGACGATGAGGATGTCTGGGAGAGCAAAAAGCACGTCCCTGACGGCCTTTTGGCTTTGGCCGGATTGGGCGGCGACCCGCTCCACGAGTTCATCGTAGTGCATCAACTACTCCTGTGCTGCGGCTCGCCCATCCTGCCTGGCCTTCCTCGTTGATCTGCCTATCGGGCTCGCTCGGTAGAGCCTTCCGGGGTCAACAATACCCCGAGTGGGAGGGATTTCGACGTGGAGCGCATTCGACAAGCCCTATTGGCCCTGGCCCATGAAGACCCCTCCGTTCGCCCACGGGTCTTGGCGGTCACCCGGGAGGCTGGAAAGTGGAAGTCTCTCCCCAAGGGCTGGGACCAGGGGTCGGTCCAGAAGTTCTGGGAGAGCCTCACCGGGGACAACAAGCACAAGGTAACCAAGTGCATCAAGGAGATGGGGGACAAGGTGGATGACCCGGGAGCTTTCTGCGGATCCCTGGCCGACAAGGTGGATCCCGGCTGGCGGTCCCGTCGGGCGGTCGTCCGGGCCTACTACAAGCGGTCCTTCAACAAGTTCAACGCTCCAGAACTGGTCGCCCAGCTTCTCACCGTCCTCAAGAAGGAGGGTCTGAAGGACGCCGAGAACCAGATCAGGATGAAGAAAGTCCCCGAACTGGTGGAGAAGGCGTGGGCCGGTCGGGAGAAGACCGCTGCCGACATCAGGCCCCTCCTCACAGCCCTGTTCGACTCCGTCCAGCCCTACGTCAAAGACTTCCGGCGCTTCATCCGCACCCTGGCCGAGGGGCTCACCCAGGAGGGCGAGTTCCCTGGCTGGGAGTGGTCTCTGGAGGGTGACCCCAAGGTCACCTCTCAGAGCGATGGAGTAGCCGGAGGACGGCAGGTGGGCGGCGGGTGGCACAGCCCACCCGAGTACGAAGAGGCGCACTACGAGGCCCCCGATGAGGTTGAGGTGAGCCTCAAGGCGAGCCTCCCGTTGCGCTACTGGCCCCGCCTGTTCACCAAGGACTACCGCCACCTCGTCCGTGACCGTGACGGGTTCATGAAGGCCATCGCCGACCTGACCCACAACCGGAATGCCCTGGCCATGCTGAAGAAGTTGGCCAAGGACACCATGAAGTTCACGGCCCGGAGCAACCCGGAGGTGATCTTCGACTTCGTCAAAGACGAAGTCCACGACTGGGTGGACGACCAGGTTCGGGACGGGGCGGGGAGCTACATCGAGGTGTCCTGGGAGTTCGATGACCAGCACACCAAGCTCAAGCAGATCGGCTCCCGGGTCACGGGTAACTCCCTCGATGTGCTCGTTGTCCTGTCCGTCGGCATCAAGCACGAGGGCCAGATCGACTACGACGCCATCGCCGAGGAACGGGCCGAGGCCCGGATGGACGACTACGAAGACCGCTACGACGACCGTTACGCCTCGGGCAAAACGGCCCTGGGCGGCGTCCACCCGCAGGACTTCATCAACGCCAAGACCAAGCAGTTGGCGAAGAGGGCCTGGGACCACCTCAAGAAGTTCCACCCTCGCTGGGAGGAAACGGTGGACCTCCCCTCGAACGTCGGCGGGTTCATCAAGCACCTGTTCTACTGGCTGGGGAACCGGGACGCCTACCAGAAGCTACATCTGTTCTTCGGAAACATGGCGGGCGTGGGGTCGGGCCTCGGGACAGAGGATGACCTGAAGCGGCTGGCCCAGCGAATGGCCGACCAGATGAACGAAGCCGAGGCCGTCGCCGTCGGGATGCTTCTGCTCAAGGCGGCTCGTCGCCCGAGGGCGGCCAAGGCGTTCGAGACGTGGGCTCTCCGGCACATCAACCTCACCCAGCACAGCCCGGACGACACCACATCGCTCAAGAAGCCCGGCGACGTGTTCGAGGAGATGGTCATCAAACTCAAGCCCCTGGCCCAGAAGGCCATCACCAAGGTCAAGGCGGAGAACGCCCAGACCCTCGCTTTCCTCATCGCCGAGGACATCAACTGGCACTCCCTCAACCGCACGGGACTCCTCGGTGGCGGTGACGGAACTGGGCTCCCCGAGGACATCATGTCCTACGTGTCCACCCTCGGTCGGGAACTCGACTGGGGTATGGAGCCTGCGGCGGCGTTCATCGTGGCCCTCCTGCGGAAGGCCGGGGAGAAGGGCTCGGCCTTGAAGGTGAAGCAGTACGCCATCAAGGAATTCCCCGAGAGCTTCGAGGGCTGACCGATGAGGAAAGACGCCAAGGCCAACGTCACCCCGGTCCGCCAGCGGACCCAGTACTCGTGGGAGGACCAGCCGCTGGGGCAAGTACCTGATCACAAGATCGCCGCCAAGCTGGGGTGCCGGAGGCAAGCCGTCATCGAAGCCCGGCAACGGCGGGGGATTGCTGCATTCGACTCGACACGGGCCAGCAAAGGCATCAGGTGGGACACGGTGCCCTTGGGCACAATGCCGGACACGGAGATTGCCAAAACGCTGGGCGTAGCAACCCCGGTCGTGTTCAACGCCCGTGAACGCCGGGGCATTCCTCCATTCAAGGCCCGATGTACGGATGTGGCGTGGGATGACGTGCCTCTTGGGGAGTTTCCCGATGCGGTGTTGGCAGAGTTTTTGGGGGTGTCCCAGCCTACGATCACCCGACACCGCAACCGCCTGGGCATTCTCCCGTCCAAGGCCCGTTTCATCACGACGGAAGGTCAAGCAGCAAGTAGCTACGGTGAGGCACTCATCGACTTGTACTGGCACGAACAAGGGGTGGACCACGATTTCCAGGTTCAGGTCGGCCCCTACGTGGCGGACTGGGTACTCGGGGACGGAACCATCGTGGAGTTTGCAGGGTTCATCGAAAGTCGGGCTTTCGGGGAACGTTACAAGGATCGGCTTGACCAAAAGATCGCCTACTACAGGTCCATTTACCGGAAGGTGCAGGTCATTTACCCAAAGGATTTGACCCACTTCCGCCCCAAGGGGGCACCTGAAGTGTCCCAAAACAGCATCTCAGGGGACATCAACTGGTCTGATCAGCCCCTCGGAAAGATGTCGGATACGGAACTCGCAAAACATCTCGGAGTCACGCAGACAACAGTGACCAGGTGGCGGACCATCTTCGGCATCGCCCCCTTCTGCTCGCCTGATCGGGATTGGTCCACCATTCCTCTCGGAGAGGAGCCTGATCCCGTCATTGCTTCTCGCCTCGGGGTGAGCAAAGAAACAGTTCGGCGTGCAAGGCTCGCCCTCGGCATCCCCTCATTTCGGAGCAATCATCATGCAGCGTGAGGCGAAAGCAAACGTGGTGCCTGTCAGGCAAAGAAGCCAATTTTCTTGTATGGCTTCAAGTCTGGCCATGTGCTTGCGGGCCAACGGGCATGAGGTCACCGAAGACGAGGTGAACGCCGTCATGGGTGCCAGGCCCATGAAAGGTGCCTCCTGGGAGCAAGCTCTCGCCTGTGCTCAGCACTACGGCTGCCGGGCAACCCTCACGATGCCCGCCACGGTCGAGCAGTTGAAGGCGTGGACCGACCAGGGCGTCCCCATCATGATCGCCTGGAATCCCGAGGGACGGGACTGGTCTCACGCCTCGGTGGTCTACGACGTGGACGATGACGGGAACGTCTGGGTGGCGGACCCGAACATTCCCGACCCCTCGGAGACGGTCAGGGTCGTCCCTCGGGCCGATTTCTACAAGAAGTGGTTCGAGAAGTGGCCGAACTACTTGGTTCGCCGTCCGGCTTGTGCCATCGAGCGGGAGGTCTCCGAGATCGGCACCCAGATCATGCCTCGGGCCTCGGATGACACATCGGCGTTCATCCCCTTCTCGAAGGCGGCATCCAAGGCCCCGTCAGACGCCACCAAGGTCCCTGGAACGAAGTACTGGGTCTCGAAGGAGCCCTCCAAAGGGCCGATTCGGGGGCAGAAGCCCCAGTTCAAGATCTACAACGAGCACGGAGGCGTCGTGGGCGGATCTCCAGACCGAGACAAGGCCGTCGAGAAGGCCAAGAAGATGGCGGCCAGCAAACTCCGCTGGGACATGAACGCCAAGGAGCACGGCCGCCCCGTCTGGAAGGCCCCCTCCCCGAACAACGACGGCGAGTACGTCGTTCAGGAGTACGCCGACAACAAGATCCGCTGGATTCTCCGGCAGCCGGGCAGCCCGTCGGGGACGGGACATGCGGGGGCGTTCCGAAGTTGGGAGCGGGCCGCCAAGGACGCCGAGGACCACGCCAACTCGAAGGGCCGATGGCGGGGTCGGACCGCTGCGGGGGTCACGGTCAAAAAGCTCCCGAACGGTGACGTGGTCGTCAACGCCGGACCGGCCTACAAGCGGTCCACCCTCATGCTGCTGGAGAAGGCGGGTTGGGACCGGCGGCTCATCCGTGACCAGTGGGGCTCGTGGATCCTCCCCAAGAAGACGGTCGCCTCGGTGGACGAGGTGGTTCGTGCCCTGTCGGGAGTCGATGCCGAGCTTCGCCGGGCTGCCAAGCGGGTGGCCAACGCCTTCCGTGACCGCCAAGCCTACGAGGTTTTCGTGGACAACAAGGGGTATGCCCACGATGACGAGGGCAACTCCTGGTTCGTTGGCCCCCAGTACGCCGGGTACACGGGGCACCCGAGGGGGCTCCCCTCGCCGGGGAGGCAGCGGCCGACCTACCGTCCTCGACCTGCTCCCTCGGCCCCAGCATCCTTGGGGCCAGATGCCAAGAAGTGGCTGGAGATCCTCGACGCCCTCTTGGCCGTGCGGCAGGATCGGTTCATCCAGTCCATCCGTGACCAGGTGGCCCGTGGCCGAGGACTGTCCGACGCCCAGTTGAAGGCAGTGAGGCAGAACCTCTACCGCAACCGGATGAAGGACAAGGCCGACTTCTTCCGCACGGCCGCCGAGCGGGTGGCGGAGGCGCACATGGCTCGGGCCAAGAGGAAGAACAAGCCCCTGTCCCTGAAGGACAAGATGAAGATCGACCGGACCAAGCCGAAGACTCGGAACGAGGTCCAGAAGGCGCTCGTCGAGCGGGGCTCCGGCGGGGCGGGGCATCACCACACCCGGGACCGGGATGTGGAGAAGGGCCGGTCCCGCAAGCCCAAGCAGGACTGGGACAAGGAGTCGGGCTACAAGGGCAACCCTGGTGGCGAGGACATCTACCCCTACGAGATCGACCACGGCTACGACGAGCCTTTGGCCGGAGGAACCGACGTGATGCGGCGGCTCCAGAACCAGTACCTCCACGAGCAGGGGGATGTGGTTCCTCAGCGGCCGGAGAGCCCGAAGGTCGCTCGGTACAACTTCGATAGGGCATCTCTGGGTGAGACTGCACGGAGGGTCGCCTCCGATTGGTTGACCCGGCAGGAGAACGACTGATGAGCAAGAGCACGCTGGACCAGCTTCGGAAGATGGCCTTGGACGTGACGGCCAAGATCCCCCTCAAGGTCAAGGCGGGGACCAGGGTGGTCGTGAAGGCCAATCCGGCCTCTCGGATGCTGTACTCGGGCGGCCTGCCGGAGGATGGCTCGGCGGGGACGGTCACGCCCGTATCCCTCGGGTCCACCAAGCGGACCTACATGCCTGGCCCCGGCGGTGGGCTGGTCTATGTCAAGTTCGACAGCGGCACGTTCATGGGCGTCTCCCCCAACGACCTCGACAAGGAGCCCAAGGGGAAGAGCGCCTCAGACCCGATGGCTCGTCTGCGGGACCTCCACACGGCCTGTGGCTGCGGCGGAGACGAGCAGATGGCCCGGTTCGAGGAGGGCAAGCCCGCCGACCCGATGGAGCACATGGACCCCAGCGACCGGGGGAAGTGGATGCAGCACCACGGCAAGCCTCCCGGTGACGAGAAGGGGGCCGACATGGGCCTCGACGAGATGATGGGGGGCCGGAAGTGGGATGGGGACAAGACCAAGCCCGACCGCAAGCCCTACTGGCCCGGCAAGCGCAAGGAGATCGGCGAAAAGCCCCTCGCCGGGCAGCCTGGTTCCCCCGAGCGGAAGCGCTACAACGACTGGTGGCGCTCGAACTTCTGGAACGCCAAGGCCGCCGACGGGATCGACGCCCTGGCCTACCTCGACGACGAGACCGTGGACGGCATCCTGTCC
>Ga0210050_1002389_pt1 | contig 18119 bp, 13 predicted proteins | sample CryGey132114_all_FD_185463 | JGI IMG/M metagenome (GOLD analysis project Ga0210050, IMG submission 185463) | Groundwater microbial communities from aquifer - Crystal Geyser CG22_combo_CG10-13_8/21/14_all (SPAdes) (version 2) | ecosystem: Environmental > Aquatic > Deep subsurface > Groundwater ...
GGATTTTTTCTCCGTTGGCGGATTTGATATTAATCACTGGCCAGGAGAGGATACGAAGCTTTGTTTAGATTTAATAAAAAGGGGTAAAAAGATAATTTATGATCCGGAAATTTTAGTTTTCCATCACCGCCGGCCGGTATTTTCTTCGCATTTAAAACAAGTCAGCCGCTATGCTCTCCGTCGTGGCCTTTTTGCCCGGATTTTTCCCGAGACATCCTTTCAAGTCGGCTATTTTATTCCTTCGTTTTTTACTTACGGTTTAATTTTAGGTTTTTTGGCTAGTTTTTTTAATTCTCAAATCAGGTTTATTTTTAACGGCGCTTTAGTCCTATATTTGTCGCTTTTATTTATAACCGCTTTAATAGTATTTTTTCGTGAGAAAAATGTTTTATTGGCCCTGGCGGTAATGCCGGCTATTGCGGCGACCCATCTGGTTTACGGGTTTCTTTTTCCTTGGGGATATTTGCAAAGGGAATTAAAAACAGTTCCGCGCGAAATTGACCTTAAAAAGAAAGCTTATCTCGGCGGTTAGGGAGTAGATTTTAAGAATTTTTGCGCATCCTGATTTCCTGGATCAAGGACTAAAACTGCCTCAAACTCTTTTTTGGCTTCAGCCTTTTTTCCTAGATTAAAATAGACAATACCGAGATTAAGCCGGAGAGTAGGATTTTGTGGATTAAGAGCCACCGCTTTTTCCAAATGTTCTAAAGTTAAATTAATTTGGCCTCTTTGGGCATATATTGCGGCTAAATTTTGGTGAGATTGCCAAAGACCGGGATTAAAAGTCAACGCCTTCTGATAATTTTCAATGGCTTCGTCAATTTTTCCCAGTTGCAGGTATGAATTGGCCATATTGTGGTAAGCGTCGCCATAATTTGGCAGTAAGGCAATGGCAATTTTAAATTCTTCAATCGCTTTTTCAAAATTGCCGTGGCGGCCGTATAAATCGCCTAAATTATTGTGATTTTGAGGACTGGAGGGAGAAGTTCTGGCGGCGGCCAGCCAAAGATGGTCCTGGTCTTTCCAATCGATGTTTCTGACGATGGTTCTTATTGAAAGAGCAATAATAATTATTCCAAAAAAGGTGTAAAGTAGATACTTGTTTTTTAGAATGCTGCCGAGTTTTTGTAAACCGATTCCGATTAATACCAGAATTCCCAGCGTCCCGAGGTAAGCATAACGTTCAGCCACAATCCAAGCGACCTTAAGGGGAGTTAACATAGGAAGCAAACTAATAAAGAAAAAACCCAACCAAAAGCAGTATTTGCGGTATTTCTTTTTAAGAAAAGTAAAAACAATCAGGCCAAAATAGATAAGGGTAACGATTGCCATTAAGGTATACTGTGTATTCGTATAAACCATTTCCGAATGATAAAGGGTCAAGTTGTCCGGCCAAACAATCAACCATAGATAATTGGCAATCGCCGTAGGAATTTGGGTGAGAGGATTATAAAAACCTTTTTCCTGGTAGTAACTGGTTCTTAAAGCGTTAATTCTTTGCCCGAGTTGTCCGCCAAAAACAACCATAACGACAATTACTCCGGTAAGTAAAAAATAAGGAATTAATTTTTTCCAATGTTCTTTAAGCTTATTGTTTATCAGTTCGAAAAAAATAAGAATGGGGAATAGTACGGCGGCTTTTTCGGTGGTAAATAATCCGGGAATGTAAAATATGACGGAAAACCAATAATATTTTTTTGCCCAATTTTTTGATCTCGAGATATAGTAAAGAAGAAAAGAGAATAGAACAAAGAAGCTGTATTGGGCATATAATCCACCCGAAATCCAGACTAAGCCTTCAGAAAGCAGTGGATGAACCGCAAAGAGAGAAGCAACCATTATGGCCAGAGGTGTTCCGTTTAACAAGGAAAGTAAGGCGTATATTACCCAGACGCAGCCGAGATGGAAAATGATATTAATCAGTCTAAAAAAAACCGGGTTTAATCCGAATAATTTGAAAACAATGCAGTAAAAGAAATAACGGGCCGAATTAATTGTCCAGTACCTGAGATAATAAAACCAATTGCCCATGTTTTTATCTTGGACAATTCCGGCAATATCGTCAGAAAGAAATTGGTTACCGAGAGAATTGGAATAAACTGCAAAAACAAGTACTGCCAGAAAAATCAAAATGACTACATTTTTTCTCAACCAAGTCTTAAAAATAGGGAGGGGAGTTTGAGGGGAAGAAATATTACCGTCCTGCCTAACAATTTTTTCCAATTTTTCTTTAGGAAGAGTAGTTTCAAGGTAATTTCTCAAATCATTTTCGGAAACGCCGACCTTGCTTCCAATTTCCGACAAAGGAAGCCTTTTCCAGTTTTTCTTAATAAACTTTTTTTGCGATTTGGTGAGATTCATATTTAGGTCTATGTTATACTAAGAGTCAGGAAAAATATACCTCTTTTTTTTACAGGGGGAAAGATGAAAATACTGGTTACCGGAGGTGCAGGTTTTATTGGCAGTCATTTGGTTGATGCTTTGATCAGAGAAGGTCATCAGGTCAAAGTTTACGACAATCTTAATTCTCAGGCTCATAAAGACGCTGGACTTCCAACTTATTTTAACAAAAAGGCCGAATTTGTTAAAGGTGATGTTCGCCACAAAAAAGAGTTGCAAAAAGCAATTGGAAATTCCGAAGTTATTTTTCATCTGGCAGCGGTGATAAGCCTTGGCCAATCAATGTATCAGATAAAAAAATATGAAGAGGTAAATTTTGGGGGAATAGCTAATCTTTTGGAAATTTTGGCTTCAACTCGAAACCGGATCAAAAAAATTGTCTTTGCCAGCAGTGCCACTGTTTATGGAGAAGGCGCGTACTTTTGTCCCCGGGAGAAAGTGCAGTATTCTCCAAAGGTTAGAACAGAGGAGCAAATAAGAAGTGGTCAATGGGAGCCGCTGTGTCCGGTTTGTCAGGAAGTCTTAAGTCCGATTCCAACGGTTGAAGAAAAGCCGCTTTCCTCGAGACTAATTTACGCAATTACCAAAGAGGCGGGAGAAAAAATGTTGGCAAGTTTTGCCCAAGCTTATGGGGTTCCCTGCACTGTTTTGCGCTATTTTAATGTTTATGGTCCCGGGCAGAGTTGGCATAATCCTCATACTGCTGTTTGGGCCTCTTTTCTTGGTCGGATAAAAAACGGTCTTGCTCCTTTGATTATCGAAGACGGTAAGCAAACAAGAGATTTTGTTTATGTTGAGGATGTGGTCAGAGCGACTATAGAAGCAATGGAGATTCCAAAAAATAATTTTGAGATTATCAATATTGGTTCGGGCAGGCGGGTTTCTATTTTGCAAGTGGCAGAAAAATTGATAGAATTGAGCGGCAAGAATTTAAAGCCGGAGATTACTTACATTTTTCGCAAAGGCGATGTCCGTCATTGTTTTGCCGATATTACTAAAGCCAAAAAGCTGTTGGCTTGGGAGCCTCAAGTAAGTTTCGAGGAGGGAGCAAAGAAAATGTTTCAATGGGGAATTAAACAAAAAGCTGAGGTAAGTTCGAAAAATTTTGCCCAAGAGCTGGTAGAAAAAGGGGTGGCTGTCTATGGAAAAAAAATCCAAAATTAAGAATTTAAAAATTTTGATTGTTGGCCACGTAACAGAGAGTTATGGTCCAATGCAATCTCTGCCAGAGTATTGTCAAAAGCGTGTCGAAGAATTCGCGGTTATTTCTCACCCTTTCAGTTATTGCACTATTCCTTATTCGGAATGTCTGCTTTATCAGGACGGCAAGCTAAAAAAGCGATATCGGGGGCTAAAAATTAAGACAAGCTGGCCGGTTCATTATTTAGCCGATGTGGGATTGACTTTCTGGTTTGTGATCAGAATGAAAAGAAAATGGGATTTGTTTATTGGTTCGGATTGTTTAAATGCTTTTACCGGTATTATCCTGCGATCAATTGGTGTTGTTTCCAAAGTAATTTTTTATGAGCACGACTATTCACCGGAAAGATTTGCCAACTGGATTTTGGATGCTATTTTTCATTATATTAATGGTTTTTCGGCAAGACATGCTGACATCATTTGGGACAATCCGCCCAATCTTTTGGAAATGAGAAAAAAACAGAGGGCTGATTTGAAAAAAGTAATCAGGGTTCCCCATGGAGTAGATTTAAATAAAATTAAAATTTTGCCGTTGAGCAAGATCCAGAGAAAAACTTTAGTTTATATTGGTTATATTGATCAGAATAAAGGATTACAGCTGGTTGTTAAAGCTGTCAAAGAATTAGCGAGTAAAATTCCTGAAATTAAAGTTTCTGTAGTCGGCTCGGGCTATTATGAACCAGAAATAAAAAAAATGGTCAAAAAATATAAATTGGAAAAGTATTTTCATTTCTTCGGTTTTACTTCTCATGATTGGACCCTTAGCTATTTGCCTTCTTGCGCTGTTGGTTTGGCGCCTTACTTGAACCGTTCAAAAAGCACTTTTAGGTTTGCTGAACCGTTGAAAGTTAAAGATTATTTTGGTTGTGGGCTTCCAATAATTATTACCAAAGTTCCGGATATTGCCAAGGAAATTGAGGGAAAAAACTTGGGACTGGCCATCCGGTATAACGCCGATGAACTGGCCAAAGCCATTCTTAAACTTTTAACAGATGACAAATTTTATCGTCAATGCCGGAGAAATGTCTTAACTTACAGCAAAAATATTTCCTGGGACTATACATTTGATCAGGCTTTTGAAAAGACCTTGGCTCCAGCAGGTAATTGATAATTAAAGGAAAAATGTTAAAAAAGGTTGTCTATCATGCAAGGATTAAAAAAATAGCAGCTTGGTTTTTGGGATCAGAAGTGGCCAAAAACCCCTTTTATCTTTGGTTTTATAAAAATTACATTAAATTTCAAATAAAGAAATTAGAGAAGGCTCCCTTGCGGGTGATGGTTGAAAATACTAATATTTGCAACGCCAATTGTGTTTTTTGTCCGCACCAGATTATGAAAAGGCAAACAGGGATTATAGGGTTGGAGACATTCGAGAAAATTGTCAAACAAGCTAAAGAAATGGGCATTGGCGAGTTAACTCTTCACGGGTTTGGCGAACCCCTCTTGGATAAAGATTTTTTTGCAAAAGTTAAAGTTGCCAAGAATTTCGGGATACCTTTAGTAAGGACAAATACCAACGGTATGTATTTGACAAAGGAAAAATTAAAGGATGTTTTTACGTCTGGCTTGGATGAAATTTATATTAGTTTTGACGCTGCCTCTGAGTCGACTTTTCAGAAAATCAGACCGGGGCTTAATTTTATCCAGGTGGAGACAAATATTTTGGGCTTGATTAAAGAAAAAAAGAAAAGAAAAGCTAAAAAACCAAAGATTTTTTTGAGTTTCGTAGAAAGTAAGGAAAATGCCTGTGAAACTGGACAATATCTTCAAAAATGGCAAGATCTGGTTGATGGCGTTTCTATTTCTTTTCTTCATAATTGGGCAGGGAAGCTGAAAAAAAATGAAGAAAAAAGACAGCGCGATCCCTGCCGCCTTTTGTGGACAGATTTGGTCATAAACTGGAATGGAGATGTTCCTCTTTGCTGCAGCGATTATGAAGGGAGAATAATTCTGGGAAATGTTAATCAGCAGACATTGAAAGAAATCTGGCGGGGAGAAAAGCTAAAGAAAATTCGGGAATTTCACTTGAAAGGGTCGTTTGATAAAATCGATCTTTGTAAAGATTGCGATTTGAATTATCACACTAAGTTGCCTTGGTGGGGGCTTTAATTTTTTAATGAGAGTTCTTCTGTTCTGGCCAAATTATGATTCTCATATAAATTACCCGCCTTTAGGATTGGGTTATCTGGCTTCTTTTTTAAGAATGAATAATCACAAGGTGGCAATTTTTGACGGGACTTTAAAAAATGCTTCTGTTGGTGATTTTGTGAATGAAGTGAAGGATTTCAATTGGAGGTAATGTCTAATCTTAAAGCAGATTTTGTGGTGATTGGTAAGGGCGAATACGAAGAAGAGTTGAAAAAAAATGTAGTTCAGGAAGGGGTAGAAAAACAAGTTTTCTTTAAATGAAAATGATATTGTTAAAGCCGTAGAGAAATTGATGAAGAATGAAAACGAGCTAAAAGAATATCGCCGAAAGGCAATTGCTTATACCAAAGAGTTTGACTGGAACGAAATTCTTAATCAGGCTTTTGGTGTCAGAAAGCAGTAATCTACTAATTAGAATATGTTTAGGTATAATAATAATTGATGATTCTTAATCGGTTAAAGGCCTTTCTTAGAAATAAAATTTTTATTTTTGTTCGCGAATACCACGGGACATTTTGGCCCGTGGATGAAGCGAACGAAATCGAACTTGCCGAAGGTGAAACCAGAGGATACCACGTCACACGAAGTGGGACGTGGTAGTTCATTATTTTTTGAAGGTTTTAGATGAAAGTTTTGTTTTTACTTCCCAATTATGATTCTCATATAATTCACCCGCCTTTAGGTTTAGGCTATTTGGCGTCTTATTTAATTAAAAATAAACAGATAGTCTCAATTTTTGACGGAACCTTAAAAAATGCTTCTTTAGACGACTATGTTAAAGTTATCTCTGAGTTTCAACCAGATTTAATAGGCATTTCCGTATTGACCAGAGGTCACAATTTGGCTAAGGAAATGGTTCGAACAATTAAAAAAAAATTTAGCCAAATTCCGATAGTAATCGGTGGAACGCAGCTTACCGCTGCTCCAAAAGAAGTAATGGAAGACATTAAGCCGGATTTTGGCATTATCGGAGAAGGTGAAGAAACAATTTTGGAGTTAGTAAGAGTTTTAGAAAAAAAGAAAAAAATTTTTACCAAGATAAACGGACTTACTTTTTTTTCTAATAACAGAATTATAATTAATAATCTTCGTCCACTGATCGAAAATCTTGATAATCTTCCTTTTCCCGCTTGGGAATTAATGCCGCCTAAAGAATATCGGATTGCACCGATTTTGGAGCCGGCCAAGGGGTTTCCCATTGCTCCAATATTGACCAGTCGCGGCTGTCCCTATAATTGCTCTTTTTGCGCTTCCAATGCCACATGGAGGAGAAAACTCCGCTTTCGCAGTCCGGAAAATGTTTTGGAAGAAATTAAAATGTTAAAGAAAGAATATGGAGTGGAAGAAATTCATTTCAGTGATGACAATTTTACGATGGATATTGAAAGGGCGGAAAAAATCTGCGATTTGTTGATTAAAGAAAAAATTAATCTTCCTTGGCAATGTCCCAATGGAGTTAGGATTGACCGATTAACTACTTCTTTGCTTAAAAAAATGAAAAAAGCAGGCTGCTATTCGCTTAGTTTAGGAATAGAATCAGGGAATCAAGAAATGCTGAAAAATGTTCAAAAACAACTTGATTTAAAAATCGTTCCCGGTGTACTTAAAATGTTAAGAAATATTGGCATTGAGTCCTATGGTTTTTTTATTTTAGGATTACCGGGTGAAACTAAAGGCTCAGCGAAGGAAACCATTGATTTTGCCCTCAATAACGATTTTGACCGCGTTTGGTTTAATATTTTTACGCCATATCCCGGATCTTCCGCATTTGCTGATTGGATTGGCAACCGGCATTTTAGTGATATTAATTGGAACGAGCATGATTGTTCTACGGCGCTGGTATCTAGTAAAGAATTAAGCCTTTCTCAAATTGAGAAGATGCAGAAAATGGCTTTAAGAAAATTTTATTTACGCCCCAAAAATTTTGCCAGAGTAATTAGTCATATTGGCCCTAAGGAAATAACCAGTTTTTTAATGTCAAGATTTTTTAAAAATATTTTCAAATTAACAATTAGTAAAAAAATAAAGAACAATGTGTGGCATAACAGGAATTTTTGAGTTTAATCCTCAAAAGAAGTTTGATCTTAATTCTCTTAAAGAGATGAATAAGGCAATTTTTCATCGCGGTCCCGATGAAGAAGGATATTTTGATGGTGGAAATATTGGATTGGGCAGTAGACGACTGAGTATTATTGATCTTACTTCCGGTCGGCAGCCGATTTTTAATGAAGACAAAAAATTGGTTATTGTTTTTAATGGAGAGATCTATAATTATCAGGTTCTTAGGCAAACTCTATTAAAGAAGGGACATCATTTTAAAACAAATTCCGATACGGAAGTAATACTTCATCTTTTTGAAGAAGAGGGAGAAAATTGTGTTAAAAAACTGGACGGGATGTTTTCCCTTGCCATTTGGAACATAGAAAAAAAAGAACTTTTTTTGGCCAGAGACCCTTTGGGTAAAAAACCGCTCTTTTGGGCCATTTTCGAAAATAAATTCATTTTCTCTTCCGAGATTAAAGGACTGTTAAGTCATAAGGATTTTAAAAGAAACATTGATGAAGAATCATTAAGTAAATATTTTTTATACGGTTTTGTCCCGGCGCCGGCTTCTATCTTTAAAAATATCCAAAAGCTTTTACCCGGACATTTTCTTACCATAGATTCAACAGGAGAAGCTAAAATTAAAAAGTATTGGGAACTGGATTATCGTGTTCAAGAAGAATTTTTTGGTGAAGAAGAGTTAGAGAATGAAATTATTAAATATTTAGAGAAAGCGGTTCAGAAAAGACTTATTGCCGATGTTCCGGTCGGAGTTTTTTTGAGTGGAGGAATTGATTCAGGATTAATAACAGCAATGATGAGGAACTTTATCTCACCTTCTAAAATTGACGCCTTTAGTATTGGCTTTGAAGAAAAAGACTACGACGAGTCTTCCCTAGCGAGATTAGTTGCCAGGCAATTAGGGGTAAATCATCATTTAAAAATATTTTCCAAAAAAGATTTATTGTCAGTAATTCCTCAGGTAATTGATATTTTAGATGAACCAATGGCGGATTCTTCGATTTTACCAACAGTACTTCTTTCCCAATTTGCCGGAGAAAAAGTTAAGGTTGCTTTGTCGGGAGATGGCGGGGATGAAAATTTTGCCGGTTACCCAAAATATTTAGCCCATTTCTTATTGGAAAATTATTGGTTGAGAAAATTGCCTTTCTCTTTATTTTCTTCATTTTTTTCGGGAAAATCATCTTTATTTTTTACACACGCAAATCAGGAACTATATCTTCGCAATCAACTCTGGATTAATCCGTTTTCTCTTGAAGAAGTAGAAAAACTAATTGGCATAAAACCGACATTCACTGATTTGGAAAGATACCATCTTGATTTTAATGGCCAAGGAGCAGAGGAAGCCTTTTTCCTGGATCAAAAAATTACCCTGCCAGATTTATATTTAGTTAAAACCGACAGAGCGAGTATGGCGGCGTCTTTGGAAATTCGCTGTCCATTTTTAGACAATGATTTGACGATACTTGCCGCCAAAATTCCCCTTAAAAATAAATTAAAAGATTTTAAAACAAAAAGTTTACTCCGAAATATTGCCAAGAAATATTTGCCTTCGGAGGCAGTTAATAAGCCTAAAAAGGGGTTTGGGATACCTATTTCTTTATGGTTGAAAGGAAAGGAAGGAAATGAAATTCTTAAAATTCTTTCCAAAGAAAAAATAAAAAAAGCTGGAGTTCTTGATTATAAAGTAGTAGAAAGCATGGTAAAATCCGGAAATGCCCAAAAAATTTGGGTGCTTTTGATATTTGAATGGTGGCAGAAAAAATGGTTAAAAAATTAGTTTCCGTTGTTATAACAACCAGGAATAGAAAAAAAGATGTTTTGGCTTGTTTGTCTTCGGTGTATGCCAATGATTATCCAAATAGTGAAGTAATTCTTGCCGATAATGCTTCCACAGATGGGACAACCGAAGCGGTCAGGGAGAAATATTCTAAAGTTAAACTGGCGGTTGCCAAAGAAAATCTAGGATTAAACGGGGGAAAGAACTTGGGGCAAAAGTTAGCCAAGGGCGATTATATTTTCTTTTTGGATTCGGATACAATGGTCGATAAGAAATTGCTGACAGAATTGATCAAGACAGCGGAAACTGAGGAAAAAGTAGGCATTGTCTGCCCAAAAATGTACTTCTTTGATCAAAAAAATGTCATTTGGTATGCCGGAACTTATGTAAACATGTTTACTAGCCAAACATTTAATATTGGGTGCGATGAAGAAGATAATGGTCAATATGATCAGGTTCGGGAGACGCAATTTGCCCCAACCGCTTATCTGGCCAAAAGATCGGTGATTAATAAATTAAAAGGGCATGATGAAACATTTTTTATGACCTATGGAGATACTGACTTTGGGTTTAGGGCCCGGGAAAATGGCTTTAAGGTTTTGTTTTGTCCAACCGCCAAACTTTGGCATCGTTTGGGTAAAGAAGAAAACTCCAAGACCATAAGGTCTTTAGGTTATAACTTGCCCATGAGAGCTTATTATTTTGCCAGAAATAGAGTGATTTTTATGAAAAAACATGCTTCACGGAAAAACTTTATTTTTTTTATGATCGTTTTTTTCCCTCTTTTTACTTTTTATTTTATTGCCAAAATTATTTTTCTTGGGGCTAATTGGAAATTTTTAAAACCCCATCTTCAAGGAACTTGGGATGGCTTATTATTTGCCGTTACCGGAGTGTTAAATCAAAACAGGGATTATAGATGAAGCTGACAGATTATCTTTGTTGTCCTAATTGCAAAAAAAACTTAATTGAGAAGAAAAATCACTTAAGTTGTAAAAGTTGTCGGATTGACTACTCGGTAAAAAGCGGTATTCCGATTTTACTTGATCCAAAAGCGATTTCTTTTCAAAATAAAAAACAAATCGAATACTTTTCGGTCAGCCGGGATGTAGTTAAAAAAGAATACGAATTGGAAGAATGGCATAAAAGTTTTTTGAACAGATTTCTTGAAAACTTTTCAAACTTAAAAAATAGGCTGGTTTTAGATTGCGGGGTCGGTCAAGGATATATGGCCATTGAACTGGCTAAAAGAGGAGCTTTTGTCATTGCTTTTGATTTAACTTACGAATGGTTAGTAAGACTTAAAGAAATTGCTAAGCAAAAAAAACTGGAGGATAAAATTCTATTTGTCTGCTGTTCAGCCGAGTCTCTGCCGATAAAAGACAAAAAAATTGATTATTTAATTTCCAATGCCCTTTTGGAGCATTTAGAAAAAGAAAAAGAAGCAGTAGTTGAAATTGACCGGGTATGTAAAAAAGAATCTGGACTAATGATTACGACTCCCTTAAAATACCGTTTTGTTAATCCATTATTTGTTCCTTTCTTTTTTATTCAAGATAAAGTAATCGGTCATCTGAGAAGATACCACGATTTAGATTTAAAAAAGATTTTTGAAAAATATAAATGGCAATTTAAAAAAGTTTATTATACGGGCCATATTTTTAAAGTAATAATTACAAAATTGTTTGTAGAAGTTTTTGGTTTTCAAAAATTAGCTGAAATTGGGGAAAAGGTTGACAGAAAATCAGAAAAGAAAAAATTCGGCGCCAGCAGTATTTGTATTTTTTTTGAAAGAAAAAACGAATGAAAATAAAAGTTTTGTTGATTAATCCATTTTTAACAGTCTATAAGGACGATCCGGCAGGGATTAGCCCCGCTTTGGGGTTAGGATATTTAGCCGCATATCTTGAATCTAATGGTATTGAGGTAAAAGTTTTAGATATTGCCGCGGAAGGAGTTAATATTCAAAAAAAGATAGGAAAAAAAGTCAGGTATGGTTTATTGGAAACCGAAATTTTTAAAAGGATAAAAGAATTTTCTCCAAAATTAGTGGGTATAACCTGCCAATCAACTCTTCATGCTAAAGAGGCGATGGAGACTGCCGAGCTGGTTAAAAAAGCCGATAAAAATATCTTAGTGGTGATAGGAGGAGCCCACCCCTCTGCCAACCCGATAGAAGTTTTAAAAGATGAAAATGTTGATATGGTGGTGATTGGGGAAGGGGAAGTTACTTTCCTGGAAATAACTCAAAGACTGGAAGCTAAAAAAAACTTGAATAAAATAATCGGCACTTTTGTTAAAAACGGCAAAAAAATTATTAAAAATCCCGGAAGACCGTTTATTAAAGACTTAGATGCTCTTCCTTTTCCCGCTCGTCATCTTTTGCCGATGGAAATTTATTTTCGGGAAATGGCAAAAAATACCAGTTATGCGATCAGGAATCGTCCAATGACAGTAATCACTTCACGGGGGTGCCCGGGTAATTGTATTTTTTGCGCTGTTAAAACTGTTTGGGGTAGGATGTGGCGGGGAAGATCGCCAAAGAATGTGGTTGATGAAATCGAAGTTTTGATAAAAGAATATAGAGCAAATGAGATTCATTTTATTGATGACAGTATTTCAGTTGATAAAAAAAGACTGGAAGGAATTTGCGATGAGATTATTAAAAGAAAACTTGATATAAAATGGACAACACCCAACGGAATTGCCGTTTGGTTATTGGATGAAAAGTTATTAGTAAAAATGAAGAAAGCAGGTTGTTATAGACTTACTTTTGGATTGGAATCGGGAAACTATGAGACGCTTAATAATTTTATCGGCAAACATTATGACTATGACAAAGCAAAACAAATCATTAATTTTGCTTCAAAAATAGGCCTTTGGACTATCGGTACCTTTATAATTGGCTTTCCATACGAAAAAAAGGATTCGATTGAGGACACGATAAATTTTGCTATTGCCACTGATCTGGATTTTGCCGTATTTTATATTGCCAATCCTTTTCCGGGGACACCGATGTATGAGATTTATCTTAAAAATAAATTGCTTCCATCAAATAATGCCTTTGAGGTGGTAAGAGGCTGCGGAACCAAATACTTTAGCCATAAGGAATTAACTAAAATTCAAGGAGAAGCCTTCTCCCGATTTTTAGAAAGCAGAAGAAAAAATCCATTAAGATTTCTTAATAAAATCAGGTCAGTTGAAGACCTTTTTTATATTATAAAATTGGGTAAAAATCTTTCAAAACTTTTTTTAAACAAAACCTTGGTAAAAAAGAGAGGAATTGCCGCCTTATGGAGATAAAAGAGAATAAATTAGTTAATTTTTACTTCAAAATTTTTCCTGAAATAATTATGCACAATCATACCTATCGATTGAAGCATTTTGTTAAAGAAGTTAGTGAAGAATATTGCTCGAAAGGAGGAAAAATTATTGACATAGGAGCCGGTACTTGTCAATATAAAAATTATTTTAAAAATCTGCAGTATTTTTCTCAAGATATTCAAAATAATTAACAAGAATCAATAAATTACGTCGGGGAATTTGAAATTTTACCAAGTAACCGCTTTAATTATGTTTTGTGTACGCAAGTTTTGGAGCATTTAAAAGATCCAAACGCAGCCTTTAAAAATTTTCATAGGATATTAAAGAAAAGGGGGAAAGTTTTTTTGACAACCATCATGGCCTTTGAAGAACATTCAATTCCTGATGACTATTTCAGATTTACTCGATATGGACTAAGGTACTTGGCAGAATCAAACGGTTTTAAAGTTGAAAAAATAGAACCGCAGGGCGGACGATTTATTGTTTTATCTAAAGAATTGCAGGTTTTGATACCACGTCTTATAAAAAATAAATATATTATTTCTATTTATTTTTGTTCGCGAATACCACGGGACATTTTGGCCCGTGGATGAAGCGAACGAAATCGAACTTGCCGAAGGTGAAACCAGAGGATACCACGTCACACGAAGTGGGACGTGGTAGTTCATTATCTGATTTTTTCTTTGCCATTGTTTATCTTTAATTTAATCTTATTTTTATTAGACTTTTTAGACAAGGACAAGAATCTTACACTTAATTATGAATGCATTTTTAGTAAAGTTACAAAATGAAAGCAGAAAGATTTAATTACGAAAATAAGCATTATTTGGAAAGACTGGAACGCTCTGGGTATAGTTTATATTCAAAATATTTATTTTACATAAAAAAACTGCTTTCCAGTAAAAAAGAATTATTTTTAGATGTAGGTTTTGGAGGTGGTCAAGTTCTTAAAATATTATCAGATGAAGAATATATCAATATTTACGGTTGTGAAGTTTCTTCTTTATTTTTAAAAGCAGCGGCTAAAAAAGGTTTAAAAAACTTAACTTTCTATAAAGGTGAAAGTCTCCCGTATAAGGATAATTTTTTTCGTGTTGTTGGCTCTTTTACCGTTCTTGAACATGTTGAAAATCCTGTTGTCTTCTTAACCGAGCAAATTAGAGTTACAAAACCCGGAGGATATATTATTGTCATTTGTCCGAATTTTCTCAACTTTATTTTTCATACCTCCTATCGAAAACAAAACAAATTTTATAAGAGATTGCTTAATATTCCAAAAATCTTTAAAAAGCTCTTTTCTTACGAATATACTTTTGAAAAAATGGAGTTAATTATCGAGAAAGATTTTCAATCTGATGACGATGCGGTCAATTTAATTAATCTGATTGATATTGAGAAATTTTTCTTACACAGCGATTGTCAAATAGTTTTTTCAAGCGGTTTTTCGATCAGCAATAATTTTGTTACCCGGTTAATTGAATCAATTCCAATTATCAGATACTGTTTTCCTTCCTGTTTCTTAATTGCCAAGAAAAATAATTAAAAGATATAATATTCTTATGACATTTAAGATTAGTTAGAGTTAAACTATACTAAAAAGAATGAACATTGAGCGGTTAAAGAATTTTTTCAAAAAAGAAATAGTCGTTGATATTATTATTTTTCTTCTTTTGGCCGTACTCTCTCTGTCTTGGTTTAGAGGGAACAATTTAATTAATGGGGGGGATTTTGGTATGCCTTTTGATTGGGTACATTTTTTCAAGACAATGTTCTCCGTTTGGATGGAAGCTTATGGAAATGCTGCTCCCCGCGGCGTTGCCCAAATCTTTCCGTATGCTTCTTTTGGAGCATTAATGCAGACTTTGGGTTTTTCCCTGGTTTTCATTGAAAAAGTTTTTTTCTACTTTTGGTTTGTGGGCGGTGGCCTTTCTATGTACTTTTTATGTTCGGTTTTAGGAATGAAAAGACTGGGTAGATTAGCTGCTTCTATCTTTTTTATGCTCAACCCTTTTTCATTGATTGTTATTTGGCGGGTTTCTCACGGTGCAATTCAAATGCCTTACAGTTTTACCCCTTTGGTTTTAGGATTGTTTATTTATGGTTTCAAAAAGAAACTTGGCCTAAAATATATTTTTCTTGCTTGTCTAATTTGGCTTTTGACAACAGTTAGCGCTTATGCAAATCCAAGAATGGTCGTTATTCATTGGCTTTTAATATTTTTCTATTTTATTTCTGTAATTTTATTCCAGCCCCTTGAAAGATCTTTAATTCTTAAATATAGTTTGAAATTTTTGTTAGTCTGGCTGGGTTTTAATTTTTATTGGTTTTTACCATTTATTTATTCTATTTCCGAATCAGTGGCTGGAGCCCACTCTTCTTTTTTAATGAACGATATTGAAACATTAAAATTAACCAGCGTCAAAATAATTGATTCAATCAGAATGCTGGGTTATTGGGCTTTACATTCCGGTTACAAAGGGGATCCATATCATCCATATGAAGCTTACTACCGCTCATCTTTGGTATTGGTGACTTCTTGGTTAATTCCGATTTTGGTCTTTTTGGGATTGTTAAATAAAGACGGCCGGAAAAAACCGTTTTTCTTTTTCTTTGTAATTAATATCTCTTTGGGAATCATTGGCATGGCTGGTCCAAATTCTCCCTTTGGTGGAATTTTAATGGGTCTTTATAAAGCTTTTCCGGTTTTGGCTTTACTGACTAGATTTACTTTTCTTTCCTTTGGCATTTCTACGTTTACAATTTTCGCCGTTCTTTTAGGTTTTGGAATTCTCTTCATTTTTGAAAAAGGAGAAAAATTCCTAAAAAAATTAATTTTTGTCCCAATTTTTGTTATTTTTATTCTTCTTTGTGTTGTTCTTGTTTGGCCTTTTTGGACCGGAGAAGTAATTGCCCGTGCCGGCAAGATTATTCCGGGAGAAAGAGTAAAAATCCCGGATTATTGGTGGGAAGCTAAAAAATGGTTTGTTGAACAAAAAGGTTTTTATCGGATTTTTCCCTTACCGATGAGCAAGGTTTACAATATGCCTTACAACTGGGAAGAAGGTTATTCCGGCGGCGATCCCATACGTTGGATTTCCGACAACCCGGTTATTTTTGCCAATACAGGAGACTCTTTTAAAATTCCCGAATTAATCGGAAAAATTATTGAGGAAGACAGAAACTTTAGTGAAGCCGGTAAACTTTTTGGACTGATTAATGTAAAGTATGTTCTTTATCGGAAAGATGTCAAATTTGATTTTATTTTAGGACACGACGGTTGGTTTGCCCATACTCCGGAAAAAATTGAAAAATTTCTCACTAACCAAAAAGATCTTAAGCTGGTAAAAACTTTTGGCCCATGGGATATTTATGAAGTTACAGAAAAAGATATCCTCCCGCATATTTATATTCCTGAAAAGGTAATTGGCGTTTATGGCGAGCCGGAAGGACTTGGAGAAATAACCCAATATCTTGGCGATGAGCAAACTGTTTTTATTAAAGAAGCTACCCAAAGTGGAGTTGAGAAAATTGAACAAAAATTTGTTTGGCAAAGACCGGAGTCCATTAACACTAAGGATTGGCAAAAAGAAGCAAATTACCGGTTTTCAATATTTACGGAAGGAGTATATGAAGTTTTCTTAAGAAATGATAGTTTCCAAAAATATTTTGATATTAAAGATAAGCTTGAAATTAAAATTGATAATAAGGATATTGAAAACGTAGCCATCACTTCTTTAAATAACAATTTAATTTCTTTAGGAAAAATACCTTTAATCAAAGGGGATCATTTAATAACACTATTATTACCTTCTTTTGTTAATTTAGTTAAAGATTCTTCTTTTGAGAATTTACCTGATGACAACAGATCATCGGATGCTTTTGATGGAAAATATTCTTCAATAATAATTTCTCAAACTACCGGAAAATTTGATTTAATACCGATCGAAAATTTTATACCAGGGGGAAATTATAGAATCTCTTTTGCTTCAAAATTTGTTAGAGGGAAAAAACCTGTTTTTTTCATTTGGGAAAATGTTTATAACAATGAACTTCCGGATATTGATGAAATTAATAATTCCGAAAAAGTAAGACTATCATTGTCTGATGTTTTAAATACTTCTTCCTGGCAGGAATTTTCCCTTTTTTATAAAACAAGTTATTCCTCTTTACTGACAGGTATTGGTTTTGTTTCTTTGGCTGACGAAGCCAATCCTTTGGTTATTTCAGAAAATTTATTTGATAAAGTTGTAATCCAAAAAATATTTGATAACCCCATCCTGCTCAAAAGAGATACAACTGGTGAAAATTTAAACGAAATTCCTAAAATTTCTTTTAAGAAAATATCTTCAGCCAAATATGAAGTGGAAATAACCGGAAACACGAAGCCTTTCTATTTAGTTTTTTCGGAGGCGTTTCATCCTCAATGGAAGCTTTCAATCCCGGGCGAGCATTTTTCCGTAAATGGTTTTGCCAACGGCTGGTATATTACCAAACAGGGAGATTATAAAATTATTATTAATTTTAAAACGCAGAATATTTTCCATATTGGTATTTTTGTTTCTTTGGCAACAGTAATATCATTATTAGGATATTTTGGATATTTAAAAAATAAAATGAAGAAAAATTTATAATGAAAATATTAATTACTTATCCGCCACTGCCGAACACCAAAGGGATTCCTCAAATTTCCCAAAACCGGCAATTTCAATGGACGGCCGGCGGACCGATGAGTTATTTTATTTATCCGGTGGTTCCTGCTTATGCTGCCTCATTATTAAAAAGTAAAGGATATGAAGTTTATTGGCTGGATGGGATAGCGGAAAAAATGACGTATGAAGAATGGCTTGAGAAAGTAAAAGAAATTAAGCCCGACATCATTGCTATTGAGACGAAGACCCCGGTTGTTAAGTATCACTGGAAAATAATTAGAGATTTAAAACAAATATCCAATATCCAATATCCAATATTTGTCGTCCTCATGGGTGATCATGTTACTGCCATGCCAGAGGAATCAATGCAAAATTGCCCGGTGGATTTTGTGATTACCGGAGGAGATTATGATTTTGGATTATTAAACATTGCTAATCATTTATCAAAAAAAGAAAAATTAGAATCGGGAATTTGGTACAGAGAAGATATTAGAAATTTGAAATTAGATATTAGGAGTTCGGGGAATTTTAAACTTAATCACAGTTTGGATGAA
>Ga0210050_1002392_pt1 | contig 18108 bp, 18 predicted proteins | sample CryGey132114_all_FD_185463 | JGI IMG/M metagenome (GOLD analysis project Ga0210050, IMG submission 185463) | Groundwater microbial communities from aquifer - Crystal Geyser CG22_combo_CG10-13_8/21/14_all (SPAdes) (version 2) | ecosystem: Environmental > Aquatic > Deep subsurface > Groundwater ...
ACAGTGGAAGAGATGCTTAAGGCTGGCATGCACTTTGGGCATCGCACCTCAAAATGGCACCCGAAAATGGAGCCTTTTATTTTTGGCTCAAGAAAAGGCGTGCACATCATTGATTTAAGAAAAACCCAAAGATTGCTCAACGAAGCCCTGGAGTATTTAAAAAGAGAAGCCGGGGAAGGCAAGGCGATTTTACTGGTGGGCACTAAAACGCAGGTAAAAAACCTACTGAAAAAAACCGCGGTAGAAACCGGCATGCCCTACGTTTCGGAAAGATGGCTGGGCGGCATCCTGACAAATTTCGCCGTGATTAGAAATTTGGTGAGGAAGTACAAAGATTTAGCGGAGAAAAGATCGAGCGGCAAGCTTGATAAATACACTAAGAAAGAACGGCTGGATTTTGACCGGGAAATCGTCAAGTTGGAAACTAATGTCGGCGGCCTGGTGAGTCTAACCAAAACTCCGGACGTGATTTTTATTTGGGACATCAAAAAGGAAAAGACCGCCTTCGCCGAGGCCAAAAAAAAGAAAATTCCGTTAGTGGCGGTTTGCGATACTAACGCCAACCCTGATGGCGTCAAACATATCATTCCGGCCAATGACGATGCCAGTAAAGGCATTAAGCTGGTGCTGGAGCTGGTAGAAGAAGCTATCCTGGAAGGCAAAATGGAAAAAGAAAAGAAAGCTAATAATCAATAATAAATTTATGGAAAAATTAAAAATATTGCGCGAAAAAACCGGCGCCGGCATGGGCGATTGCCAGGCCGCTTTGGCAGAAGCCGGCGGCGAGATTGACCAGGCCGCGGAGATTTTAAGGAAAAAGGGCATTGCCAAGGCGGCTAAACGAAGCGACCGCGAAGCGCGCGAAGGCCTAGTTAAGCTGGCGGTGAGCGATAACGCTAAAACCGGCTACATCGTGGAAATCAACGCCGAGACCGATTTCGTGGTCAGAAGCGAAAAATTCCAGAATTTCGCCGCGAAAATTTTGGATTTAATTACGGTCAAACAGCCTAAGGATTTGGCCGAATTAATGTCTTTAAATTTTGACGGCGGCACGGTCAAAGAAAATTTAGATAGCTTAAGCGGCGTAATCGGCGAAAAATTGGATGTTAAAAGATATGGTAAATTAACTTCAGACGGAACCGTGGCGGCTTATTCGCACCTGGGCGGGAAAATCGGCGTTTTAGTTGCCCTGGATAAAGAAGGCCAAAGCGATATCGCTTATGAAGCGGCCATGCAAGTCGCGGCCGCCAACCCGAAATATATCGCGCCGGCAGACGTGGCGGCCGAGGAAATCGCCAAAGAAAAAGAAATTTACCGCGAACAACTCCTAAAAGAAGGTAAGCCGGAAAACTTGATTGAGAAAATCACGGCCGGCAAGCTCGAGAAATTTTATGAAGAAATCTGCCTGTTGAAACAGGAGTATATTAAAGATGATAAAAAGCGCGTGGAAGATATTTTGGGGGGAGTGAAAGTGGAGAAGTTTATTAGGTATAGCCTGTAAATTTATGAAACTTGTTCAGGTACAATTCGCGCCTTGGGACAAAAAATATAATTTTGACCCGTTTGATTTGGACGTAAAAATCGGCGACCAGGTGATCGTTAAAACTGAACTGGGCGTGGAGTTGGGGAAAGTGGTTGGGTTCGTAACCGTGTCCGACGTTGACCCGGAAAAGCCGGCCGAAGGCGAATCAGTGGAAATTAAGAAAGTTATCAGAAAGGCTGAGCCGGCTGATTCGGAAAAACTGCCTGATGACAAGCAGAGGAAAAAAGATTTTGCTTTTTGCCGCAAGCTGATTGAAAAATTTGAGCTGCCCATGAAATTGGTTGACGTGCATTACTCGTTTGACGGCGCGCGCCTAACTTTTCCTTTTATCGCGGATAGCCGGGTGGATTTTCGCGAGCTGGTTAAGGATTTGACCAAACATTTCGGCAAAGCCATCAGGCTTCAGCAAATCGGCATTCGCGACGAAGCGCGCCACTCGGGCGACTTCGGCCATTGCGGCCGGCCGTTATGCTGCGGCCGCTTTTTGGGCGAACTTAACTCCATCACCTCGGAAATGGCCGAGCTGCAGCAATGCGTGCACCGCGGCTCGGAGCGCATTTCCGGCATTTGCGGCCGCTTGATGTGCTGTTTATCGTTTGAAGAAGAAGGCTATAAAAAGTTAGCGGAAAAATTACCGCCGGTTGATAGTGAAGTTAAAGTTGAAGGCAAGCGCGGCCGGGTAATGGCGCGCCATATTTTAAAACAGACGGTTGATGTTTTGCTGGAAGGTTCTAACGGCGAGGGCGGCGATGTGGTGGAAGTGGAAGGGAAGAAAATCAGGAAGTAAGAAATTAAGATAAAAACAGCTGAAGGGCTGTTTTTTGTTTTGGCAAATTTATGGTATAATTATTTTATAATTTTTAACCATAAAAATATGAATGTTGCGATAAATGGGTTTGGGAGAATTGGCCGAAGCGCTTTTAAGGCTTTACTTAATAAAAAGGGGGTAAAAATCGTGGCCATTAATGACCTGGCCGATACTAAAACTTTGGCGCATTTACTAAAGTACGACAGCTGTTATGATTTTGATAAAAAAGTCAGCGCTGAAGCTGATAGTTTGGTGGTGGACGGCAAGAAATACAAAGTGCTGGCCGAGAAAGAGCCGGCTAATCTGCCGTGGCGTGAAATGAAAGTGGATATTGTTTTGGAATGCACGGGCAGATTTACGGATGTTGCCGGCGCCGGTCAACATCTGGAAGCTGGCGCCAAGAAGGTGATAATTTCCGCTCCGGCAAAAAATGCAATCCCCTCTAACTCCCCCTTATTAGGGAGAGAACAAATCAAGACTATCGTTTTGTCGGTTAATGAAAAAGAGTTGGATAAAAACGATAAAATTATTTCCATGGCGTCTTGCACCACTAACTGTCTGGCGCCGGTCACGAAAATAATTAGAGATAATTTTGGCATTAAAAAAGCCATTATGTCCACGATTCATTCTTACACAGCGGACCAGAATTTGGTGGACGCGCCGCATAAAGATTTAAGGCGCGCTCGCGCCGCGGCGGTGAATATCGTGCCTACCACCACCGGGGCCGCTATGGCGGCCGCAAAAACCATTCCGGAACTGGCCGGAAAATTTGACGGCTTGGCTTTGCGCGTGCCCACGGCCGTGGTGTCGCTTTGCGACACGGTTTATATTACGGAGAAAGCTGTAACGGCCGAAGCTGTTAATGAAATTTTTAAAAAAGCCGCGGCCGAAGATTATAAAAACATCGTGGCGGTCACTGATGAGCCCTTGGTGTCTTCTGATTTTATCGGCAACCCAGCCAGTGCTATTGTGGATTTGTCTTTAACCAAAGTGATAGACCATGATATGCTAAAAGTTATTAGCTGGTATGATAATGAGTGGGGCTACTCATGCCGTTTAGCGGATTTATGTGAATATATTGGCAAAAAGGGGTTAATATAATTTTTGTGGGTGATATTATTTCTAAAATTAAGAAAGCTGGCTTAGTCGGGCGCGGCGGCGCCGGTTTTTTTGTGGCTAAAAAGTGGGACGCCGTGAAACGGGCGACTGGCGACCCTTCGGCAAGCTTAGGGCAGGTAAGAAAATTTGTGGTCGCGAACGCAGCCGAGGGCGAGCCGGGCGTAATGAAGGACGGCTGCATTTTAGAGCATTACGCGGACCGGGTAATCGATGGCATAAAAATCGCCATTGATTTTTTATCCGCGGAAAAGGGCTATATTTATTTAAACCACGCATATTATAAAAAATTGAATAAAAAATTGACCAGCCTGATTAAGGATTCCAAAATTGAAATTTTCATTAAGCCGATTAACTCCGGTTATATCGGCGGGGAAGAGAGCGCGATTTTAAACGTGATTGAAGGCAAACGAATTGAGCCCAGATTAAAGCCGCCTTTCCCGACAACCAGCGGGCTCTGGGGCTGCCCCACTTTAATCAACAACGCGGAGACGTTTTATAATGTTAGCCTGGCGGCGGCCGGCCGGTTTAAAAATACCAGATTTTATACCATTTCCGGCGATTGCCCAAACGAAGGGGTTTTTGAATTGTCCGACAACTTAACCGTAGAAAAAGTTTTAAAACAAACTAAAAATTTTCCCAAATTTCCTTTTTTCGTCCAAGTCGGCGGTAATGTTTCCGGCGAAGTGTTTAACGCTAAGCAGCTCAAGCGGCCGGTGGCCGGCGCCGGTGCCATCACGGTTTACAGCCAGGCCAAAAATGATTTTAAAAAAATCGTTAAGAATTGGTTGGACTTTTACGTTAGCGAATCCTGCGGCCAATGCGCCCCGTGCCGCGAAGGGATATACCGGCTAAGGGATGTTTTTATGAAAGAAAAAATTGATTGGCGCTTGTTTAATGATTTGTTGGACAATTTAAGCGACGCCTCCTTTTGCGCTTTAGGCACCGCCGCGGCCGTGCCCATAAAAAGCTTGATAAAAAACGTTTACCATGAAAAAAATTAATCTAAAAATAAACGGCCGGCGGCTAAGCTCTTTAGAGGGCAGAACCATCATGCAGGTTGCCCATGACAACGGCATTTTTCTGCCCAGTTTATGTTATCATCCTGATTTATCCGTGAAAGCCAATTGCCGCGTCTGCGTGGTGGAAATCGCGGGCCGGAGAAATTTGGCCACCGCCTGCTCAACTAAAGCTGAAGCCGGCCTGGAAATCAGCACTGACAGCCAAAGGGTAAAACGAGCCAGAAATTTAAACCTGGAATTAATTTTTGCCGAGCATATTGAGAAATGCCCGACTTGTATTTGGCGCTTTAATTGTAAACTTCTGGAATATGCCGAAAAATATAAAATTGAAATTAGCCGTTTTCGCGACCGCAAAAGCAAAAGGAAAACATATAAATTCGCCAACGCCGTGGAAATTGACGGCTCGCAGTGCATTGACTGCCGCAATTGTCTTGACGCCTGCAATAGTTTGCAAAAGATAAATTATTTGAAATTAAAAGGCAAGGGGATTAATCAAGAAGTCGTTCCGGTAAGCGAAGGCAATGGCTTGCTAAATCGGTCGGCGAAAAAAGCTGATTGTATTTATTGCGGCCAGTGCGCCGTGCATTGTCCGGTGGGCGCGGCCCAAGAGCAAGTTCAGTGGCAGTTAGTAGAAAGAGCTTTGCATGATAAATCTAAAATTATTGTGGCGCAATTCGCGCCGTCAATCAGGGTAAGTCTTGGCGAAGAATTCGGCTTGCCGCCTGGAAAAATAATTTCCGGCCAGGTAGTGGCGACTTTAAAACAGCTGGGCTTCAATTATGTTTTTGACGTAAATTTTGGAGCGGATATTACGACCATGGTTGAAGCCGAAGAGTTGGTTAAAAGAGTAAAACAGGGAGGCAGTCTGCCTATGTTTACCTCTTGCTGTCCGGCTTGGGTAAAATATATTGAGTATTATCGTCCGGATTTAATTCCAAATTTAACTGCGGCTCGCAGTCCGCAAATGCATAGTGCCGGATTGATTAAAACTTATTGGGCCGAAAAAATAAAAATAGACGCGAAAAATATCGTGGTGGTTTCAGTTATGCCCTGCACTGCCAAAAAATTTGAGGCCTCGCGCGCCGAATTAAAAGTTCAGGGCCGTTGGCTGATTGATTATGTTATTACTACCCGCGAGCTGGCCTGGCTGATTAAAAAAAACAAGATAGATTTAGCCAAATTAAAGCCGGCGCTCGCGGACAATCCTTTAGGCGAATTTAGCGGTGCGGCCGTGATTTATGGTGCTTCGGGCGGTGTCATGGAGTCAGCCTTAAGAACCGCGGAGTATTTGCTTAAAACGGCCCAAGACAGCGTCTGCGCCAAAGCAAAAAGTAATTTAAAGATTTGCCATAGCCGCATAGATTTTAAGCAAGTTCGCGGCTTGGCCGGCGTCAAAGAAGCTGAAGTTGATTTGGCGGGGAAAAAATTAAAAATCGCCGTGGTTAACGGCATTGGTGAAATTCAGCCGATTTTGGAAAATTTAAAAAAATATGATTATATTGAAGTCATGGCTTGTCCGGACGGCTGTGTCGGCGGCGGCGGCCAGCCGATTCCCACCACCAAAGAAATTATCAAGAAACGGCTAGAAGCTTTATATAAAATTGACGCTGGCGCTCGTGTCAGGCGCGCCCACGAGAATAAAGAGGCACTTAGCGCTTTGCGCTGGCTTAAAGATAAGGGAAAATTAAGGGAGCAGGTGCTGTACACGAAGTATAGGAGGAGAAAATAAATAAGCCCTCTTTATAAAGGAGGGTAAGGGAGGTTAACCCCCCTTAATTCCCCCTTTGCAAGGAGGACAAATTATATGCCCAACATCATTAAAGAAATCACTTTGGAAAAAGTTAATGTCCGCGCCTTAAGCCAATTTTTGGCTTTGGCCGGCGTGGCCATGGTGCTGCCGTTTTTTATTCATCTGCAGTGGCTGACCGGGCCGATCATCAACGCGATTTTGATTTTAATTTTATTTTTAGTGGGCGTGAGAAGCGCGATGGTCGTGGCTTTAGTGCCCAGCCTGATGGCTTTGGCCGGCGGGCTGCTCCCAGCGGTTTTGGCTCCGGCAGTGCCGTTTATTATGATTTCTAACGCGCTTTACGTATTAAGCATTGACCGGATTTATGACTGGTCGAAAAGTTCCTCGAGCGGCTACTTAAAAGGAGTTTTAATCGGCTCAATTTTAAAATTCGCCTTTTTGTATGTTAGCGTCAGCTGGATTGTCAGATTATTGATTAAACAGGATTTAGCCGTGGCCGTGGCTAAAATGATGAGCTGGCCGCAGCTCGTTACCGCGCTTTTGGGCGGCGTCATCGCCGGGTTGGTTTTAAAATGGTTAAAGAGATTTTAATTTGTTAATAACTTGTGCACTAAAAGTTGAAAAGCTCCGCTGGTGGCGGAGTTTTTTGACTTTAGGCGCGAATTGTTGTATATTTTAGCTATAATTTAAATTTATGCAGATTGCGGTTTATGTAAAAAATATCGTGCAAAATCTGGAAAAAGCGGGCTTTGAAGCCTACATTGCTGGCGGTTGCGTGCGTGATTTGCTAATGGCTTTAACGCCTAAGGATTGGGATGTCACGACCAATGCCAGGCCGGAACAGATTTTAAAAACATTTCCTGACGGAAAATATGAAAATGTTTTCGGCACGGTGTTGGTGCCGATTAAACTGGCCAACGGAGAAACCGAGGAGGTGGTGGAAGTGACGACTTACCGCTCCGAGCAAGGCTACTCGGACCGCCGGCATCCGGATAAGGTGATGTTTGAAGATAGTCTGGAAAAAGATTTAAGCCGGAGAGATTTTACCATTAACGCCATGGCGCTTAAAGCTGACGGCGCGACTTTGGTTGACCTTTTCGGCGGCGAGAAGGATTTGAAGAAAAAAGTCATTCGCGCCGTGGGCGAGCCGGAGGATAGGTTTAAGGAAGACGCTTTGCGCCTAATGCGCGCGGTTAGGCTGGCTTGCCAGCTTGGCTTTGAGATTGAGCCGAAAACCGAACGGGCGATTATGAAAATGGCCGGCGGCATAAAGTTTATTTCCGCGGAAAGGATTCGCGATGAATTGGTAAAAATTTTGGAAAGCGACCGAGCTTATGAGGGCATGATGATGCTTCATGATTATAAATTACTGCAATATATCATTCCGGAATTGGAGCGCGGCGTGGGCGTGGAGCAGAATCGCCACCATGTTTATTCGGTTTTTAAGCATAGCGTTTTGTCGCTAAAATTCACTCCCAATAAAAAATGGCAGGTAAAATTTGCTTCTCTGCTTCATGACATCGCCAAACCGCAGACTAAAAAGACCGATAAAGGCTACGCCACTTTTTATAATCATGACTTGGTGGGCGCGAAAATAGCGGAAAAAATAATGTCCAGACTTAAATTTTCCAGCGCTGATTCTGAAAAAGTGATGATTTTAATCAAAAATCACATGTTTTATTATAACGTGGGCGAGGTGACGGAGAGTTCAGTCAGGCGCTTAATCAGGAAAGTGGGCGAGGAAAATCTGGCCGACTTGATTGATTTGCGCGTGGCCGACCGGCTGGGTTCGGGCGTGCCCAAAGCCAAGCCTTATAAATTGCGCCACCTGGAATACATGATGGAAAAAGTGAGATTCGACGCGGTCTCGGTTAAGATGCTAAAAATAAACGGCGACGACTTGATGAAACTTTTGAATATCCCGCCCGGGCCGAAAATCGGCGCGATTTTGGACGTGCTTTTGTCCGAAGTAATTGACGACCAGAATTCAAATAACAAAGACTATTTGGAAAAACGTAGTTTGGAACTTAATCGGATGGACTTAAAAGAATTGCGCGAGCGGGCCAAGGAAAAGATTGAAGAGAAAAAAATGGAAGATGACGAGGAAATAAAGAAAGAGTTTTATGTCAAATAACATAAAAAACCTTTGCTATTTAATAAATAATCAGGGCGAAGTGCTATTGCAGTTTAAGCGCCGGGGATTTGGCGTGGGCAAATGGAACGGGCCGGGCGGAAAGGTTGAACCGGGAGAAACTTTGGAGCAGGCGGTGGTTAGGGAAGTAAAAGAAGAAACCGGGCTGGTCGTGTCCAGGCCGGAAAAAATGGCGGAATTGGAATTTGTTTTTGAAAATCGCGGCGAATGGGATAACCTGACGCATGTTTATGCGGCTAAAAATTTTTCCGGCGAACTGGTCGCCGGCGAAGAAGGTGAATTAAAATGGTTTAAAATCAGCGCTCTGCCGTTTAAAGAAATGTGGGATGACGACCCGCATTGGCTGCCCGAAGTTTTAGCCGGAGAATTCATGAAAATGAAATTTTATTTTGACAGCGAGGGGAAGTTATTGAAATTTGAACATACATGAAAAAAGTATTTTTTCTGATTTTTATTTTATTGGTCTTAACCGCTTGCACGAATAATCAGTATACTTACGATGAAAGCAGCGCGCCTAAAACCATGGACAATTTTAACGAAGCGGATATAATAGGCAGAATGACGGCCATAAAATACGGCGCTACGCCCAAAGTCAAGCCCACCGGCAAGCCGGCCAGCCAAACTGGAGAGGAGCAAGCCCAGGGGCAAACAAGCGATCAAAGGCAACTGGAAAATTTAGCCGCGCAGTTTGATAGCGCCATAATTAAAACCAATTTTGGCGACATCGCGGTTAAATTTTACGCCCAGGAATCGCCGATAACGGTCAATAATTTTTTAAATCTGGCTAAAGTCGGTTTTTATAATGGCACGAAATTCCATCGGGTGATTAAAGGTTTTATGATTCAGGCAGGGGATCCCAATAGCAAAGACGATGATTGGTCAAACGACGGGCAGGGCGGGCCGGGCTATCAATTTCAAGACGAGATAAATCAGCATAAATTGGTTAAGGGTAGTCTGGCCATGGCCAATTCCGGCGCCAACACTAATGGCTCGCAGTTTTTTATCGTGACGGCCGAGGCCGCGGCTTGGCTGGACGGCAAGCATACTAATTTCGGTTATGCGGTTAGCGGGTTTGAGGTGATGGAAAAAATAGAAAAAGTCGCGGTTAACGCCAACGACCATCCGACCGAAGATGTGATAATTAACAATATAGAATTAACCAACAATCAAGCCGCGGAAAATCCTGCCATCGGACCAGGGCCGTCGCCGAGTGCCAGCACCACGCCAATTGAAAATTGAAAATTTATCATGGGCTTATAGTAAAACGGTATTACGCGGCATTCGCATTGCCGAGGTCCGGGTTCGATTCCCGGTAAGTCCACCAAGATTTGTCATTCCCGCGTAGGCGGGAATCCATTTCCTTAATTAAATTCCCACGGGGCATCGTATACCGGTAGTACGCACGCTTCGGGTGCGTGTAGACTGGGTTCAATTCCCAGTGCCCCGACAGATATAAAAAATATTGATTTAAATCAGTATTTAAATCATGATTCTTATGATGCGAAAATCTGAAGAAAAAAATATCAGAAAAATTTTAAAAAACGGGGATAGCTATGCCGTGACCATTCCGATTGAAATGGTCAATAAGCTAAAATGGAAAGAAAAGCAGAAGGTAGTGGTAAAAATGAAAGGGAGGAGCGTGATTATAAGGGATTGGAAATAGATTTTAATAAATCGCGAAAGACGGTCTTGGGGCTGTTTTTTGTTTTGCCAATTTCGCGGGGATTGGCTAAAATGTAATCATATGGCGGCGGGAACTAAACAAAAGCTGGTATTTTTAGCCATCTGCCTGGGACTGGTTTTCTTAATTTACGGCCGAACGCTGGCCGGCGATTTTGTGTTTGACGACCGCGGCATTGTGGAACATCAGGCCATATTATCCAACCTGAATTTGCTGGATAAAATTTTAACCATGCCGTATTTGACCGCCATTGAAGCCGGAGCTTACCGGCCGATAACCGTCTTAAGCTATACTTTGAATTTTTTGCTGTTCGGCGCCGGACCAGCCGGCTTTCATTTTATTAATCTGATTTTATACGCCCTGACCGGTTGGCTGGTTTACCTGTTCGTTGATAAATTATTTAGAAGAAAATTGTTGGCCTATCTGGCCGGATTGATTTTTTTGCTGCTGCCCATCCATGCCGAAGCCGTGGCCAATATCATCGGCCGGGCCGAGATTCTGGCCTTGCTATTTTCCCTGCTGGCGTTTTGGTCGCTTTTAAAAGATAAAGTCGGCACCGGTTGGAAAAACTATTGGCCGGCCGGGCTATGGCTGTTTTTGGCCATGGGCTCAAAAGAAACCGCGATTGCGGCTTTGCCCGTGGCGGCTTTAGTCGTTTATTTTAAAGAAAAAAATTTTTGGGCGCGGGAAAATTTGGCCAAATACGCGCCAGCCGCGGCTTGGTCTGTCGCCGGCGTGGCGGCTTATTTGGCTTTGAGGCTAGCGGTGCTGGGCCGGGCGTACTTTTTTAACTCGGAAGTTACCATGGTGGAAAATCCGTTGCGTTTTACCGAATTTTGGCCGCGTATTTTTACAGCTTTAAACGTGCTCGCCATGTATGTTAAAAAAAGTTTTTGGCCGCTTAAGTTGTGCTCGGATTATTCTTACAATCAACTGCCAGTGATAAATGATTTTTCCAATCTGGGCACGATCGTCGGCTCGCTGATTTTATTATTTTTTGTTATCAGTATTTTTTTATTTTTTAAACGCCGGCCGTTTTTAGCTTTGGCTTCGGCGTTTTTCCTTTTTAGCATCATGCCAGTGGCCAATTTGCTTTTTCCCATCGGTACCATCGCGGGCGAGCGGCTGGCCTATTATCCTTCGCTGGGGTTAAGCTTTTATCTGGCCTGGGCATTTTATAAATTATTCAGGTTAAAGTTTAAGACGATTAATTACGCGGCCGGAATTTTATTTGTCGTTTTGGCTGGATTTTATGGTGTTAGCGGTTTTTTAAGAGCCGGCGATTGGCTCACGGAAAAGCGGCTGTTCACTTCCGCGGCCCAGTGCGCGCCCGGAAGCGTCCTATCGCGCTCCAACTTGGGCGCGACTTATTATTTGGCTGGCGATTTGGCTAACGCCAAAAAAGAATTATTGGCGGCCCAAGAAATTTATGACGGCTATCCCAAGGGCGTAAATAATCTGGGGTTAATTTATTGGAAAGAGGGGGATATAAAAACCGCGCGGCAGTATTTTTCAAAAGCTTTAAGCTATAAATTTCCTTTTTATGGCGCTTATGAAAATTTAGCTTTGGTGAGCTTAGAACAAGGAAAAATCAAAGAAGCGCGGCTGTGGCTGACGCTGCTTTACTCTGGCGATAAAGCCACGGCGGACGCTTATGTTGAAAATTATTTAATCGCCGCCCAATTGAAAAGATGACCAACTAATTTTTAGCGCGCGAATTTGCAATCAGCGGGAAAAATGTTAAGATAATCAGCGGAGCGGGCGATAGGCTAAAGTTGGTAAGACTGGTAAAATAGCCTTGGATTTGGTTAATCATTCGTGAGATTGCTTCGTCGCTAGCGCTCCTCGCAATGACAATTTTATGCCGGAAAAAATTATCCCAAAAAATATTCCTCAGCACGTGGGCATCATTATTGACGGCAACCGGCGTTGGGCGTGGGAGCGTAATTTGCCGACCTTTGAAGGCCATAAAAAAGGCTATGAAAAAATGCGGCAGGTGCCGGAATGGTTTTTTTCGCGCGGCGTAAGAATTTTATCATTTTACGTTTTTTCCACGGAGAATTGGAACCGGGCGCAGGCGGAAGTGAATTATTTGATGAAGCTCCTGGAAGAGGCGGTGGCCGACGGACTTAGGGAAATCGCCAGAAAAAATAATTACCAGGTTTTAATTAGCGGCCGGCTGGAAGAACTGCCGGGCGATTTGCCGGCCAAATGTTTGGAAATAATCGCTGAAACTAAGAATAATCATCGCGGCATCATTAACGTTTGCTTAAATTACGGCGGCCGGGCCGAGCTGGTTGACGCGGTGCGCAAAATGATAAAAAACAAAGTTGAAGCGGAGCAGGCGCATGAAGGCATGATTAAAAAATATTTGTATCAGGCCGATTTGCCCGACCCGGATATGATTGTGCGCGCCTCGGGCGAACAACGGCTGTCCGGCTTTTTAACCTGGCAGTCGGCCTACAGCGAATTATTTTTCATGAAAAAGTATTGGCCGGATTTTGAAGAGTCGGACGCGGAAATTATTTTAAGGGAATACGAGGGCAGGAAAAGAAATTTTGGCAGATAAAAAAATGAATTATGAATAATGAATTACGAATTATGAATAAAATCCCCCCAACCCCCTTTGCTAAAGGGGGCAAATCTCCTTTGGCGGACAGAATCAGGCCGGAAAAGCTGGAAGATTTTTTGGGCCAGGATGAAATCGTGGGGCAAGGTAAAATGCTGCGGCAGGCCATTGAAGCGGATAGTTTGCCGTCCTTGATTTTTTGGGGTCCGCCCGGTTCGGGCAAAACCACGCTGGCGCATATCATCGCGCGCGAAACCAAAGCGGAATTTTTGCAGTTCAGCGCCGTGACCAGCGGGCTTAAAGATTTAAAGGAAGTCATTAAAAAAGCCAGAGCCAACGCCGTTGAAGATAAAAAGACCATTTTGTTCATTGACGAAATCCACCGCTGGAACAAAGCCCAGCAGGACGCCTTACTGCCGCACGTGGAGCGCGGCACCATAATTTTAATCGGCGCCACCACGGAAAACCCTAGTTTCGAAGTTAGGGGCGCATTGCTCTCGCGCTGCCGGGTTTTCGTATTAAAGCAGTTGGGCCAGACGGAGATCGCGGAAATTATTAAGAGAGCCTTAAAAGATAAAGACCGGGGATTGGGCAAGCTGGAGATTAAAATTGACGAAGCAGTGATTAATCTGCTGGCGCAAATGTCCAACGGCGATGCGCGCGTGGCCTTAAATGTTTTGGAGTATGCCAGTTCGCTTAATAGAAGCATAACCACGGACACCATTAAAGAAGCTTTTCAAAAATCATATTTATTTTACGATAAAGACGGAGAAGAGCATTACAATATCATTTCCGCTTTGCATAAATCCCTGCGCGGTTCGGACGCGAACGCGGCCTTGTATTGGCTGGCGCGCATGGTGGAGGCCGGCGAAGACCCGCTTTATATCGCGCGGCGGCTGGTCCGTTTCGCGGCCGAAGATATCGGTCTAGCTAATTCGTTGGCCTTAGAGCAGGCCGTGGCCGCTTATCAAGCCTGTCATTTCATCGGTTTGCCCGAGTGTAATGTTATCCTGGCGCAAGCCGTGGTTTATCTGGCTAAATGCAAAAAATCCAACGAACTTTATACCGCCTACAATCAGGCCGCGGCTGACGTGCGCGAGTATGGCAACCAGCCTGTGCCACTGCATATTCGCAACGCGCCCACTCGGCTGATGAAAGATTTGGGCTACGGCAAAGATTATAAATATTCGCCGGAATATGATTATAAAGAAAAGCAGGAATATTTGCCGGAGAAGTTGAGAGGCAGAAAATATTTAAAATAATTTTCAACATGAGATTGCTTCGTCCCGACCAAATGCGTCGGGACTCGCAATGACATTAAGGCATATGGATTACTCTAAAAAATCAATCGCTTTGCATAAAAAGAACCGGGGCAAGATTGAAATAAAATCTAAAGTCAAACTGGAAAATAAGATTGACCTGTCTTTAGCTTATACTCCGGGCGTGGCCGCGGTTTCTTCGGCCGTGGGCCGCGATAAGAAATTGTCTTGGCAACTAACTAACCGCGCCAATCAGGTAGCGGTCGTGACCGATGGCACGGCGATTTTGGGCTTGGGAAATCTCGGGCCCGAAGCGGCCATGCCGGTAATGGAGGGCAAAGCTGTGATTTTTAAAGAGTTTGCCGGCATTGACGCCGTACCCTTGTGCATAAATACCACCGACACGGAAGAAATCATTAAATTCTGTAAATTGATTGAACCCAGTTTCGGCGGCATAAATTTGGAAGATATTGCCGCTCCCAGATGTTTTGAAATTTTACAGCGGCTGGAAAAAGAATTAAGCATACCGGTGTTTCATGACGACCAGGACGGTACGGCCATTGTGGTTTTAGCCGCACTAATTAATGCCTGTAAAGTTACGGGCAAGGCCATGAAAAAATTAAAAATTGTAATAAACGGCGCGGGCGCGGCCGGCATTGCGGTGGCGCGGCTGCTTTTAGCCATGGGCATTAACGATTTAATTGTACTGGATAGCGTTGGCACCATCTGGCAGGGGCGGGATGGATTAAACCCTTTTAAAATAGAAATTGCCAAGCGCACCAATCGCGGCAAGGTTAAGGGCGGGCTTAAAGAGGCCATGGCTGGCGCGGATGTTTTTATCGGCGTCTCGCAAGGCAATTTGGTAACGCCTGCAATGGTGAAAAGTATGGGAAAGGACCAGATTATTTTCGCCATGGCCAACCCGATTCCGGAAATCATGCCGGCTAAGGCTTTAGCCGCCGGAGCGTATATCGTGGGTACTGGGCGGTCGGATTATCCCAACCAAATAAATAATTCTTTGGTCTTCCCCGGGTTATTCAGGGGTCTGCTTGACCATAAAGTCAGGCGAGTGACCACGGCAATAAAAATAAAAGCCGCCTTGGCCTTGGCCGGAGTAATTAAGCCGAAGAAAAATCAGCTATTGCCTTTAGTCACGGACAAAAGAGCGGTAAAAACCATTGCCAAATCAGTAAAATAATTCTATGACTAAAAAAGAAAATTTATCAGAATTAATCCGGTATCAAAGCGGCACGGTCGTCAGTCGTACGTTGATTAATAAATCCACTGGCACGGTTACTTTATTCGCCTTTGACCAGGGCCAGGGCTTAAGTGAGCATACGGCGCCGTATGATGGCCTGGTTTATTTGCTTGATGGCCGGGCTGAAATCAAGATAGCTGGCAAAAGGTACAAGCTAACGGCCGGAGAAATGATTATTATGCCTGCGGGTGAACCGCACGCGCTCAAAGCCGTGGAAAAATTTAAAATGCTTTTAATCATGGTCAAGTCTTAAATGATAAAGCCGAAACTTTTACTCCATATTTGCTGTGCAGGCTGCGGCGTTTACGCCAGTAAGTTATTAAAACAGGATTACGGAGTAAGTCTGTTTTTTTATAATCCGAATATTTGGCCGGAAAAGGAGTATAAAAAAAGATTAGCGGAAGCGGAAAAAATTGCGCGCGAGTTTGATTTGGAATTAATCAAAGGTGAATATGACCATGATAAATGGCTGAAAGCGGTTTAATGGAGGAGGTTTAACCGGTTTAACCGGTAATTTGTTTTTTTTATAAAAAAATGTTATCATTAAATATAATTATTTTTTTATGACGCAAGAGAAATGGCGGGAAATCATCGGTAATATTAAGGATAATTTTCCGGTTGAAGAAACTGAAAAAATTCACTTTGACGAAGAGGGCGGGGTTGACCTTGAATACATTATTTTTAAAGGACCGCTGGGGCGGATGAAATTGGAGTTTATTACCAGGCCGGTGGTAATTGACAAGAAAACCAAATACTCAAACCGCGCCGGCCAGCGGACCGTAGTGGAATACGTTTATAGCCCGGATGAATTGAGCCATAAACTAAAAGCCTACAAATGGGACGAAGCGATAAATGATTGGCTGGAAATGGAAGCGAAAAAATTTGAACTATAATTTTATGACTAAAAAAAATAAAGTTTTAATTTCGCTTTTAGTAATTTTATTACTAGTGGTTTTATATTTGGTTTTAACCTCCGGATCGGTCCGAGACGAAAGCCGACCGGCGCCGGCGAAAAATGAAGACGCGGTTCAGCTGGAAAATAATTATACGACCGAAGCCAAGGAGCTGTTTAATGATTATTTAACAATGATTCAGGCCGACAGCTTTACCTTGGAAAGCCTGGCGGCTCTAAAAAATAAAATATTAGATTTAAAAGTGCCGACCAAATTCAAAGAATTGCATATCAACTTAGTTCTGGCTTTGACCAAAATGGAAAATTATTTGAATTCGCGAAATGAGCAGGAAAAAATTTTCAGCCAGCAGATGGTTAACCAGCTCAAGGCCGACTATAGTTGGTTAAACAATTAAACCCATGAAATTTAATCGTTTTTTGCCGCTAATCACGCCAGTATCGGTTTTTTTATTGGCCGAATTTTACTTCTTTTTCCCTAAATTGGTATATCTGGCGGCTGCTTTGGCCAATTTATTGATTTTTTTCGCCAGCTGGCAATTTTGCCGCGTCAGTGAAGTCGATAAAAAGTGGTGGAATTATCTGATTTTGCCGGCGGTGATGTCCACCCTGGTGCTGGCTTATTCGGTTTTTATAAGCCGCCAGCTTTTAATTCAGCTGCTGTTCGTTTTTAATCTGGTCTTTTTATATCTTTATTTGCGCCAAGTTTACTATTATCTGTTAAACCCCTTGGCTTATGAAGTTTTTAGCATTGAAAATATTTCTTCCTGCGTCAACTGGCTGTCTTTCTTTTTTTTGGCGGCCACGGTTTATGGATTGCAGTCTTTTCTAAATTTGCCGATTCTTTGGCTGGCGCTCGCCATGTTGGCCGCAACCGCCTTAATTATTTATCAGATTATCTGGGCCAATAAGATTGAAGTAAAAGTCACTCTACCCTATCTCTTGATCAGCTGTTTGATTTTAGTGGAATTGTTCTGGTCAATTTCCTTTTTGCCGTTTAATTATAATATTTCCGGCTTAGCCCTGGCGATTTGCTACTACGTCATTATCGGGCTGGTTAAAAATCACTTGCTTAACAAGCTGGACGCGAAAAGGCTAAGAATGTATTTACTCCTGGGGTCCGTTAGTTTATTTTTGATATTGTTTACCGCTAAATGGCTTTAGCGGCGCGACAATGAATTTATGAAAAAAATTATTAAATTTTTTCAAAACCATTTGCTGGTTTCGGTCATGATAATAGCCTTAGTTTTCGGTTCGGCCGGCGGCATCGCGGGAACGCTCATCGCCAGGTTTTATTTAATTGATTCGTCATATAATTTTTCCTCCGGTAAATATACCGACCAGGGTATTGTCATCAGCAACCCGAAAAATGTCATCGTCCAGCAAGACGTTAAAATAGACGAAACCGTCAAGGCGGTGGCCGGCAGTTTGGTCGGCATTTATAAAAAGCAGCAGCCGGCCAAATCGGGCGAGGCTTTCGTTTTAGAGAATTTTTATAAATTAAGCGAACCGAGCGGCCAGGGCTTTATTATTTCTTCGGACGGCTGGATTATCACCAGTTTGGAGCTGGAGAAAATCTACGCCGATTACGTTGTTATTGCCGCGGATAAAAGAATATATACCATTGACCGCGCCCAGAGCGATAATTTAACCGGCTTTAATTTTATTCAAGTAGCGGCTAAAGACCTGCCGGTCAGGAAATTCGCGGAAAATCAAGAGATGAAACGGGGCAGTTTGGCCGTGAGCGTCGATTGGCTCGGCGCCAGCTGGGTTTCTTCGGTTAAAGGTTTTTCCGGGGAAAGCGGCCTGGTTAAATCCAGCGACAGCCCTGCAAAAAAATTAGTTTTAAACGAAAAATTGCCGGCTGAATTCTACGGCGCCATGGTTTTTAATTTGGCCGGTGATGCCTTGGGCCTGGTCGACTCGAACGGCGGAGTTGAGCCGATGAGCCGTTTTAAAGGAGTTATTAAAAATTTGTTCCAGGGAAAAATCGCTCAGCGCGCTAGCCTAGGGGTTAATTACCTTGATTTATCGCAGCTA
>Ga0210050_1002395_pt1 | contig 18081 bp, 14 predicted proteins | sample CryGey132114_all_FD_185463 | JGI IMG/M metagenome (GOLD analysis project Ga0210050, IMG submission 185463) | Groundwater microbial communities from aquifer - Crystal Geyser CG22_combo_CG10-13_8/21/14_all (SPAdes) (version 2) | ecosystem: Environmental > Aquatic > Deep subsurface > Groundwater ...
TGCCGTCTGGAAGGTTTTCGGCTTCATTTTCAAGTGCACTTGAAACCAAACCCCATTGAAAAGCATTTGGTGAACGAAATCCAAACGCATTTCCGGTGCTGTCACTTAAATCTCCATTAAATATTTGCGCAGCTGTTAACACAGCTTGATCGTAAGCCGTGTGAAAACTGCTTGAAAGAAAATTTCGGTCTTGCGCATTTGTGTACACCGCATGCGAACTGTCATCAGTGTTGACGGGAGAAAACTGATTTGGCGCTTCAATCACAGCATTATAATACGAGACTGGTGCGTTGGCTTCAAAGTCAACTTGATCTGCACCAAATAAACCTGCGTTTCCATCTTCTAAAATTAAATCAATTCTGTTTTTAACCACACTCGCCAAAGCTTGTGCTGTTGTGCTTTGGCTGGCAAGCGTTACAAAACCAGATTCCGTTTCAGCTTCATCTGCAATTTGAGTTGCAGCTTCTGCCACTAAAATTTGAATGAGTCGTTGCGGTGGAATAGTGACTTCATAAACTGAATCAAGCTCAGTGCCATTTTCTGTGCAACGAATTTCAGCAACGCCTTCTGCTGTTGGAGTTAACTTTGCACCAGCGCCTTTAGCTATGCTGGAAAAATTGTCTCTGGCTGCAATGGTGATTATATCAGGATTTGCGGTGCAGCTCACTTCTATCTCATCGGCAAAACTTAACTCGTTTCCGCTTGCATCGATGAGTAAAAGTTCTTCCCGCCCGGGCGCTACTCCGCCAAGGGCAAGCGAAAGCTTTAAAGTGGGATCGCTCACGCGGCTAGGCGAGCTTGAACCGCGATCAAAAAGATCGAAGGGATTGTAGGTGAGGTAACCGCACGCCGGAAGGGAAAAAAAGAGAAGGGTGAGAAGGAAAATTCGTTTCACGAGAGCCTAGCTATAAAGCACTTGTGTGAAGATGTCGAACACTTTAGAAGCGCTTGCATTCTGCCCATGGCTGCACTAGGGGAATTACGCTTTGGCGCGACAGATCACTTTCAACATGGATTACAGACGATGGCAAAACATGAAAAAATAGCAGGTATTCGTGGCATGAATGACATGTTCCCGGAAGAGTGTCTTTACTGGGCGCAACTAGAAGAGACCGCGAGACGGCTTTTTGCCAGCTATGCTTACGGCGAAATTCGCACGCCCATTGTGGAACCAGCAAAACTGTTTAAGCGCGGCGTTGGTGAAGGCAGCGAAGTGGTGATGAAAGAAATGTACGAATTCACCGATCGCAGTGGAAATGAGTTATGTCTTCGCCCAGAAGGAACAGCATCTGTTGTTCGCGCTTATGTGAATGCAGCAGTGCATGCAACAGAAAGTATCAGCCGTTATTTTTATTTTGGCCCCATGTTTCGTTACGAGCGCCCGCAAGCGGGAAGAAAGCGCCAGTTTTATCAACTTGGGGTTGAACTGTTGGGTGCTCAGTCTCCTTATGCCGATGCTGAAGTGATGGCGATGACATGGAATTATTTTCAAGCACTTGGTGTGAAAAAGATTCAACTTGAAATTAATTCGCTTGGATCGCCTGCTTCGCAATCCGCATTCAACAAGGCTTTGCGGGACTATCTTCAAAAAAGAGTGAATGAGTTGCCAGAGTTTCGACGCGATAGAGTGGAAACAAATCCGCTTCGTCTTTTTGATGCAAAAGAAGAAGAAACAAAAAAAATCATGAAAGATGCTCCCAGTATTTTGGATAGCCTCGATGCCGAAAGTAAAATGTATTTTGAAAAAGTGCAGAAAACATTAAAACGATTAAACATTCCTTTCACCGTGAATGAAAAAATGGTGCGTGGTTTAGATTATTACACACAAACTATTTTTGAATTTACCACCACTGAGCTTGGCGCTCAAAATGCTGTTGCAGCCGGTGGCCGTTATGATGGCTTGGTGGAAGAATTGGGCGGACCACAAGTGCCTGGTGTGGGAATGGCCATTGGCATGGATCGCGTTGCCATTTTACTTTCGCAGCAAGATCAAAAACAAGTAGCCGCACCAAACAGTGTTTATGCAGCTTTGCTGTCTGATGAGAGTATCGATGCTGTTTTTCCTGTATTGGAAAAACTCAGAGCCGATGGCATTAGAGTAGAGTGGGGCTTTGAGGCAAAATCACTGAAATCACAAATGCGCTCGGCCGATAAGTCTGGTTCGCAAAGTGTGATCATTGTGGGTGAAGATGAACTTAAAAGTGGAAAAGCTATTGTTCGCAATTTGCGCACGAAAGAACAAAATGAAGTGAGGTTTGAAGATTTGTTACGCCATTTTGTAAAAGTGGATTGAGAGAATGTTATTGCGTCGGTTTGTAGGAAATTGTGTTTTGTCATCCTCGCGAAGGCGGGGATCCACAATTCAGGCGATTTGTCGTCATCCTGAACATCGTGAAGGATCTCCCCTGTCGATTTCGCTATAGTCGAATACTTAAATTGTCCGAGGAGATCTCGCATCAAGTGCGGGATGACAAAAATAAAAAAAACGAAGGATAAAAAAATATGAAACGAACTCACACTTGTGGTGAACTGAAAAAAACGGATGCGGGAAAAAAAGTCTTACTTCAAGGATGGGTTCATTCTCGTCGCGATTTGGGGGGTTTGGTTTTTATCGGCCTCAGAGATCGTTATGGTATCACGCAAGTAGTGATCAACCCTGAATCAGCGGGTGATGAGACAAAAAAGATTGCAGCTAAACTTGGCTATGAAGATGTGATTCAAATTGAAGGAAAAGTGGAAGCAAGACCAGCTGACCAAGCCAATAAAAAAATGCAAACAGGCGAAATTGAAATAAGCGTTGAAACAGTTGAAGTATTAAGTCATGCGCAAACACCACCTTTTTTAATTGAAGATGACACCAATGCAAACGAAGAACTTCGATTGCAATATCGTTATTTAGATTTGCGCCGTCCATGCTTGCAGCAAAAATTGCTGACACGCCACAAGGCTGCGCAAATTATTCGCAACGTTTTATCGGCTGAGCAGTTTATTGAAGTGGAAACGCCGGTGCTCACAAAGTCAACACCAGAAGGGGCTAGAGACTACTTGGTTCCTTCACGCATTCACAAACATCAGTTTTACGCGCTTCCTCAATCGCCACAGTTGTTTAAACAACTTTTGATGGTTGCAGGTTACGATCGTTATTTTCAAATTGTAAAATGTTTTCGCGATGAAGATTTGCGTGCTGATCGTCAGCCAGAATTTACACAAATTGACTTAGAAATGTCATTTGTAGAACAAGAAGATATTTTAAACACCGTTGAAAAAGTCTTGGCGAAAGTATTTGAAGAAATAAGAGGTGTAAAAGTTTCACTTCCTTTCGACCGCATTAGCTATGCAGAGTCGATGGAAAAATATGGAGTCGACCGACCGGATAGGCGCATCCCCTTTGTCTTGCAGGATGCATCACATCTTTTCAAAGATGCAGATTTCAAAGCTTTTGCAAGTGTGATTGCAAATGGTGGCTTGGTGAAAGGCATGAAAGTAAGTGGAAAAAATTTCTCGCGCAAAGATATCGATCAACTTGAAGCTTTTGTAAAACCATATGGCGCAAAAGGTTTGGCATGGATGAAGTGTGAAGATGGTGAACTGAAATCGCCAATTGCTAAATTTTTATCAGCTGAATTATTGAATGAACTGAAAACATTTTTCAAGCTTAACGATGGTGATACGTGTTTCTTTGTTGCCGATAGTTTCAAAGTAGTGAATGCAGCGCTTGGAAACTTGCGTGTACATCTTGCTCAAGAAATGAAGGTGTTAGATGCCGAGCACTTTGATTTTTGTTGGGTAGTCGATTTCCCTCTTGTGGAATGGGATGAAGACAGCAAACGCTATATGGCATTGCATCATCCGTTCACCTCACCCCATCCTGATGATGTGCATTTGCTGAAAAACAAAGCTCATGAAGCCAGATCGCTTGCATATGATATTGTGCTGAATGGCTATGAAATTGGTGGTGGATCAATTCGTATTCACAATACCGAAGTGCAATCGCAAATCTTTGCTTTGCTGGGCATTGGCAGTGAAGAAGCAAAAGTAAAGTTTGGCTTCTTGCTAGAAGCCTTGAAATTAGGAGCTCCGCCGCATGGTGGCTTGGCGCTTGGCTTCGACAGGTTGGTGATGTTGCTGTGTGGCACCGATCAAATCCGCGATGTGATTGCGTTTCCCAAAACCACAAGCGCATCAGATCTCATGTGCCAGGCTCCCTCACCAGTAGACAAAACGCAGTTAGGTGAACTTGGCTTGAGTTTGAAGTAAAATGAGGAGGGTACGTTTTCCTAGTATTTAACTGCTTAATATCATTACTCAATTAGGTACCCCCTCGCAGAGCCTTCCTTGTTTTCGCTTCAAATGTGGTTTACGGGCAATCCAAGTTATATTCTTTCAACAACCTTTTTCGATTTCTGCCGATAATAAAGTGTTATGGCTATTACCGTTACAAGATCTCCATTACCTGTTTTTGCTCCTGTGTCTTATCTCCATTCTCCACTAGAGATGAGAGTCCAAGCAGGTGTGCGCTCTCCCATTGTTCGGGGTGGAAGGGCGCTTCAAGCTTATCGAGCGAAATTCGCAGCCTCATCTATCCCTTCGACTGATGCAAAAGTTCGTGGTGTTATTGCTCGCTATGAAGAACATGTGGGCATGGTTGGACAAAAAGTTATTGATGTCCTTTCAGATTCCGCTCGGGATAGAGGTTTGCTTGTTTCTCCTTTTGGACTTCATCACATTGCAACATGTGTGTTGAAAATACTGTCACAATCAACAGATCCCAACCTTCCCAAAGATATTTTGTTGGTTACTCCAGGAAAAGAAAATCGATTTCAGTGGAAAGAAACTCTGAAGCAAATGTCGTTTATATGTGATGAGGATAATTTGTGGCAAAATGGAAATGTGAACATACGACATGTTCCAGTGAGGGTTTTAAAGCGCATGTCTGAAGAAGACCTGATCGAATTGTTGGCGCAATATAAATTGCTCCTTATGGATTATGATCACCATACGAATCCTGATGGCATCAATGATGCGAATGATGAATTATTGAGACGCGTTCTTGTTAAAGGCGGCTGGATAAACAATGAATACCAAGTAAGACCCCAGTCAGATGGTAGATTTTTTCTTGGTATGTCAAAGCGTGTGAGTGAAGGTGCTGGAAAAATTTACAGAAATGGAAAGGATTTGATTCATGTAGAATCGTTTTCTACTTTGTTTGAAGCGGGAAAACTTCATGTGCCTCAGGTGAGAGAGCTTGTTCTTTCAGCTTCAGGAATAATGCAGAAATGGTCAGAACTTGCATTTCAAGATCGCTCTGCTTCCATGCTTTCCCTTCTCGAAATTGCCAAACAACGCTTAACCCGAACTCCGCGAACAATTATTTATGTAGAGACAAGAGAAGAAGCAAAAAGTTTAGAAAAACTCCTTGGAAGCCATGATGCTTTTAAAAATGAAGTGAGTGTTTTTCTTAGATCTGGTTCAGTGAAAGGCTATGACCTCTTTAAGAAAGGTGCAAAAAACATTCTTGTCCTTTGTAGAGATGACACTGAAGGTGTTGATGAGTTTTTAGAGAAGCCTGCAGAGCTTGTTTTTTTTGCAGATGTTTCAACCGTGAACGAAGCGAAAAAAGCTACACAAATGGTGGCACATCATTTGAGTCCTCAATCTCGTGTGTTTTTGGTTGATCTTGTGGGTATGTTTTCGACTCATGTTGAGTTAAAAGTTTTTCATGCGATGACATACACTTTTTCTGCAGATGATACATTTGCAGAGATGAATACTGATCTTCTCTCAAGGCATCGAAGAGAACTTCATTCCCGTTCTCGAGTATTTGGCGATAGTGATTTTAATTATTATGGAGTTGGTGTTGCGGCACAACTGAAAGATTTTTTTGCAACAACACCTGTTTCAACTCAGAAGCTTGCGCTTCTTCTCAATAGAGATGAAACAGATATCACGCAGCTTTTGCTAGGGCGATATCTTCCGGGAAACACTGATTTCATTGATGCACTTAGTGATGATATTGAATCAAGGAAAGCTCTGCTTCTAAAATATGCATGGGCGCAGGATCAGCGGGCGCAGTTTTCACGTTTACATCCCCTTCCAAATGCTCTTTCTTCTGGAGAACTCGAAATTTTAGAGCGTACTCGTCTTGGATTTTTTTATTATTTCAAAGGAGATTTCACTGCACTAGAAGAAATGACTCCAGATGAATTGAAAGAATACCTTATCTCTGGAAAAAGAATTACTGTTCAAAGCGCCGTGGGACAGAGATTTAATCTTGGTTTGGCGAAATTGCTTGCGGAAGATACAGAAAAGGGCATGCAAATTTTAAGCGAGAAGATCGAGGATCCAAGTATAAAATTTTGGAGCCCAGAAACGCCAGAAGATTTTTATAAGCTCAGTAGTGAACATTTGGATACATGGTTTTATTCTGTTTATTCTTTCGAGCAAGCTGGCGATCTGGTTGAGCCGAAGTCATTTATGGTTACCTATGAAAAAAAAGGAAATCGTATCTCTGCTCTAAAGATCTCGTCTCCCAGTGATGATATTCCCGTTTCGAGAGGGAGAACAAAGTTATTTATAACTAAACATTCAGATGGCAAATACAGTCTTGATTTTTCAATAGGTACTGGAAATCAAGATTTTGTAAGTGCATGGAAATCAGTTTCTTCTGATGATCAGTCTCTTTTGTTGGCAATGAGGGATGAACCTTCCGAGCACATTCTTCCTGAAGCTGAAGTGTTAAAGCCAACAATGGAACAACTCAGCAACTGGTACGATACTGTTTATCCACCTCACAATCCGATGTTAAGAGAATGCGTAATGGTTGTAGAGATAGCAGCAATGCCAAGGGGTAATAAACTCAAAGTGCGCTTTGTTGCTGATGGAAGTCCTTTAAGACGAAGGAGTGGAAGGTTTTTTAAAGTTTTTCGCAGAGCCGATGGAAGTTTTGAAGGAGTAAAATAAAAGAACTTTTCATTTTTCCTAATCCAAATCACTCTTCTCTTGAGCATCACCAGATTCAATTTCGGACAGAGGAACGAAAGGGGTTTCTGGTTTTTTTGCTTCGTCATCCCATGTAATTACGCTAGACCACTCCGAGCGTTTTTTGAGAGATGAACAGGAAATGTTGGTGAGACCTTGGCCTCCGTAGGATGCAAAACACATCTCAGCTTGCGCATCTACAAGATAAACAAGTGCCAAACCGGTGCCTTTCACGTCGTACTCTTCACGCCAAAAACGATCTTTACTTTGTTTCACTTTTGCAAACGAATGTGCTGAAGCAAAAAGAAGAAAGAGAAATAAACTGAAGAATAATATTTTTTTCATCCCAACCCCCAAGTTATTTTAATCCATTGTGTATTCAATGCTTACATCTTCAACGCTTTCTTCTGGCCTGTCGTTGAGCGCTTGAATAATATCTTCTTCAATAATATCGTAAGCTGCTTCCGAAAGTTTTCCGTTTTGCTCAATGCTCTGTAACAAGCTTGAGCCTTGCTTTCCCGCCAGGTTAATTTTTTCGCGCACTTCAACGGCATGCTTCCAACCCGCTGCAGTTTCTGGTTTGTGCGTTCTGCCTTTGTCCACCAAGTGCACATTCAAGTCGCGCAAAATGATGGTGTCTTTCATGTGATGTTTCACTTGCACTTCACTTGGCTTTGCCGAAATGCGATCGGGCGAAACAAACAGATGGTGAATCTGCCCATTAATTTCCAAGTTATGCTTATTCGCAGCCTCTTTCGAAGGCGCAATAATCACTTGGTAATTTCCATAATTCGCGCGGATATTCAGAATGTGAACTTCGTTCTCCTTAATATCCTTTAATGGACTCACTACTTCTCTTAGTTTTTGAAACAACTTCTCTGGCTTCGATTTATCTTTTTTCATGGTGTCTCCCTCTCTAAGCTTTCTTGAGCTTAATAAGAGCAACTGGCATGCCAAAAAAAGCTCGAAGCAGTTTGCTTGTCCAATGTCTTGAATTATATGGCTTTTTGTTCAGAGCTTGCTGGTTTTTTGGCAGTGATGATTACGAAAACGCAGTCAAAACGAGGGGAGGCTGTCAAAATGTATGCTCTCAAAAAGAGAGAAGAGACGGAAATGACAGTTCTTTTTCTGAAGACAGGAGTTCGTGGGTTTCGAAGGAGCAAAGCTGCGTTTGTTCCGTTGGACTGAACAGATAGTGTTCGCCAAGAGGAAATGCTCTAGAGCTGCGGCCATCGGAGAGAAAACTAAAGCCGCCGTAAAGTTCACGTGAAACCGTTTCGAGGCTGCGAATTACTTCGGCTTGCACTAAGTTGTATGACGCTGTGTTGCATAAGCTGGAAAGCATATCCACGATTGGCTTTGTGCTATAGAGTTGATGAGAAGCTGGCGCGGCAAAAGCCACGTGGTCTAAAATGAGTCCGGTACTTTTTGCATCAGTTTTAAGGGTTTGTGAAATCTGCGTCTGAACTGAGTTTGTGAGGGGTAAGGTTTTGTGTTGCACCAATGTTGGAAGTTTTGCTCCGTACGTTCGAAAAGTTTTTTCGTAACGACTCAGTTTTTCAATAATGGATTGAAGGCGTAGCGAGAGAATGGGCGTGTAATTTTTTTCTCTCTCGTCATTATGTTTTATTTCATTGAAGGTATGCAGCATGTTTTGCAATTGCGTGACGCGTTCGATAGAAAGTTTTTCGTCAAAGCTGGTTCCATTCCAACCCTGAGAACTGAAAACACATTCTTCTTCGAGGTGATCATAAAGAAAGACGCCATCAAAAAGTGCGCACCAGACATCTGGGAAACGCTGTGTTTTGTAGGGTGTAACCGAACAAGCCTTTGCTTCTAGCAAGGTGTGGTAGTTGATGCAGCCGATAAGCCCGCCGGAAAAAGGAAGATAAGCATCTTTGTGAAAATTTCCCGCAAGGCATTCCAGATGATCGATGGCATCGAAAGGCGCCATGATGCACGTGTGATCATTTTCAGTAACAAGCCCAGATTCAACGGTAGTAATGTTTTGCGGGAAGTAGGCAAAAATTGAATAACGAGCTTTATCGTGAAATGAAATATTGGACGAAAAGAAAAAACATTGCGTTTGCAGCAAAGCTGGAAGAAGTTTTTGAAAATCATGTGCTGGGAGATGCTGTCGTTTCACGGTTGTTAGCTTCACCATAAGCTTTACGAAGAGTCAATTGTTCTTTCTCCTTGCAAGCTCATTTTAACTTGTTAAGTCTTTTCGCATGTCAAATATTTCACTTCAAAATGTGAATGTTTTTTATCCGAGTCCAGCAGTAAAAACTCGGCCCCTTGGGGCCGAAAAACCGTTAGCAGATTTCCCTGGATTAAACTCGGGAGTTTGCTCCCGAGTTTTTGATGGTGAAACCCAGGTCTTAAAAAATGTTCACCTTGAATTTAAAAATCATAATACAACTGCAGTTGTTGGCCCAAGTGGAAGTGGAAAATCAACTCTTCTCCAGCTTATTAATGGATTGGTAAAACCAAACTCGGGTTTGGTGACTGTTTTTGGGAAGGCCATCAATTACAATCAGCTGCCTGCTTTGCGAAAGCAGATTGGATATGCGGTGCAAGGCACGTGGTTGTTTCCGCATATGACGATAAGGGAAAATATTACGCTTCTTGCCAAGCTTGAACAGTGGAGTGCCGAAAAAATTGAAAAGCGTTTGAATGAGTTAGTAGATCTCGTTGAATTGTGGCCACATCTTTTAGACCGTTACCCATATCAGCTTAGTGGCGGCCAACAGCAGCGGGTTGGTCTTTGCCGAGCGATGATGTTAAATCCGGAAATTTTACTCTTGGATGAAACGTTTGGTGCGCTTGATCCCATTACCAAACACGAAATTCACGAAGAGTTTTTGCGCGTGCAACGAGTGACAGATAGAACTGTTTTGTTGGTTACTCACGATGTGCAAGAAGCTATGAAACTTGCAAAACGACTTATTGTTTTACACGAAGGCAAAATACTTCAACATGATGATGTTGAAGTGGTGTTGAAGAAACCTGCAAATGCTTTTGTAGAGCAGCTTTTAAGCTCACAGCTTGAAAGAGTTTCCTTATGAAAAAATATTTTATAATTTTTTTCAGCCTTTTTCTTTTAACTTCATTTTCTCTTCGTGCAGAAAAAACCATTTCAATCGGCGCAAAAAACTTTACCGAAAATCGGCTCATTGCCGAGATGATGGCCACATTACTTGAAGATGCTGGCTATGCGGTTGAAAGAACATTTGGACTCGAAGGAACTTTGATTGCCTATACAGCTCTCACCAATGGTGAAATTGATGTGTATCCTGAATATTCTGGAACTATTGAGCAGACAATTCTTAAACTGTCTTCTTCGCCTTCATATACAGAACTTCAAGAACGCTTGAAAAAGCAGCACAAGCTTTTGCTTCTTGATCCACTTGGCTTTAACAACACCTATGCCATGGCAGTAAGAAGTGAAACGGCGGAAAAGTTTCACTTGAAAAGCATAAGTGATCTACGTGGAAAAAATCATTTACGTTTTGGTTTCAGCAGCGAATTTTTGAAACGTGAAGATGGTTGGCTAGGCCTTTCGAAAAAATACCAGCTTATTGCAAAGCCAAGAGGAATGCAGCATGGCCTTGCGTATGAAGCGATTTCAAGTGGAAAAATTGACATCACCGATGCTTATTCCACCGATAGTAAAATTGTGCGTTTTGATTTGCGTTTGCTTGAAGATGATGAACGTTTTTTCCCACACTACTTTGCTGCAGCCCTTGTGAGAAGCGAACTTCCTGTTCGAGCCATTTCAGCGCTGAAAAAACTTTCTGGTCGCATTGACGATAAACAGATGCAAGCTTTGAATGCTGAAGTAGAACTGGAGAAAAAAAGTTTTGAAGAAGTTGCCTCTTCTTTTCTTGAACGCGAAGGACTTATCGAAAAGAAATTTTCGCATGCTGAAGAAAATTGGTGGCTTACCTTGGCCGCCAGAACGCTGCAACACTTGAAGCTTTCGTTTGTAGCTTTGTTTTTTGCATTATTGGTTTCGTTGCCACTTGGTGTGTTTGTTTTTCGCTTCAAAAAAATGGCGCGCCCCATTTTGTATGCGAGTGGAGTGGCGCAAACTATTCCATCCATTGCTTTGCTGGCAATGATGATTCCCCTTTTTGGCATTGGTCAAACGCCAGCCATTATTGCACTCTTTATTTATTCTCTTTTGCCGATTTTGCGAAACACCGCAATAGCCCTGTTTTCAATTGATCCCCGTCTGCGTAAAGTTTCCATTGGTATGGGTTTAACCGCGTGGCAGCGCTTGCGCTATGTTGAATTGCCTATTGCGATGCCCACTATTTTGGCGGGCATTAAAACTGCAGCGGTAATTAATATTGGCACTGCAACGCTTGCCGCTTTCATTGGAGCAGGTGGTTTGGGTGAACCTATTGTAACGGGCTTAGCGCTCAACGACAGCAAACTCATATTGGAAGGCGCAATCCCGGCGGCGATATTAGCCATTCTCACAGAACTTTCGTTTGAACTTTTAGAAAAAAAACTCGTTCCAAAGCATTTGCTGCAAAAGCAAAGTGTGTGATTTTTAACTTGAGTTTTTATTATCCGCCTGAAAAGATGCGCCACATCTCAATTTGCCGAAGATGACTCAAAAAGGAAAAACTTATGACTACTTTTCTTTCACCCACACTTCTTCAGCCGCCAATAGCTAGCCCGTTTGGACCAATTACTTTTTATGATGGTATTCCACTTGGTTTGCAAACCGGTTCAGCTAAAAACCTAGTGCGTTGTTTACAAGGTCCAAGTTTTTTTTACGTTCCTGCTAGAACTCCAACAAATAATCTTAGAGTTGTAGCAACTTTCCTTCGTGGCACTGAACAAGCTGGTGCTTATGCCATGGCGAAATTGTTTTCTGGTCATATGGCAAGTAGAAGTGCAGCGTCTCTTTGGGCAAACATGCTTTACTTTATTGGGAATCCATTAGCGGCAAAATTAGGCCCTATGTTTTCGCAATCTCATCTTCCTTTAGAAGGTGTGGACGAAGGGTTGTGGGATATGAACAATGTGTGGGGCGATGATGTTCCTGCAGCCGTTGCTATGCTTCGTTCTGCGCTGCTTGCCTTTATTGCTCAAAGAAATCTAGAGCTTCAGGCTTTAGTGGAAGTGCAAACTGGAAAAAATGAAACCGGTGCTCCTTATGCTGTTGTGGGAAATGATAATTCTCCAGGTGCTCGCTTAGCCAAGTGTTTAGACCTAGAGCGCATTCACACTCATCGTCAAAGTTTAAGTGCGGGCATCGAAGCTGCATTTGGTGTGCCTTGTTTTGCCATTCATTGTGGAGAGAGACCTGCCGATGCGAGAGAGGGTGATCTTGTAGACAGACAAGCTTGGACAGTGATGGATTTTATAAGAAGTGAACTATTGCTTTATGCAGGTGTTCATTTTCTTTCACTTCCTGATCTTGCTGTGGCTGCAGGCTAAGCCATGGGGCATTTTCGGCATTTTGAGCCGGAGCCTTTTTTCTTAGGCCCGCGGAAATGCCGATAGAGCCAGTAGCTGCTGGCGGCGACGATAATGTAAACGATGATGTCTTGCATGGTTTTTTTCTCCAAAGGTGAGGGTGAAGTTTTTGAATTGGCTTTCTCCCTCCCCTTAGTCCCCTCCCGCTAGGAGGGGAAAAATCAGCCTCGGATTTTTTAACACCCCAACAACGTTCCTACTTGATAAATGGCAAGTGCTGCCACGTAAGCTAATGCGGTCATGTAGCTGAACATAAAAATGGGCCAGCGCCAGGAATTGGTTTCGCGTTTTACGATGGCAACGGTTGACATGCACTGACAGGCGAAAAGAAAAAAGACCAACAAGCCTAAACCCACCAGTGGAGTGAAGACGGGTTTCCCATTTTCGCGTTTTTGATTTTTTACGGCTTCAAGTAATGACGGTGAAGTTTCATCAACATCATCACCAACGCGATAGACAATAGCCATGGTGCTCACAAAAATTTCACGAGCTGCAAACGAAGCAATAAGCCCAATGCCAATTTTCCAGTCGAAGCCAAGTGGTTTTAAGGCAGGTTCAATTGCTTTTCCAAGTCTTCCCGCAAAGCTATATTCAATAGGGCTTTGCTCGGTTTCAGTTTGCATTGAAATATTTTTCACTTCTGTGTTTTCACCAGCAGAGATGGTGTTTGGTTTTGGATAGCTGGTGACAAACCAAAGAATAATGGAGAAGGCAAAAATAACCGTTCCGGCATTCGTTAAAAAAACTTTTGCACGCTCCCAAGTTCGTCTTAAAACACTTGTCATTTTTGGCATGCGATACGGTGGCATTTCCATCAAGAACGGAAGCGAAATGGTTTTGAGCATAGTTTTTTTCAACACGAAGGCAACAATGATGGCAGCGATCACGCCTAAAATATAGAGCCCCCACAAAATCAAACCTTGTAAATTGAAAACGCCCAAGTAGGTAATGCTGGGAATGCAAGCTGCAATTAAAAGTGCATAGACGGGAAGTCTAGCGCTGCAGCTCATCAGCGGGGCGATCATCATGGTGGCAATGCGATCGCGTTTGTTTTCGATGGTGCGTGTTGCCATCACGCCAGGAATAGCGCAGGCGAAAGAACTTAAAAGAGGAATGAAGGCTTTTCCATGCAGGCCCAGTTTAAACATAATGCGATCCATCACGAAAGCTGCTCTGGCCATGTATCCGCTGTCTTCCATCAGAGTTAAAAAGAAAAAGAGAAAAGCAATTTGCGGAACAAAAATAACAACAGATCCAATGCCAGCAATAACACCATCTACAATTAAACTTTTAAGTGATCCATCGGGAAGTATGGCTGCTACAACGTTTCCAAGCCATCCAAAAAAACCGTCAATAAGATCCATGGGAAAACTAGACCAAGTGAAAAGGGCTTGAAAGAGAAGTGCCATCAACACAAAAAAGAAAATGGGACCAATAATTTTATGCATAATGACGCGATCGAGTTTGCTTGCAAAGCTTGGATTGCAGCATTCGTCGGTGCATTGTGAGGCGTTGAGCACATTTTCAATCCAGGTGTAACGATATTCGCTTTCGAGCGCGCGCCAATCTATTCCAGCTGCTTCAAGGTTTTGCTGAGAAGCCAATACAGCTTTACGTAATGGCTCATCTTTATATTCGCTCAGTTCACCTTCGCGCGTGAGTAAGCGCAAGGCTTCTGCGTCGGTATTGTTTTGAACATCATCCTTTTTGAGGAGTTCAGATAAAATGGAGAATTCTTTTTGCACTTCGGCAGGAAGTTTCAACTGAGGCAAAATGCTGCGCGTTTGTTTCAATCCTTGTGCTAACAAGTGTTTGATTTCTTCAACGCCTTTTTTCTTTGGAGCAACAGCGGTGACAATGGGAACGCCAAGATTATTTGAAAGTTTTTCCACATCGATGCAGATTTTTTTCTTTTCCACTTCGTCATACATGTTGAGCACAAGCAGAGTGGGAAGTTCGCAGTCAATCACTTGTGTGGTGAAAAAAAGTGAGCGCGTTAAATTGGTAGCGTCGGCAACAATGACAACACCATCGATAGGCGTATCAAGCTTTCGCCGGCCAAGTAAAATTTCGGTGGTGATTTCTTCGTCGGGGGAATTTGCGATGAGGCTGTACGTTCCGGGAAGATCGATGAGCTTTATTTTTTCACCTTGAAATTCAAAGTGACCTTCTTTTTTTTCAACGGTGACGCCAGGATAGTTTCCAACTTTTTGACGAGAACCCGAGAGGGCATTGAAAAGAGTGGTTTTCCCCGTGTTTGGATTTCCGATTAAGAGATAGGTTTTCATTTTTTAGTTTAAGCGAGAGCAAGCATAATTTGAGCAGCTTCTTCTTTGCGAAGAGCAACGCTATGCAAATTGCCAAAGCGAACTTCAATTGGGCATCCAAGAGGAGCTTTTTGAACGAGGGCGATATCTTTGTTGGTGCGCAGGCCAAGTTCTCGCAAACGTGTGAAAAATGGGCCTTTGCCGTTGATGGTTTGCACTGTTCCTGATTGCCCAGGTTTAATTTCAGAAAGTGGAATGATGGTCATGCTTTTTCCTCCGTAAAGCGTTCGCACGCTGGATAGGTTTGCATCTTTTTTAAAAATTCACTTACCACTTTATCTTTGCTGTTGATGAAATTGACAAGGCGTTCCAACTGCACACTTGTTTCAAAGCTAATGAGATGCTCCAATTTGCAGGCGTCAATTTCGGCTTGATCTGCTGACACGCCAAGTACATCGCGAAATAAAATTTGAAGCAGCTGGTCGTTTTTTTCGATGAGCTTTGCCATGCGTTTGCCTTCGTCAGAAAGCAGTAAAAACTTGTTGTGGTCTTCAAGTACAAGACCGCGTTTTTTGAGTGGCTTCAAGCTGATAGAACAGCTTCCGCGAGTAATGCCAAGCAAGCGAGCGATGTCGGTAACGCGTGCGTAGCCCTGGTCGTCGATGAGTTCGCTGATGGTCATGAGATAATGAGCCGCACTGTGGGTGAGCACATTGTCATCGAAGCTTTTCCAGGTTTCCTGCTGTGACATTGATAAGGTCTCCAAACGCACGGTGGACTTAGCGTCTTTTTGTTTGGCATGTCAAACAAAAAGTGTGGGAAGGTCAAAAACAGGCAAATTTACCAAAAGTACACAGGCGCTTTTTGGTAAGCGGCCTCATTTTTAGGCAGGTTTTGTGAGGATTTTTTTAAAACGGACCATTGTAAAGTTATAGTTTACAATGGTTCTATAGAAATAAAACGTAGTATTTACAACAAGTTAAAAGATCAAATTTCAGAACCAAAAGTGTCAGATTTATCCGAGTCCAGCAGTTAAAACTCGGCCCCTTGGGGCCGAAAAACCGTTAGCAGATTTCCCTGGATTAAACTCGGGAGCTTGCTCCCGAGTTTTTGATAAATAATATCGGTTGTTTATGACATAGGGAAACGTACCCTAAATAAAAAAACCCGCCTGAAGCTTCAAGCGGGTTTTTCATTCTCAATCTCAACCGGGCAAGTTTACACTTGTCGGCGTCGTATCAATATAAGCAGTGTCATCAAGACCATCAAGATGACGCCAAGTTTGTGATGCGGGTTTGCGCCAAGGCTTAAGGTACAGCTTCCGCCGCTGGCGATGTCTGCGTTGCTATCTTCTGATGTAGCCTCTGTCTCTGTTGATTTATCAGTACAATCTGCGCTTGATTCAGAAGAGTTCGTTGATAATCCAGGAAGGAATTGATCATAAGAAGCATCTATAGACCCTTTTGTTGAGCAGTTTCCTGTTGGAGTTGCTTTTGGAGTTTCTGTAACTTCCTCATTTTCATCTCCAGAATTTGTCGCGAGTACTTCGTTTTCATCAACAGATGAATATGTTCCTCTTAAATCAGCTGCGCTGTTTTGAATCCTAGTTGAGGCATCTGCAATAGCTTGAAGCGAATCAGTTTCTTTGGGGCTTCCGAGGATGCTTCTTGTGTCTTCTCTCACTGCAATACTTGGTGATGAAGTTGTGTTGAAAGTTGGAGGCAAAACGCCAGCTCTGTCTATTATATCGCTTTCTCTGAAATAGATTACTGGCGCACGGAAAGCAAGTGCAGATGGATTGTCCTCTAAAGAAACCCGCGCTCCATCATACTCATTATTAGAAAAGAAAATTTGTCCAACCATGGACATATATCCGTTAGCATTTTGAAGAAAATGCATTAAATCTGCTTTGTCTACATTTGCAAAACAGTTTACCATATCGCTTTCCGGTAATGGGCGACAAGAAGTGGTTGCAACTAGAGCTTCTCCTGGAATGCTATCAGGCGCATTCTGATTAATAAAAATGGCAGGTTTGACAATTTTGATAATATCATCAAGGGTTTCAAATTTTGTATTTGAACCGAAGTTTATTGCTCGAGCACGTTCAAAATTTTTAGTTTCAAGTACTCTTTCCAAAACCGTTCTCGGAATAGGAAATGTAATATATATAGTGACCAGGTTTTCAGGGGCCGAGCTCTCCCGCGCTGGTACAATTGTAATTTTATAGTCATCTGGGTTTTGCGAAATAACATGATCTGCCCTACATCCCACAATTGCCAAACAAACTACCAACAGTGTAAATATTTTCTTCATGTCAAAACTCCTTTAATTTCCCCAGTATGGTTTCAGGGATAGAAGAGCAAAAGGAGTGCCAATGAAAAACTTAGCAATTTCAATTGTTTTTGAGGTGTTGTTTAAGTTCGTTTGATGTTTTTTGACGTGAGAGTGGGGTGTTGAGGCATCGGTTTTTGATGGGGGAGTGTGACAAAAAGCGGAATTGTCAGAGGAGATCCTTCACTACGTTCAGGATGACAAAGAATTGCTTGAATTGCTGGATCCCCTGGTCAAGCCAGAGGATGACAAGAGAATAACTTACGAAACCTGAGATCTGGTGCCGCAGCCAGACTTGCAGCCGGCGCAGGCTTTGATTTGCTTGGCGACTATTTCCACTTTGATGGAGCTCGTGAAGGTGTAGCCTTCTGGGCCGTGTTCGATGGATTCGATGATGCACTTGTCTTCGCGCTTGCCAGACGCGCTGCCCAGCATCACTTCCAGTGCGTTTTGGATGGAGAAGAAATGCTTCAAGTATAAAAATTCATAGGTTTCATCTTGCGGTGGGAGCTCTTCCAAAAACACATCGGCCGGCATGGCCAGCACTTCTTCGGCGAGTTTGCCTTGCATCCAGTCTTGCAACAACGAATAGCCACCAACCGCTGCGCCGCAAGTGCGCTTGGAGAGGCGATAGCTGCTGATGCGTTCATCGGCATCAAGCTCTAGCTTCAGCAAATCGGTAATATCGTTACAAGGCATGGAGAGCTTCTTTCACAGTTAGTGTGGGAGGGCAAGGGGAAGTTTAGCGGAAGGTTTTTTGAAGAGCTCTTCGTGTTTCGGTCAACTGCTTCTTGATTTCAGGCCTATTAAGAGCCTCTGCTGTGAATTCAAGGTTTAAGAGCCTGGTGATGCTGTAGCTTGTTCTGTAGATTCCCTTTACATCGTCCCCCCTGAAAAACCCTCCATGAGCACATCGAAGTGAGTAATGAGAGTGGTTTACGGTTTGGTGTTGTTGAAAAAAGGGCGTTTGAAATTGCAAGGAAATGGAAGAATTCGCTTAAAACCTTGC
>Ga0210050_1002396_pt1 | contig 18061 bp, 19 predicted proteins | sample CryGey132114_all_FD_185463 | JGI IMG/M metagenome (GOLD analysis project Ga0210050, IMG submission 185463) | Groundwater microbial communities from aquifer - Crystal Geyser CG22_combo_CG10-13_8/21/14_all (SPAdes) (version 2) | ecosystem: Environmental > Aquatic > Deep subsurface > Groundwater ...
TTTAAATCATTAATGTTTTTGCATTTGTTAATTTTATCTGCAGAAAATAGTAAAATGGGATTTTTATTTCCCGATATTTTAAAGACTGCGGGAAGATTCTCTTTTATATAGGGATATTTCTTATTAAATTTGTTTTTATGCAGAAAATTGATTTTATAAGGCAAATTAAATATAAACGATTTCCATTCATCTTTTTCATTTACTATTCCATAAGTAATTTTGCAAAGATTGCAGTGATATGTCGGAGAAGGAAAATTTTATGGAATTTTTAAAGCCAAATCTACAGGTTTTTTAGATAATAATAATAATAATAATAATAATAATAATAAGGGGCAATTTTTAAAAGATGAATTGCAAAAATCATTAACCTTTAGAGTTTTATTAGAACCTTATGAGGTTTATGCACAAGGAGTTACAGAATGGGAAGCATTAGACGAAATAAAGCTTATTCAGTTTCCTAATCAAATGTTATGGAGTTTATTTATAGAAAATAAAAGGGAATCGTGGAAATATGATGATTACAATTTACGAAACAGATAGATTATTTAAATTGATAAGAGATAAAAATAATAGGCAAAAAATTAACTCTCAAAACTTTTCTTATAACATGAATAATCAAAAAATAATCTCTTCAGAGACTAAACAGAATTATTCTGGAAGAAAAGAGGAGATTAATGTTTTACCGAGACTTATAAAAAGATACCAAGAGGATAAAGCTTTTGAAAGTCATCTACAAGCATATATCTGTAAAAATGTTGATATAGAAGAGCAATTAAAAAAATTACTTATTCAAGATAATAAATTAGAATGGATTGGAAATGAAGTTTCTTGCGGTGTTGGAATGCAAAGGATAGATATTGCTTTATCTTTACAAAAAAGAATGACGAAAGATTGATGTTGCCGATTGAATTAAAGGCAGTCCAGGCATCTTTATTAAATGTTATTCAACTTCAAAGATATGTTGATTGGTTAGAACAATATTAAAAAAGAAATCTTTATAATATACACAACTCTTAATTTTAAAACACCATGAACTCAAAAAATAATATTTCAAATAGATATGACATTATATGTATAGGGGCAGGTTCCGGAGGACTGAATGTGGCTAGTTTTATGAATCGTATTGGATTAAAAGTATTGTTAATAGATAAAACAGATTCCAATATAGGGGGAGACTGTCTAAATACTGGTTGTGTTCCATCCAAGGCTTTGATTCATATTGCAAATCAAGCATATGAAGCAAAGAAATTTCAGAAATATAGTGATACTACTATAGGTGTTACTGATTTAAAAAAAGTGATGCAATACATTAAAGACAAACAAAATGTGATAAGAAAGCATGAAAATGCATCATATTTTCAAAAAAAAGGAATTGATGTTGTTTTGGGAGAAGCAAAATTTTCAGGTAAAGATAAGGTTATTGTAAACAACAAAGAATATTCTGCTAAAAAGATAATCTTAGCCACAGGTTCATCGCCTAGAAAATTGAAAATTTCAGGAATAGAAAAAGTAGATTACTTAACAAATGAAAATATATTTGAATTAAATATATTACCTAAAAACTTTCTTATTATTGGTGGCGGTCCAATAGGGATTGAAATTGGACAGGCTTTTTCAAGACTCGGAAGCAAGGTTACAATTATTCAAAATAGCAATCAATTTTTACCGAAAGAAGATATTGAGATAGCTAATTTTTTGTGTAAACAACTAAAGGCTGAAGGAGTAAATCTTCTTTTTGAAACAAAAACTCTGGAGTTTAATAGTACCAATACCTTGATAATTGAACGTAAAGGAAAAAAAGAGACTGTTTTTTTTGATAAAGTTTTAATTAGTATAGGTAGAGAACTTAATATACATGGTCTTGATTTGGAAAAAGCGGGGATTGAAATTAATTCAGATGGAAGAAAACTGAAAGTCAATGATTATCTTCAAACAACAAATAAAAACGTGTATGTGTGTGGGGATGTAGCCGGGTCTTATCAATTTACTCACGCAGCAGAATTACATGCAGGAATATTGATCAACAATTTTTTTAATCCTCTCAAAAAGAAAAAATTAAATTATGATAATTTTTCATGGGTTACCTACACCTCTCCTGAGATTGCAACATTTGGTTTGAATGAAGAAATATTGAAGAAAAGAAAAGAATCTTATGAGGTTATTTATCTTGATTTTGAGGATGATGATAGAGCGATTGTGGAAGAATCAACACTTGGTAAAATTAAATTATTTATTCATAAAGACAAAATCCTTGGAGGAACAATGATTGCCAAAAATGCAGGAGAATTAATACAAGAGTTAATTTTAGCAAAAGTTGGCAACATCCCCCTAAGAAAAATATTTGCAAAAATTTACCCCTATCCCGTTGCAAGTCGCATAAACAAAAAGATACTCTCTACGCATTACTCAAAAAAACTAACTCCCTTTATTAAAAGGATATTTAAATTACTTTATTAATTTAATCTATTAAGAATTATCATATTTATCTTATGAAATTGTGGAGCGCCGTGTTGAAAACCGGCGCGAAATAAACTATGATTCTATTTTCTTTCAATTCTCATTAAAAAATAAATTCCCAATACAACAACTAAAGAAATCATTAAATTAAATATTGTGAAAAAAGGAAGGTTAACTTTTGAAGGACATTGGAATGCTCGAGCTCCATTAACGCAACCAATTGCAGAATTTGGATTGCCAGTAATAGGATCAACACTGTCCCATTTCAAGTAATATTCTCCCACTCCATTAACTCCACAAACTTCAGTAGTATCCTCTAATCGAACATTTGTTGTTACACATGTATCGCTATTAGATTTTAAAGTAACAACTTCATTACATTGTCCAGCACTATATTGACAACCACAATCTGCATCATTTGCATCTACATTCGTGCAAAAATTATAATCTAATCCATTCGCTTCTGCGAAAGCCCGATTAAGATTTTCAATATTTTCATAAAGTTCATCTGAATAAAAATGAGAATCTACACATTTTACTGAATCTTCATCAAACTGCGCGCAACTATCACTTATGGGGTCTCCACCCCCAGGGAGTGTTGTTCCTGAATCTCTACATATTCCGTCAGTTCCACAAGTTTTTCCAGAAGGACAACACGAATTTGCTGAACCTAAATAATCGCATGCTAACAAAGGTGCAGGAGTTGTTCCATCTGATTCAAACCAGTTTCCACTTATACATTTAGGAACCTCTTGTTGACAAATGTCATTGTCATTACAAAAAGTATCTCCAGAGCAATCAGAATTATCAACGCAAGTTTTAATCTCACAATTTCCTGTATTGAGATTACATGATAAGCTTTGCCCATTAGGATTAACTGAAGGACAACAGCTTCCTCCTCTATAATTACATGCCAAATCTGGAAGTACAGCACCTTCTTTCCATATTCCTTCAGCTGAACAAACAGGATAAATTGGTTTACAAATTAAATTTGCCGGGTCACAAACTAAACCCTCATTACAATTATCTCCTGTGTTAATATTAATTGTACATGGACAATTTTCTTCAGGGGTAAGGCAAGCAGGTTGTTCGCAAGAATTATCTGGACAAGCTGGGTTTTCAACAACACATTTTCCATCCCCATCATTTACATATCCATCTTTACACCAAACAACACTATCTCCTGAAACAGAACAAGTAATAGTTCCAATAGTTCCTCCAACTACTACTGTTCCTCCATTGCTATAACATCCAACTAATGAAGGAGTAGAACCAGCACCTGTAGGATATAAACCTGAATAACAATTCTTAGCAGGACAACAACCAGCATACTCTCCACCACTACCTGTTTCAATTATTTCATTTCTATAAATATCAGCAGGAGGAGGCCAAGGAGCTCCAGCATCAGTGCCACCACGAACAGGAGTTATTACTTGTTGACAACTATTACTACTTATGCAATCTTCGTCAGCGTAATCAAAAAATCCATTTCCATCATTATCTATTCTATCATTACAATTTCTTTCAGGTACTGCAACACATATTCCAGTCCCATCATTTTCATATCCTGCTTTACACCAAACTGCATTATTTTCTGAAACAGAACAAGTAATAGATTGAATACTTCCTCCTACATTTATTGTCTCACCATTAACCTTACACCCTCCTACATCCGGATGTCCCGAATAACAACTATTTGCAGAACAGCATCCTGCAAATTCTCCACCACTATTAGCTATATCTCCATCATAATAAATATTTGGAATATCCATATCCCAAGGAGCCCCTACCCCTGTTCCTCCAAGAGGACCTTTAACCATTTTTCCTTGAATAGTACACGAACTTGCAAGACAAAATGTTGAATCAGCATAATCAAAACGTTGGTTATTGTTATTATCTTTTCTATCAACGCAACTTGTTTCAGGTCCTATACCTGAAGTTTCACCCGGTTGAGAACAACAAATAGTTGCAGGATAAGCAAGGGTTAAACTCTTTGAAAATTTCCCTCCCTTAGTAACATCCAAAGCATCGCTAGAAAGATATATTGCATTTTTGTAATTTGTTCCAAGTGTTGAACAAGTTACTCCTGCAGGAACTGTTTTACAATCTAAACTTCCATAACAAATATTCTGCCAGCCTCCTGCTGAAAGAATTCCCTCAGAAATTAAATTAATATCTTGAACATCTGTTTTCCCGTCGTTATTAATGTCTGTATCTATAAATCCACATGAAAATTTATTATTAAGTTCCACATCATTAATAGCACAACTTATTACTGTTTGAACATCTTTAAAATTTAATTTATTATTATTATCAACATCTAAATTTGAATTTCCACTTGTTTTAGTAGTTTCAGGATAAGGTTGTGGAGCAGGAGGATTACAATAATCATTTTTCATTCCTAAAACACAATTTATAGATATTTGAATATCAAATGCATTTGTTACTCCGTCTCCATTAATATCTCCATTTATTCCATTTTGACAAATTCCAAGAGCACAGTTTATTACATTTTGAAAATCTAACCCATTTATTTCCCAATCATCATTAACATCTGCAGGAGGTCTTCCAGTTAAAGCCGGCGCAACATACGCCTTTCCTTCATTATCAAGCGTAATAAAATAATTATTTATTGCATAATTCTCTAATCCATCAATTAAAACTTGTTCATATTGGCAATTTCTAAACCCCAAAGAAGTTGGGAAATATTCTGTTCCAATAATAGTATTATAACAAATTTGTTCATTATAAGTATTTTCATCCCACGCCTCTCCAAAAGCATTTGATGTCCCAGAAATAGACATTATTTCTTGATTAAGATTTGAACAAGTATTAGCACTATCCACAAAATTTGATAAAAAAATACTGAAACTTACAAAACTTAATAAAACAAAGACAAAAATTAATCCCCTTTTTTTCATAACTAATACAAATAAATACTCTTTATAAAATTATCTTTAGTAGGAAAATATAATCTTCTTCAAATACTTGAGCTAATTGTTGAGGTAAAATTGAGTTACTAAGTTGTTCAAAATCATTGACTTACAATAAACATATTAAAAAATTTCATAATTCCAAAATTATTAAACCATCCTAGTTCATATTTTTTTAATTTAATCTATTTATAATTATGCAAACTATGATTCTATCTTTTTTCAATTCTCATCAAGAAATAAATTCCTAATATAGTCATTAAAGAAATCATTAAATTAAATATTGTGAAAAAAGGAAGTTGCACATTATTATTTGGACACGAAAAAGTTTTAGTTCCTGCATCGCACGAAGGAGTTGTTTCCCCTGTAGGGATTGCGATTTCTCCGACGACTTCATATATTTGAGCTGTCCAACTTAACACATAAATTCCTTCTTCAGCACATTTGTCTTCTAAAGGATTTGTTTTTTTCCTACACTGAAAATCAGAAATAGGATTATTGTCGTCGGGATTATCATTAAGGTCAGAACATACTATTTCAAATTCGGGATAAGTTCCTTGACAAGTTCCAGCTCCAGTAGGATTTGCAGGACTGTTCGGAGTCCATTCACAATTACACGGCCCTTTCAAAACTCTACAAATGTCACCACTTTGATACGCGAAAAAACCATCAGTTGATTCATCACAAAAATCCGATGCAACAAGTTCATCAGCACTAAAGCTTATTTCTTTCTGAGTAAGTTGTTCAGCTACACTATCATAAATAAATTCAGAATCAGAAAATTTCCCGTCACAAGAAGTTTTTGTTAAAAACTCTCCGCAATTTACCGGAAGAGTTGGATTATCAACAACACAAGCTCCATTAACACAAAATGGTTTATCCGAAGGACAACAAGTAACTCCTCCAATATTACAATTAACATTAGTTACAACAGCGTTATCTTTTGTCCAATGACCTTCACGACAAATAAATTCGCTTCCAACTTCTCCAATGAATAAATCAACATTCGCATTTTCTCCTTCGATTAAATTATCAGATGAAACTATTCCGAGGACGAAAGGCATACTAATTAAAAAAGCCAGACAAATTATTATTAATTTATTTTTCATTATCCGCTATACCTATATTTAGTTATTAACTGAGCAGTGTGATTTGTTCCAGGTTCTCCTACAAATATTTTATTAAATTCTACCATTGAATTATAATCTGTTTTCCATTCTCCTTCCATAGATTCTTCGTTTGACATTCCTTTATCAAATGTCCAATTGAAAATAAATTCATACTGTCCGAAGTTAGTATATGTAGTTCCTTCGTTAGGTTTAGGATAATCATAACACCATAAAGTTCCGACACCATAACAAACAAAATTACTTCCTGCATTATCATTTCTTTGACAAATAGCTTTACTCGCAAAACATTCTGAAATAAAACTATTGCTCGCATTAAATTCTACTGGCTCCCCACTAGTAATTGAACTATCTGGTCGCGGTGTAGAAATTATTGCAAACAAATTCAAACCCTCTTTATAGACGAGGAATTCAGTGAATTCAGTATCTGTTCTAAACTCTCCGCCCATTTCAACAGCAGTTGCTTGAACAATTTTGTAACCGTGTTTGTCGTATGTTTTTGTAGTATTACAATTATTTTCTGTTAAACACTTTTCAATTTCAACCACATCATCTTTTTCAAAAATCCATCCAACACCAACATCTCTTAACAAACTCTCTGCGTTGATAATTTCTTGGTTGAATGGAATTGCAACATTGGTTCTGAATTTTTCGAATTCGTCAACATTATCTTTTTTAGCAGGACTTAAAATTACTAAATCCGGTTTAGGGTCACTTAAACAATTTCCCGTTTCAGCATCAACTTCTCCATTAGGACAAGCTTGACAAGTTTCTGTTCTGAAATCGCAAATTAAATCTTCCGCGCAAGAATCTCTTAAACCATAACAATCATTGCATTGACAACTTTCTGTTCTTCCGTCGTCGTCAACTCCACAAATTCCGTCAAAATTGCACGCTATTTCTAAATCATCACAATCTGTTTTACAAACTCCGTCGCTACATAATGTTTCTCCAACACCGCATTCTTCCGGAGGGCGACAAATATTTGTATCTACATTACAAACTAAATCATCAGTACAAGTATTCTCATCAGACCCACAATCAATACAATTACATGCCTCTCCAACTTCGCATTGATCATTTGCATTACATGTTCCAACTCCAGCAAAATCAGATTTACAATATAATTTAATTGTGTAAGAATCATCTATTGCAAAATGAGAATTATTCATTGAAGATAAAGAACCGATTAATTTGTATTCTGTTCCAAGAGTACCCTCTCCTATAACTTTAACACAATCTAAATCTCCGTAACAAATATTCAAATTAGGAGTTTTATTCATCGAATCTATGTGGGAATTTTCTTCTGAATTCAAAGAAATAACTGAATTATTCCAACTTGTATTTTGAAGACAAGAATGAGAATTAAGTTCATTAGTTGCAGGATAGGTTTTCCCGAAAATTTCATCGTAACATACTTTTATAGGATAGTTAGAAGTGTTCCATAAAGACGCGTGCGCGTTATTTATCGAGGATAATTTGAAAATTGATTGATTATCATTACAATTATAATCTCTTCCAGAAAAATCTTCAGACATTTGCGTAACTGCTGAGATCTCATAGTCATCAATAATTCCATTTCCATCAGGATCTATTGTCTCACAACCTTCTGGCAATCCTCCTTCTACACTTTGAGCTGACCAACAATCTACTATAGTCAACACATCTTCATTATCTACAACTCCATCGTTATTAAAATCATAATTTTGGGTACTTAGTTGAGGAGTTTGTTTCCAGAAACTAATACCTGCGAAAACTCCGAAACTTATAAATACGATAAAAACTGCTAAAAAAAATAATTCTATTTCCCTCTTCATTTTACAAATATATTGTAAATCTTATTTATAAAATTATGCTTACTTTTTTACACATCTAAAACGACTTGACAAACCCAATTTCCATTGATTTTTCTTATACTCATCTCATTGTAAGTCACCGCTTTCACTTGCAAACTAATATCATAATTTTTAGCGTAATCTCCAGAAACAATCGCCTTCAACGTCAAATTTTTCTCATCAATTTTAACTTTAATGTCTGACAAGAAAAAATCTTTACTATCTAATAAAATAATCAACTCTTCAAGAAAAGAATACATTAGAGATTCTAAATTTTTCCCGCCAACTTTAATTTCTTTTTTTAATTTGCCTTTTATTTTTTTAGGATACATTGATTTAAACATCGCGACGGCAGAATTTTCAAAACATTCATTCAGAGTTTTTCCATATGCTTTATATTTTACGTCGGCGGTGTGCTGTAAAAATTTATATTTCATTTTAGTAAATTTTTATATTTATTTTCTTGCTGTAAAAATTTATATTTCATTTTAGTAAATTTTTATATTTATTTTCTTGCTGTAAAAATTTATATTTCATTTTAGTAAATTTTTATATTTATTTTCTTGCTGTAAAAATTTATATTTCATTTTAGTAAATTTTTATATTTATTTTCTTGCTGTAAAAATTTATATTTCATCTTATTTTTCCCAAACAAATAATCTTAAAACTTTCGGGTCAACAGAACCACTATCTAAAGTCACACTAACACTAACTTCATCAGAATAAATGTCTTTATCTGTTGGACAATTTGGCCCTCCACTTGTAGGAATATACCCTCCTCCTATATTTGCCCCACAACTACATATTTCATTAATCTTACAAATACTAAAATGAAATACTAATTCTCCAGAAGGTGGAATAAATTTCTCTATTTCAGTTTTAATTTTTTCAACATTTGGGTCATTAGGATTTGAATTTGCATTAAGCACAGCTTTTCTTAATATTTGTTCATTTGAAATTTTCTCCAATATAATCCTTATTAAATCATTTATCGTCGATTCTTGACTGCTTTTTTGAATTTGACTTACATAAAGAAAACTCATCACTCCTGCGATAAGCGCAATTGCAATGAACGCCTCCAAAATTCTAAGAAACCCTCTTTTATTCTTCATTAATTAATTAACCAAATACCCTTTAATAATTTTTTTACCAGCTAATTATTGTGATAGTTCTTTTCTTAATGGTTCCATCTTCTTCTAAAACATCTATAGGAATTGTTTTCGCGTCGACTCTTGTCCCTTCTGGAGAAACCCCTGCTTCTAATAAAAGAGTATCTGAATTATCTAAAGCCCAAAGTTTAAACCCAAAATCACTTCCTTCCGGCACAATTTTTGTCTTCAAAGAGGGATAATCCTCCTCGTAAGCTATTTTGAAGGCGGTTAAACTTTTATTCGACCAAACTTCTTTCTCATTAATAATTCCTAAATCATAATCTGTTCCTTCCTCTCCTATATTTTGACACCCTATTAACGGAGTATTTGCTTCAATTAAATCTTCTGAACATAAAATTGTATAAAATTTATCCTCGCCTGCATTTTTCAACTCTATTTCAATTTTAGTAGGCTTTGGAGCATTAATATGAACATCTCTTAAATCATTCTTTTTATCTCTTACGATAATTTTTTCATTTGCATCGCAGTTTGTTTCTGTTAGAAAATCACTTGCATCAATTATTCCAAAACAATTTTCACCAGAAATATTTATAAGGGCTTGCTCACTTAAACTAATCGAAACAATCGAAACTTTTGTCCCTAATTCTTCTTTCATATTTAAGAAAACGCTATCTACTAAACTATTATTTGAAATTAAATCAAATGGTCGGAATATGAAAAATAAGAAAGTTAGGAAACCGATGAAAATTACGAAAGAAAGAATTACCTCGACGTGACCTACTGCTTTTTTTGATTTCATTGTAAAACTAATTTTGACCCCGTGGATATTAAAATTGCCATTGCAACCATTATGAACGAATGTTTTAGTCCAGATTTAACTTCTCCTTCGGAAAGTTTTCCTATAACTAATCCTGCGAAAAAACCCTGCGTAATTAATAATCCTAAAAAAGCGAAAGTAAACTGGCTCGGGTCAAAACCGCTTCCGGAAGTTTGCGTTCCCGAAGAAACAGCGTTGAAACTCGTCCCTGAAACACTTATCCCTGCAGTCATAGGAATAATCTGAATTTCCATCACTACCATTATTACAATAAAAACAAAAAAGATAATATATCCTTCAACAACAATCGAAGAAATCGCCGCTCGTCTCTCGGCCTTCAGTTTTTCAATTTCAGAAACGCTTTTCGCGACGCTGTCCAAAATAGTATTAATATTACCACCGGTTTTATCCGCTTCCCTTATCAAAGTAATCGCCCGAATAATTATCTGACTTTTTGTATCATAAGCAAAAGTTTGCAACGCTGTTTGCAACGGAATTCCTAATTGAATCTGGTTCGCGAGTTTTTGAACATAAGGGGTTAACGAACCAAAATCTTTCTGTTTCATATTTATGATACTTTTACTAATTGGAGTTCCAGACTCAACACTTTCAACTAACGCCCTTGAAAATTCTAAAAACTTCTCGTCTTTCTCTCTTTCTTGCCGTCCCTCAATTATTGAAGAAAGAACAAAAGGAAATAATATAATTAAAACTCCTGCACCCACCAAAAAATAAACTAAATTAATTAAATCACCTAAAAAAAATAAAAGGCCTGCCCCTATAAATGAAAGAACTCCACCGACAATCCCGATAATCAACCCCTTTTTATTGACCATATTTTTGAAAGGAAAGTGAGATTTATATATGTTATTAAGGGAAAATAAAAATGAAGGATTAATTTAGAAGTTCTTGAGGGTTTATTCTTCCACCTTCTAAAACTATTTTCATATTTTCTGCTATTCGTTGAATAACTGGAACTGTTACGCTATTTCCTGCTTGATGATATAAAGCCCCACTAGCTATATCTGGAAGTTTAAAATTTTCAGGAAATCCTTGTAATAAGAATGTTTCTTTTGGCGTCAGTTTTCTTATTCCTTTATGATTTTTTATTATAGGAACATTATGTCCACCCAATCCCATATTAGCTGTTAATGTCGGGACAACTCCTTTTTTATTTACTCTTACATATTTTCTACGCCATTGATAAACTGTTTCTTCTGAATTAATATCATTCTTTATTTTTTCATAAAGTGGTTTTTCATTGTAATAATATTTATCTTCTGCTTCATTTGCAGTAAATTCTTTAAAATTTTTAGTCAATGGTATTTCGTTAGGAAAATCAAATACTTCTGCTTTCTTTTTATCTAAAAATCCTATAATAAAAATTCTTTCTCTGTTTTGAGGAATGTTTCCATGTGTCATACTATTAAGAACTTTTGATTTAGTATGATATCCTAACTCTTTTAATGTTTTTTCAATAATTTTAAATGTTTTTCCTTTGTCGTGACCTTTAAGATTTTTAACATTCTCTAATAAAAAAGCCTGTGGTTTTCTTTCTTCTAATATTTCGGCAATTCTAAAAAATAAATTTCCTCGTGCTTCATTGAATCCTCTTCTATATCCTGCAATAGAAAAAGATTGACAAGGAAAACCACCCAATAATATATCGAATTTAGGAATATCTTTTATATCTAATTTCCAAATATCCTTAACAGTAAGTTTGGGTTCATCAAAATTTAAATCATAAGTCTCTTTGCAAGTTTTATTAAAATCATTAGCAAATATTGTTTTAAATCCCGCTTTCTCAAAACCTAATCTGATTCCTCCAACTCCTGCAAATAAATCAAGTGTTCTAAACTCCTTTTTTCCCATTATTGTTTTATGTTTTATCATCTTTTAATTATTTTGCTTTTGAAAGCTGTATTAATCTTAGTCATTTATCTTCTATTTTTTATTACTTAGATTAATCATACTTTATGAAGTAATACTTTCTTTATAAATATTTCTGTGATAAAGTATTACCATTAATAGTAAGGTATATAAAATATAATTTATTAAATTAATCATGCCAGAAGTAGAGATTAAAGTTAAGGGATATAAATGTAACAACTGCAAATATGTTTGGCAACCTCGTTCTAATAAAGAAAAACCCCTTATATGTCCTAAATGTAAAAGTTCTCGTTGGGATAAAGAACCTAAAAATAAAAAAAGTTAAAAGACTATATTCTTACTAAAATAATATTACAATTTACATACTTTTACAGGTTTTAATTTTCTTATCTTAATAATATTTTCAATTATAGAAAATCTTGGACGCCTGTTTTCTTCTTGTTGCTGTTGAAATGTTTGAAGTTTATTGACTTGATGTTTGTAAATCCACTCTTGCTCTATTTTATAGACCTTGAAACTACCATCTCCTTTTGAAAAATCTAAAAAAAATAATTCATCCCATTCTGAACGCGGTCCGAAAGAAGTTAAATCAGAAATTATAGAAGAAGCCTTGATTTGTATTCTGCTTCCTGTTTTAACATTAATACAATCAAAAGAGCATTTCATTCCTTTAAGGCTTACAACTCTAAAACAATCTGGAAAAAATAAAGTAAAGGCATTCTCACTTATTGTTTCAGGAAGATTAATACCTCTTGTAGAAATTGCCTTTAACCTATCATTCAATTTTTTCCAATCAATATATAAATTTCTTATAAGTTCCCTATCTCCAACTTCTTTTATTGTTAAAAGAGCTTTTATTTTTCTATCTTTTATCTTAACTTCTTTCCATTCAATTTTCATAAATTCAAGAAGAAAAAGAAGTTTTTAATATTTATCTATAAATTCCATAAGGTCATGTTGTCTCAACAATTACATTTTTTTCTGACTTGTGTTAAGGAATACGAGGAATATTACATTAATTACCGCGACAATTAAAATAATAATCAAAGACAAAATCGGAACCGGCAAACCAAATCCGATATTACTTATATTAATCATTATCAATAACATCATCATCAACATCGGCGCAGCAATAACAACACTAATATAAATATCCATAAAAGTCTCAGCCGATTTTGTCGCTTTCTCTTTTTTCAGTCGATACTCAAATAATAATGTTTCAGCTTTTTTATCTAAATATTTTGACAGATTTCCTCCAGACCGTAATGAAGTAGAAATTCCATTCAAAAGTTCACTCCAATTTTTACTCGGAGAAGCCATCGCAACATTTCTCAAAGCCGTCGTCAAATCATATCCATACAAATTAATTTGGTTCATTAATTTTTTAGCTTCGTTCCTTATCGTTGGATATTCCTTGTTTAACGCGATAATTCGAAAAATATTGCTCGGTTCAATATCTGCCCCAGCGATAGCTGACATCTGAATCGTCGCGAACGGAAGCTCATAATCTAAACTACCTTTCAAAGAAGACTTCTCCGCCGATGGATAAAGATACATAATAAAGAAAACAATTACCGGCGTCAAAGGAATAAACCAAATAACTTTTAGCAATCTTAATAATAAACTAACTTCTGAAAAATCAACGAGATAAATGTAAGGAGATTCAAAAGTTATTCCCACAAAAAGAAATAGTATCGTCAATCCAATTCCTAAAAATCCTGCGAGAAATGTAGAAAAATAAATCGCTGCGACATAACTTTTAGTTAACAAGGTAAAATTACTCTTCCTCAAATCCTCTCCAATTTTTCTAAATCCGCCTTTTTCAACCACGTTAGACGCAGCGTTACCAAAAAATTTATTTGAAAGTTTAATATACCCTCTCGGTTTTTTGTATTCGTTAATTAAATCAGTTTTATCCACCTTTCTTTTTTTAGTTAAGTCATTCAAAGATTGCGCAGAAATATGCAACTCATTCAAATAATTTCCTCTTTGACCTTTTAAAATTCCTACTTCTCTTTCATCTCCTTCGTCAATATGACTTATTTGTAAAACCGGCCCATTTTGAATTTCCATTTTTGACGTCGGCAAAGGTTTCGCTAAACTAATATTTTTAAGAATTTCAGGAATAGATTCGTTCAGAATTTCAATCTGTTTCATCGTAGATTTAACAGAATCATCAAAATTCTTTTGGTCACGATTATTTTTTACTAATTCAGAAGAATCTTGCAATATTTTCGAAAGACGTTCAACTAAAATTTTTTCCTGCAAAATATTTTTTTTAAGTAATTCTAATGACATTTTATTTCTTAACTACCTGAGAAATCTTCTCTTGAACTTCCAGAATAAATTTTTTAACTTGATTAATTCCAGAAATATTTTTTTGCATATACATTCGTTCGAGTTCGCCGTTTGCCTGTTCTAAAGCTTCAATATATTGTTTTAAAATTCTTATCTCTGTTATGTTCATATAAATAGAATGAATACAAGATTTAAATAAGTTATTGAAGGAAATTAATAGATTATATCTGAGTAATTCTATTCCATTCAAATTAGAAACATTTAAAAATATTCTTATACAATGTATTTACATGGAATTAAAGAAAATAGTAATTAAATCTGGGAATAGTTCAGCAGTAGTTTTACCTAAATCATGGCAAGGAAGTATTGTATTAGTTAAACAAATAAAAAAACCACTAAATATCTCAACAGACGTCTTAGAAATTATTAAAGATTATCTGCCGGAAGTTAATGGAATTTATTTAGTTGGGAGTCATGCAAGAAATAATCAAATAGATGATAGTGATATAGATGTAGTCGTGATTACTAACAAAATTAATAAAATAATAAAATCAAGCCCTTATGAGATAATTATGGTTAATCAAGAATCTCTTGTAACTCTTCAACCTATTGAAAAATTAACCCTTAATTCTATGCTTGTCGACGCCAAACCCCTACTTGGTAAATCATCATTGAGTAATTATCAAAATAAGTTAAAATTATCAAAATTAGATAAATCAGAATGTTACAAAAGGTTAAAACTTTCTTTAGACAATATTAAAACCCTAATTGACTTAACCAAAGAAAATCAACATGTAAGAGGGATTAGTTACTCTTCTATTTTGGTTTTAAGAGCTTTGGATATTTTAAAAAATGATAAAGTTACTTTGACAAGAGAAGATTTAATTTCTTTAGGAGAAATTTATAGAAATTATCAGGAAATTAAAAGAGACATAAATTTTGAAGATGACATTTCTCATGATAAAGCTATCGATACTTATCAAAATATTCTCGAGAAATGGAAAAAACAAAAAAACTAAAAAAATCTATAAAATCGCTTGAGAAAAATAAAGAAGCCCATTTATCAAAATTAGAAAAAGAGCCAGATTTAGTTCCGGCTGTTACAGGTTATTGGGAGAAAGAAATTTTTACATTTGAAAGAAATATTGAAAAATTAAAAGAGAAATTAAAGAAAAAATGATCTAAGAATTCAATACCCCAACTTCTTTTGCATTTTACGTGTTTCAGAAGGAGTCCGCATTCTTTCTTGATTTTTAGGTTGCTCTTTTTGAACAGGTTGACTAGAAAGGCCGAATTGTTTTAAAGTAGCTTCAGGATTTTTATAATATCCATTAACAATTTTTTGAATCTCATTAAAATCAAAAATCCCTCTTTTATACATAGCATAAATTAATTGTGTCCGGAGATTAAATTCCATTTCTAATTCCCCATCACTAAGCCCGTATCTTTTCTTTATTTTATCAAACACTTTACTTTCTTTTTTAGAATAAAATCTATCATCAGAAGGATTCCATACAAATGGAGTGTTTGTCATAGCAATTCCATCAGGATTAACATTAATTACTTCAACAATCGCCACTAAACGTCGAGTTTGTTTTTTGTTCACAATCGCGTGTCCCATAATTGCAACGCAATCTAAAGTATTAATTAGCGTCGGAGAAAGTTCTATCGGTGGAGTTTCCAATCTTTTAATAACAGTATCAACAGAATCCGCGTGAATCGTGCTCAAAGAAGGATGTCCTGAAGCCATTCCCTGAAATAAAACAAACGCCTCTTTTCCTCTAACCTCTCCTACAATAACATAGTCGGGATTTTGTCTAAATGAATTTTTCAACAATCTAAATAAATCAACTTCTCCAACTCCGCCCTCGCCTATTGATCCTCTTGCAACACTCGGTAACCAGTTTTCCCTCGGTAAATTTAACTCTCGAGTATCTTCAATTGAAACAACTCTTGCCTCTGGCGGAATGAAAAATGAAATCGCATTCAATAAAGTCGTCTTTCCCGAACTCGTTCCACCTGCAATTAAAATGTTCGCGTGGTATTGGGTAAGAATCCAAAAATAAGCCAGCATCTCAGGACTCAATGTATTGAAAGATACAAGTTGCACAGGAGTCCAAGGCAAAGTCGTGAATTTTCTTATTGTAAATGTCGGCCCCTTAGAAGAAATATCTTTAGTATACGTCGCATTAACTCTCGAACCATCTGGTAAACTTCCGTCCAAAATCGGTTGTGCATAACTAACATAACGTCCTGTCCTCTGCGCCAATTTCTCAACAAAACTCGCAAGAATATCTAGGTCATGGAACATAATATTTGTTTTAATATTTCTAAAAAGCCGATGAACAATATAAACTGGTGTATCAACCCCATTACATTCAATATCCTCGATAAAATAATCATTAATCAGCGGGTCAATGTCGTTGAAACCAACAAAATCTCGATACATATAATAAAATAATTTATGATAACTGCTTTCACTAATTTTTATATTAAATTCTTCAATCAGCAAGCGCGCGGTCTTATCAATATATTCCAAAACTGCCTGCTTAGTTTTTTCAACAACAACATTAACATTAATAATTTCCTTCATTCCTTCTTCAATTTTCGCAAGAATCTCTTTTTCAGTTCGATCCAATATCGGTTCTTCAATTTCGTATTTCAATTCAGATTCTTTTTCATCCCAATAAATATGTACTGTAGTAAATGGAGAAATCAGAGTATATCTTACATTAATTTGGGTTTTGTCCTTCATCATAGGAATCGGAGGGACAGGAGGATTTGTATCAATTGAAATTGGTTGCACCATCTTTTTTATAAAATTTATTATTTAATAGAATATAGGTTTAATTATTTAAATTGTTCTATTAAGACGCATCATAAATATTAATATTCACAAATTTTGGAACGCATTGAGTTTCAGCAGAGTTACAAGTTCCGGGTTCTCCACTACTAAGAGAACAATCTGTTGAAGCAAGACATAGAGTTTTATCTTCAGGAATCTTCCCTAAATTTTCTACAATTAATCTATAAGGATTTGGCGCAGGGTCAAATGTTTTTTCAATATTTTCTTTATTATAAGTAATATCCACTTTCTCATCATATTCTAATGTTAAAACAATATCATATTTTTTCCCGCTTTTTGTCGTTCGCACTTTCATATTTGTTCCAGAAACATCGATACTAATCCCTGGTTCGCTGAAAGCGTAATTACTTTCATCAACGCTAAATCTTATTTTATTTTTCTCTCCATCAACAATTAAACTTCCCTCTCCGATGAGAAAACTGAATTCTCTTTTATTTCCAATTCCCTGTCCTTTAATATTTAAAATTGTATTATCTAAGGAATTCATTGACTCCGCAGTTCTTTCAATTGTTGCTTTGTCTTTTTGCTCGTTTATAAACGGCGTCGCGAAAGCCAACACAGTCCCAATTAAAACAAGACCTATAAGAGTATAAATCACCGTCTCTACCCAGACCTGCCCAGTTTTTGGAATTCCCATTTTATTTTTTATTGTTTATACGCATAATTTAAGTTCATCTTCAACAGGATTCGGACACCTCTTTCCATTTTTCATAATTCCTGCAACTA
>Ga0210050_1002398_pt1 | contig 18057 bp, 18 predicted proteins | sample CryGey132114_all_FD_185463 | JGI IMG/M metagenome (GOLD analysis project Ga0210050, IMG submission 185463) | Groundwater microbial communities from aquifer - Crystal Geyser CG22_combo_CG10-13_8/21/14_all (SPAdes) (version 2) | ecosystem: Environmental > Aquatic > Deep subsurface > Groundwater ...
TTTTTCCTCAGAAATTTTGTTTGTGCCGAAGCAGTTCACATGAACACTTGTTGGCTTTGCAACTCCTATTGCATATGAAAGCTGGACTTCACATTTTGCTGCTAATCCTGCTGCAACAACATTCTTTGCAACATATCTTGCCATGTATGCTCCTGACCTGTCAACTTTGCTTGGGTCTTTTCCTGAGAATGCTCCTCCACCATGTCTTCCTACTCCGCCATATGTGTCAACAATAATCTTTCTTCCTGTGACTCCGCTGTCTCCTTCAGGACCGCCTATTACGAATTTTCCTGTTGCATTTATGTGAACATTAGTTTCACCATCCATATATTTTTCGCAGACAGGCTGAATTACTTTTTCAAGAATTTCTTTTTTCAGCTGTGTTTCTGAAATTCCATCCTTATGCTGCTGTGCGATTACAACCGCAGAAATTCTTTTTGGTTCATCATCAACATATTCGACGCTAACCTGGCTTTTTCCGTCAGGACCTAAATCTTTTATCAATCCTTTTTTTCTTACTTCTGCCAGTCTTTTTGTAAGCTTGTGAGCCATCATGATTGGAAGAGGCATTAATTCAGGAGTTTCATTGCATGCATATCCATACATCATCCCCTGGTCTCCTGCTCCCTGTTCATGCTCTTTCTTTTCATCAACACCCTGAGCAATGTCAGGCGACTGTCCATGTATTGAAACAAGAACTCCTGCATCCTGGCAGTCAATTCCATATTCCGGATCAGTGTATCCAATGTCCTTTAATGTTTTCCTTACAATTTCCTGGACATTTGCATACCCTTTTGTTGTAACTTCTCCTGCAACAACAACTAATCCTGTTGTCGTGAGTGTTTCAACTGCAACCCTTGAATAAGGGTCCTGCTTCAACATTTCGTCGAGAACTGCATCACTCACCTGATCGCAAATCTTGTCCGGGTGGCCTTCTGTTACACTTTCACTTGTAATTGTATATTTACTAACCATAGTTTCACACCTCGTAGTTTTGTTATAAAATAAATCTATTGAATTTACTAACATTCAAATTATAAATTATCACCTTCATCTTTTATTCTTCTTTTCACATGGCTTGGTTTAACAATGTATTGTGCGTTTCTATTTGCATTATAAATGAATAAAAAAATAGTGTTATTTGCCAAATAATCATTTTTATTTCCTTCAATTGAAGCTGGAATCGGAGACAAACCTTCTTGATTTGCTATTCTTTCAATAAGGGGAATAAAATCGGATTGCACTTTTTCTACAGGCACGTTATTTTTTATTTCACTTTCAGCTGCTGTCAGCAAAGAATAAAGCGCATAATTAAATGCAATTTGGTGTTCAGCATAATTTTTTTTAATATTGCCCAATTCTTTTTTGCTTAATGGCGCAGATGCATCATATTCCACTTTTTCAGGAGTAATACCTGGAAATCTTTGTCTTATATTCTCCTTGGTTTTAGCAATTCTCTCTAATGCAGAGCCCGGATTAGTTATACTATACTTTTGATTAGCACCTGTTTGAAAATGAGAGTTAAATGCTTCTGCTATGTTGAAATTATTGGATTTGTAGTTCATATTCTTCACTTAAATCGACTTAAAATGTTTAATTTATAAGGCTTATGTATAAATGGGCTCTGTCCTAAAAGTTGTTTTTGCCATCAATATTGTGAGCATCAGTTTCTTAGACATTTGGTGAAAAGGGGATTGCAAGAGGAATTTTCACCTTTAATGATATCATTATAATGCGAACCGATGGCAAAAACCGGGCTGAAGGCGGGATTCAGGACAGAGCCGTATAAATGACATGAATAAATAATCATTTATTACCCCTCATCTTTTTTTAAATTTTATTTGCCTGAATGCTTCGACACTATGCAGCTATTCTTTTTTTGTCTTTGACATACCCTCCATATTCTTCTATTGGCGGGGTCCATCTTTTTCTTTTGGGATCTCCCTGAAAAGTTATTTTGCCATTTTGATATGCATTGTTCAACCTATTAACCAAATAAGCCCTTTCTTTTTCTATTCCTTCCGGAGAATCATGCGGTATAATCACCCCTGTTTCGTATAATTTTTTTATTGGGGTATTTTTCAGATTTTGATATTCAGAAATTAAAATTCTATATGGTCCAGTTTCTTCCAAAAGTTTGATGGTTTGGTTCATGGCCTGTTTCCAGCTGACTCTTTTTCCATCTATTACATATTCCTTTCCAAAACCATATTGTACTATTGCTTTTACCGGTATCCCTAAACTCTTGTATATCTCAATAACCTTTTTTTTGTCATCATAATTTTCAGGCTTTCCAAGTAATTTTGAAAGCCCTGAATGCCCGGTTTCAATTCCAATATAAACTCCGTTCAAGCCAAAACCTTCTCCTCTCTGGCTTTCCTGTTTTGAGCCTAAATTATCCCTTAATGCTTTAAGATGCTCCAAACCATATTTTTCAACAATTTTTAATGTGTTTCTGATGCCGACAAAGGCCCTTAATTTGTAAACTTCCGGCAGGTTTTCCTTGATTAATGCAATTAAATCTATCGAACCAATTGGACTGTTTTTATGCAAATCATGCCATAATAAATCTGAATTATTTATCATCAGTTCATGCAGGTCTTCTTTAATTGCTTTGTGATACTTATTTCTGAACTCTTTTGTCCATTGTATCATTCCATTTATCCCATCGAGAGTTGCAAATTTAATTCCGCCACCTTCACAGCAAAAAAGACAATTATAACCGCATCCTTCCGCTGTTGTCAAAGGAGGCAAGGCATGGTCAGAATCAGTATCAGGTATTATTGCCTGATCACTGATAAATTTGCCGAAATCCCTAAATCTTGCAAGAACTTGATTTCCGGAAAACCCATGAAATATGCTGGACAGTTCATTATTCTGGTTATCCGGAATTTGCCTGGTTTTATTGTAAATATAATCCAATATCTGCACAGTCAGCTGATTAGATGTTAAGTTCACATCGTTGGTTATTCCATTGATTGGCAGATTTTCCCTGACTGGAATGTATTTATTTTGCGGTGACCTTTCTAAAACAGGCACTATTTTCTTGTCTTGTTTTTTATAAACTTCCCTGACCAAACCAGTTGCTCCAAATACAGCAAGAATCCCTTTATCAGTTGCCATGAAATACTTTGGGTCTTCACGCTCTGCACCATACATATACGAGTAATAAAGTTCAGCGCTGTCATTATTGCTGACTGATATCAAACCTACATCAGCTTTCATATTTTCTAATTTATCCCCAAAAAGTTCAATCAATGGCCCCTGTTCAAATCGTGACAGCATACTTTTGGTCATAAAACAGCATATATATAGCCTTTTGACAAAAATATTCTTATTGGAATATTCGTAAAAGAATAAAATTTTCATGAATTTATTTAAAGAACCTTGCAAATTTAAGGCAGGCAATGTACATTCACGAAGCAACACCGTATAACATATTCAAAAGCGAATACCTCAATCAAAATACAATCTCCAAGGTAACTCCAAAACTCATGTCTGAAAATGGCTACAAACTGCTTGATTATCTCGGAAATTCAGTTGTTTACATTAAGAACGGAAATACTGCATTTCTTACAAGAAACAAAGAGCGGGGCGAGCTTGAAGAAAAAATTGAACCTGACGAACTTCTTAATGTTTTTCTAGTTGTTCCTGCAAGAAATAAAAATTAAAAAAATAATTCTTTTTTAATTGCTTATTAAATCCATTTTTTCTTCTTTATGAAAATAAGTACTGTTATTGATATCAAAAACATAATTCCAACAGCAATAAAATAGCCATACCTATATTCGAGTTCAGGCATGTACCTAAAATTCATTCCATAAATTCCAGCAATTGCAGTTATTGGCATGAGTATTGTAGTTATTATTGTCAGAACTTTCATTATTTCATTTAATCTATTGGAAGTTACTGAAAGATGCACTTCAAGAATGCTGGATATGATTTCTCTGTAATTATCAATCTGATCATTAATCCTTATTACATGATCGTAAATATCCCTGAAATATGCAACTGCTTTATCTGATACAAAATCATGATCCCTTTTTGCAAGAAGTGAAATAACCTCTCTTTCAGGATATGCAACTTTCCTTATTCTCAGCAACTGTCTTTTTATTTCAAAAAGTTTTTTGAGAAGTTCAGGAGTTGGATTTTCAATAGCTAAATTTTCCAGATTTTCCAGTTCTGAATCAAAGCTGGATATTGCGGGTGTGTAATTGTCTATCTCCCTATCTATAAGTGTGTGGAGCATAAAATCTATTCCTTTATCAAGAAGATTCTTAATTTGCTCAGGATTCATTTTCATGTCTTCATAACTTTTTACAGGAGATGCATGGCTGCTTATAACAAAATTTTCTCCTATCAAAAAATCAAGTTCTATTGGCCTGACTTTTCCCTCCATAATAAGTCCATAAATAACAATGAAATTATATTTTGGAAAAAATTCAATTTTTGGCCTTGTAAGTTTTTTTGACATATCTTCTATCACAAGAGGGTGAATGCCAAAAAGCGATTTCACAGATTCAAGGTCTTTAGGATCTTGTCCTGTTATATCAATCCAAATTTTTGAATTTTTAATATTATGTTCTTTAAGAGAATCAAACTGTGTTCTTTCAAGATTTTTCCCTTTAATTAAATATATATCATTCATTTTAAAAGTGCCTTACTAAATCTGCTCACTGAGTTTTTGATGAAAATTTTATTTTCTCAATGATGAGCCTATTATTGTTCCAAGCGATATGAGGCTTGCTGAAAGTACAGCATAATTTCCATCAAGTGTGTAGCCTAAAATGCCTGCGCTCATTCTTATTATCCATAATGTTATGAAAAAATAAACAAGTCCTAGAAATATGAGCATCAATGAGGCTGCCATCATCATAAACAAAGCAGCAAATCCGCCTGTAACCGAACCGAAAAATCCCCTCATATTATCACCCTCACAATCATTTTATAATTCCTATTTATAATTCCTATTTATAATTCCTATTTATAATTCCTATAGCTTATATACCAATACTTTTTTGGTATTTTTAAATCTATTGATGATATCTGGCAAAAAAGACTAAAATAACTCATAATAAATCTGAAATTCCAAAAAGAATATAAATAGCTAAAAATTATTCCTTTTTATGTCATTTGAAATAGGCGAGATAAAGGATATCAGAAGAAGACTCGGGTTAACACAGTCTGAGCTGGCGAAAAAATCAGGAGTCAGCCAGAGCCTTATAGCCAAGATAGAATCTGGCAGAATTGACCCCACTTATTCAAATGCCATGAAAATTTTCAAGGCTCTTAGCGACTTAAGCAACCAGCATGATATTTCTGCAGGGGAAATAATGCAAGTCAAGCTGATTTCAATTGGGCCTGAAGAGAGCATGAAGAAAGCGATTGAAATAATGAAAAAATATAATATCTCACAGATTCCTGTGCTAGAAGATGGAAAAGCAATAGGCATTATTTCTGAAAGCACAATTCTTGAAAATCTTGTGAGCAGCAACAAAGCATCAAAAATAAGAGAAATTATGGGAGAATGCCCTCCTGTTGTATCAAAGGCAACATCAGTGAATGCTGTTTCAAATCTCTTGAGATATTTTTCGCTTGTTCTTGTTACAGACAAAGGAAAATACGCAGGCCTGATAACAAAAGCAGACTTGATATCAAAGATGTACGGGAGATGATTTGCTGCTCTTCTGAATTTTCTACAGTTGTTTTACACTGAACAAATTTCATGATTCTTGTTTTATTTCGGTCATCGGTTTTAAAAATTGTATACTGTATTTTCTGCATGTTTCGAAAGAAAAAATAAAAGAAAGGAGAATAAAATGAAATACTTTATGCTAAACTCGTTTGTCGAAATTAACCATGAAAAGTTTGAGAAGCTTATAGAAAAATCATTCGGTAAAAAACTTGTTGAGAATTATTACACTTATGTTCAACCTTCTTATATATACATAGCGAAAAATAATGAAGATTATGCAGGTGCTATTGTTGTGGAGAAATTCTTGCCGGGCTTATTTTATCTTGATAAGATAGCAGTAACACCTGATTACAGGGGCAATGGCGTTGGAAAATCATTATGGTCAATAATTGAAGCAAATTCAGAAAAACTGGTATGGAGGTCAAAGCCGGATAATCCAATCAACAGTTTTTATCTCAAAGAATGCTCAGGAAACGAAAAATTTGAGGGCTGGAATGTATTCTGGAAAAGCATGAGTGATATAGAAATTCACATAGCAATTGATTATGCTCTTGGAAAAAAGCTGACATTGGAAGCTCCAAATGAGAAAAAACTTATTCCATCTATTGAAAATCATTCAATGCTTCTCAATTTGCCATAATAAAGGACTTCTTCACCTGTTGGTATGTAAACATCAAAATTTTCTATATTCTGCTGAAGAAACGGGCTCAGAAGCTTGTCACTTTTCAAGTCTGTGCCCTCAGTTGCAAGATTCATGGATGGAAGAACAATAAGCTCCTTGTTTCTCATTTTTGTTTTTCCCTTTATTTTCTCTTTTATATTTGCTTTTTTCGGCTTCCATTTTCCATAAATGAAGCACTTGAATTTTTCAGTCCTTATTCCGTCTGAAATTCTTGCAGCAGGATGCTCATGCCCGATTATTACAATATCGCTTTCTGCAAAGTCTTTGTCTTTGCTTTCCGGAATTACATCGCCGTGGCAGATGTAAATATTACTGCTCTTGCCTTTGATTTTTGTTTTGACTGAAAAATAATCAACCATCTTTATGCTTCTTTTTCTGGCGACAGGAGCGAGGATTGTATCATGGTTGCCTTTCACAATAATTATATTCTTACAGCTCTTAGCCAAAAAATCAAAAAACCTTAAGGTGTCTCTCCATTCCTGATCAGATATTGAGCCGAACTGGTGCTTTAGGTCACCTGTTATGATTATTGTTTCAGGATTTGTTTTAACCATAATTTTTCCAAGTCTGTCAATCATTTCTTTGAAATGGACTCTTGGAATAAGAAATCCTTTTTTGTTCAAGTCGTCTTCATATCCGATATGAATATCAGAAATTACAAGTATTTTTGCAGGCTTTATGTAAAGTGCAAGGTCCTTTGTATAGATTCCATCTGTGATTTTCATGTTATATTATACTTATTATTTTTTATTTTAAAATGTTTGAAATTTTATAATCCCTTATCATATCTAATCTTATAATCTCTTATCGCATCTTATCATATACCTTCTTCATCAATACTGCATCTTTTTCAGGCACAGGGCTTTCTGCTATTGCAACTCCTTTAATTTTCCAGTCTTTCCAGACTTTTATCAGTTCTTTGTAATTTAAATCGCTGTCATCCAGCATTATGTGATTTCTTTCTCCTTTCTCTGTGTAATTGACGCCCTGGCAGTGGAAATGCACATTCTGCAATGCTTTTTTTCCAAGAGATTTTTCCATCAGGGAAAGAACATCCTCAAATTCTTTTTTTGTATTATATTTTCCATTGCTTGTTGCATGAATATGGCTCCAGTCAATGCATGGAAGAATATTGTAATCCTGCAGTTCTCTGCACAGTTCAAAAAGCTCAGCCAGATTTCCGAACTGCGAGACTCTTCCCGCTGTTTCAGGCCTTACCCACACATCATTTGCTTTTGCATCCTTGAGCTGCTCCATTATGTTTATCATTGCCTCTTTCACTTTTGCATAAACATCTTTTGGATTATCTTTCATATAATACCCAGGATGAAAGCAGACAGAATATCCCCCGCATAATGAGGTTATTTTTGCAGACTGGACAATCCTTGCTATTGATGCATGCCACTTTGGTTTTTCCTTTGCATTGAGGTTTATGTAATAAGGAGCATGGCATGTTAAATTTACAGAATTTTCATCTGCTGAATTTTTCACTTCAGGAGCTTTTTCAGCCGAAATATTTATTGAATGAACAAATTCCATTTCCATTGCAGAAAGGCCAAGTTCTGGTATTCTTTTTATTCCTTCAGCAGTTCCTGGTTTTTTTGCTGAGCTGGGGATGCCTGCTGTTCCAAATGATAGAAAATCTATTTTTTTCATAAGAATAAAACAGAAAGGCTATTATTAAAAGTTTATGCAAAAAAGAAAAAGATGTTAGTTAATAAGTCCCTCTTAACTTTTCAGCTTCAAGGACTCTGTTTATGCCGACAATATAAGCTGCATTTCTCATGCTGCACTTGTAATGCTTTGATTTTTCATAGACATCTTCGAATGCACTTGTCATTAATTTGTCAAGTCTTTCAAGTATTTCATCTTCTTTCCATGGGAAGCTGTAATTATTCTGCACCCATTCAAAATAGCTGACACCCACCCCTCCTGCATTTGTAAGTATATCAGGGACAACAACTATTCCCTTATTATCAAGAATATTGTCTGCTTCAGAAGTAACAGGTGCATTTGCAAGCTCAAGTACAATCTTTGCTTTTACTTTATCCGCATTATTCTTATGAATCTGATCGCTAAGCGCAGCTGGAACAAGAACATCACATTCAATTTCCATTAATTCTTCATTTGTTATTTTTTTTGTTCCGGAAAATCCGACCACAGTGCTGTTTTTTTCTTTGAAAATCATCAGCTCCTTGATATTTATGCCTTCCCTGTTGTAAACTCCGCCTTGAGAATCTGATACAGCAACTATCTTGTAGCCGTCATTGAAAAGAATTTCTGCAAATTGGCTTCCTGCATTTCCGAATCCCTGAACTGCAATTGTAGAAGTTTCAGAAAGCCTCATTTTCTTTGCCATTTGTTTGAATACTGAAACTCCTCCCTGCGATGTGGCATAATCTCTAACAAGGCTTCCACCAAGAGAAAGAGGCTTTCCAGTTATCAAATTTGGAGAATGCTCAAAATTTATTTTTTCGTATTCATCCAGCATCCATGCCATCACTTGTGGTGTTGTATAAACATCAGGAGCAGGAATATCTACTTTTGGGCCTATAAATTTATGCAAAGACCTTATGTAACCTCTGCTCAATCTTTCAAGCTCGTTTTTTGAAAGTCCTTTAGGATTGACAACAACTCCCCCTTTTGCACCGCCAAATGGAATGTTGACAACAGCACATTTTAGTGTCATTAGAAAAGCAAGTGTCTTGACTTCTTCCAAGTCAACTTCAGGATGGAATCTTATCCCTCCTTTTGTTGGGCCAAGGGCATCATTGAATTGAACTCTATGGCCTACAAATCTTTTTGTTGTTCCATTGTCCATATGGACAGGAAAGCTGAATGTAAATGCCCTTACAGGCTGCTTGAGAATATCAATTTCTGCATCGCTGAGATCAATTATTCCCGCAACTTTATCAATCTGATTTATGCAGTGTATGCAGACATTCTGCTCGTTCTTCATGAGCCTGCCATCCTTGCCTGTTTTCAATGTTGCTTTTGCCACAGTATGATAACGTAATACCTTTCTGTTTATATACTTTAGCTTGAAGTTTTCAAGAATTGCATCATGGATTTAATAATTTTTGGTAATAACAATTGTTTTTACAATTATCTGTTATCATAAACTTTTATCAAAAACTTTATATAAGCTTTTTCATTCTTATTTATACATAATTGATACATAATTTACTGAAACATTCTTTATTTTTTTTTGAATAAATGTGTAAAATAAATATAATGGATTAAAATGAGCAATACACGAAAAAAATGGAACGTGAAAGAGAAGTTCTCCATAGGCTTTGAGATGGAGATGTTTACCCTTGACAGAAAAGGGAATATTGTTCATGAAGGAGATACCATAATTTCTGAAACAAAAAAGAATTTCAAGGAAGTTTATGTAACAAAGGAAGCAGGAAAGCACATGTTTGAGATTGGTTCAAATCCTGCAGGTGATATGAGAAAATCATTTGGTGATCTTACACATAATCTCGGCAGAGTCTGGGAAATAGCGCAGAAAAAGAAACTTCTGCTCTATCCTTTTGCTACCTATCCGGGCGAATTTCATCCAATAATAAATTCCAGCATTTGGTATGATCTCCAGGAAACTTTATGGGGCAAAGACAAATTTACGATTAACGGCCTTTGTTCCGGATTCCATTTTCACTTTTCAATTCCTCAAAAAGTTTTTGCAAAAAAACAAAAAGTTCTCGAGCCAAAATCAAACAGAAAAGAGCAGGACAGTTTCATAAGCTGCTATAATTTTTTGATTGCAGCAGATCCCGTTACAACAACTTTCATGCAGTCTTCTCCATTTATACAAGGAAGATATCTTGCAAAGGATTCAAGAATGCTTTTTTACAGAGGCGGAGAAAATCTGAATTACAATGGTTTATGGCACGACTTCCAGATTTTTGGAGGACTGCAGAGCTATGCGCAGACAGTAACAGATATTGCAAAATTAATTGAAAAAAGATACGATATCTTCAAGAGTCAGCTGATACATTGGGGATTTGATCCGAAGCTTATTTCAAAGTATGCAAGAAGACTGGACGTTGCATGGAACCCTGTTAAGGTAAACAAACACGGAACTTACGAGCAGAGAGGAATGGATATGAATCTTCCAAGCTATGCTCTTGGAGTAAGCCTTCTTTTGAAATATTCGCTTAAGAGAATAATAAACGAAAAACTGGAAGTTGTTCCTTCAGATACAGGAATCTACAAACCTTTCAAGCTTGAGGGAAACAAGCTCTATATCCCCCCAATAAACGTTGTTCAGCAGGAACTGCAGTATCTTTCAGCAACTGAAGGTTTGGCTAATGGAAAAATACATAGATACTGCAAGTCACTTTACAATTTTGCATTCAATGGCGCAAATGAGGGCGCTAAAAAAATGGCGAAAAGACTTTCTGAAATGCTTACTGAGAAAAAGACGGTTTCAGACAATCTCATTGAAGAAATAAAGAAAGCAGGTGTTGATTCTGTTGACGGCCACATCAACAAAAAAACTGCAGCAAAGCTCGCAGAGAAATGGTCATATGATTTTCTTGATGATATTGAATACACTCAGAAACTGCTTGAATAATTTTAAAATGGTGCAATTCTTGCATGCTGGCATTTTAATTACTTCAATTCTTTTACTTTCCTGAAAACAAAATCCCTTAATTCCTTTGGCCACTCTGCCTTTATATCATCCTTATGCTTTTCTATAGACTTGATGACATTGTCATTTATATTTTCATCTCCCTTAATCATTCTCATGATTTCCATTTTTGCATAGCCTGGAACATGCTTGACTTCCCATAGCTGCTGCCTTAACTTGTCTGTTTCTTCGTCAATTTCAGCATCTTTCTTTTCTACCATTTCCCTCCAGAAATTATCATAGCTGAAGTCCTTTGCATCTATTTTTTCATTTTTTGGAATTTTTACATCCTTGTGCTTCATTGCAATCTTTGCAAGAACCATCTGGTGCATTCTTTTCAGAAATTCAACTCTGTCTTCAATTGTAAGGACATCCATGTGGCCCTTAAGCAGAAGCTCAAATGAAAATGGCGAAATCAAGCTTGATTCATTCTCAACAATTTTTATTTTCTTGTCTTCGATACATTTCAGGACAAGCTTCGTGTTGTTGATGTCCATCAAATCTTCAAGAACTTCCCTTTTTGCTTCCTTGAGAATTGAAAAATTAGGATTTATTCTTTTTACTGCGCTGATAAGGAGCTGGCTTGACATCTGCTGTCTTCCAACTCTCTTTGTTCTTCCCATGTAAGTCCTAAGTATCATTAAGCTGCGGGTTGCACAGTGCCTGAATCTTCTCTTGAGGATTTCAGTCTTGTCTATTGCAGCATCCATTACCATATCAAGCTTGTCAGCCTTGAGAAAGCCGAGTGCTTTTTTCACAGGAAGCTTCTTGTTTGCTGCAAGGAAAAATCCATTGTCATCAACACCTATTTCAACATCCTTATGCTCAATTTTCGATATTGCAAATGCAACTGCCCTGCTTAGGCAGTCATTCACTCTTCTTCCGAAAAGTGTGTGGAATATTGCATAATGCCTGTCCTTGTCTGAATAATGTTCAATCACTATTTTTTTGTCATGCGGAATTTCCATGAAATAAAACTGCTCTTTGAAATATTCATAGATTGCATTTCCTGCATTATCATCAACATACAAATAATCATTAATAAAGTTCAGGATTTCATCCTTGTTTTTTTTCTGCTTGAATTTTTCCTCCATCAATCTTCTGAATTTCTGGATTTCCATTGCAAGGTCAAAACTTAGAGGGAGAGATTCACTTACCCATGATGGAATGCTCGGCGGCCTGTAGACAGATGCATTAACATAAGCTTTCATCCCTCTGGCATAAAGGAATTCATATTTGTCTCCTCCAAGAACAAAGACATCCCCTCTTTTCAGCCTTTCAAGGAATGCTTCGTCTATTTCTCCAACAACATGCTCACCGACTTTTACCTGGATGTAAGCTTCATCCGGAATTGTGCCTATGTTTGTCATGTAAAGAACTCTTGCCATCTTGCCTCTTTTTCCAATCATGTCTGTTTCTTCATCATGCCAGATTTTTGCATAGACATGCCTATCTTCTAGAGAGGCGAATTTTCCTGCAAGATAATCAATCACTTCATTGAAATCACTTTTCTTAAGATTATGATAGCAGTAGCTTTTTGTTACAAGCTCAAAAAGGTCCTTTGTTGTAATCTTGTCAGCTATTGCGATTCCGTAAATTTGCTGTGCAAGAACATCAAGACAGTTTGAAGGGATGTGAATTTTGTCTATCTTTTTTTCAACAGCACTTTTCAAAAGGACACTGCATTCAACAAGGTCATCCCTGTCAAGAACAATTATTCTACCTTTTGTCATGTCATGAAGGCGGTGCCCTGCTCTTCCGCATCTCTGGATGGCTCTTGCAACTGATTTTGGCGAGCCAAGAAGAATTACCAAATCAACATAGCCAATATCAATTCCAAGCTCTAAGCTTGTTGAAGAAACAACTACTTTCAGTTTTCCTTCCCTGAGGCTATTTTCTATTCTATGGCGATGCTCCTTTGAAAGCGAGCCATGATGCGCGCCGATATTTTCAGCATATTTTTCCGGGAATTTTTCCTTAAGGTGATTTACAACTCTTTCAGTTGCTGCGCGGGTGTTTGTAAAAATAAGTGTTGTCTTATGCTCCTGGATTAATTTGTCCATTAATTCATACATTGCATTGTGCTTTATTTCATGGGTTGTATTGATTAAATCAGGAACAGCACTCAAGACTTTCAGGTCAAGCTCTTTGATGAATTGGGTGTCAATTATTGTGCAGTCCCTTTCCTTCCCATTTTCATAGCCGACAAGAAATTTTGCAATTTCTTCAATCGGTGCAACTGTTGCAGAAAGACCAACTCTTGTCATGTGGCCTGCGAGTTGCTGAAGTCTTTCCATACTGAGAGAAAGATGAACCCCTCTTTTGTTTTCTGCAAGTGCATGAACTTCATCGAGAATGCACCATTCAATATGTCTTAGATGTTCTCTGAATTTTGTTGTTGAAAGTAAAATTGCAAGGCTTTCCGGTGTTGTAATTAAAATATGGGGCGGAGTCTTTGTCATCTTTGCTCTTTCATTTGTAGGCGTGTCGCCTGTTCTTACTCCAACTCTTATTCCAAATTCTTTTCCTGCAATTTTTTCCATTTCCTCAAGAGGTGTTATAAGATTGACTTTGATGTCTTCATTAAGGGCTTTTAATGGAGAAATATAAACACAGTAAACTCTGTTTTCAAGCACTCCTTTTTCAGCACTGTCAATAAGCTCGTTTAAGATAGAAAGAAATCCTGTAAGAGTTTTTGTTGCTCCTGTTGGCGCAGTAACCAAAGTATTTTTTCTGCTGTGTATTTCCATCACGCCAAATTTCTGCGGCAGGCTGAAATCCTTGAATTTTGAAAAGAACCATTTCTGCACAACAGGGTGCAAAATATTCAGAAGCTCTTCTTTTGTATTCGGTTTTTCCTTGAATTCAATCATAACTTATCATTTATCAGAATAAGCATTGCTTTAAATGGCTTATGGAGGAATGTCCAGTGGATTGTGGTTCCAGGGTTTCTTAAAATTTTTACCTATTCAAATTTTCTTTACCTATTCAAAAATAAATCATTACAAAGATAAGTTATTACTCTACAATAATAAATTTACATAAATTTTATAAATGCAGTAAATAATTTTAGAATAATCTGATTCAAAATAACTTATTTTAATATGGGGTGATGAACATGTCGGAATTTTTTAGGCAACCTTTGTCAAATAAGCCTTATATAGTTTATAGAAAAGACTCTGATGGTGCAGATGGTTTCTACACAATTCTTCAATATTGTCTGAATTTTCCAAGTTCTCCCTGGACACATTTAAAGCACTATGCAACATCGGGATTTGAAGGAATTCTTGCAGTTCCTTCTGAAACAAAAGACGGCATTGTAAATATTCTGACTCTTGATGAAAATGTAAAAAGAATGATGAGAACAATGGAGCACATGCATTTAAAAAAAGAAGAAAGCGATGTCAGAAGCGGAATTCATGAAAGATTCAAAAGCCAGCATCCCGAAATCGAGCTTAAAGACACTATTGCTCCTGTTTATCTTGATATTAATCCAGAAATACTGACTGAAAAAATTTATCAGACAGTCCAGAAAAATTTTGATTCTGGGGCCATAATTCCTGAAAAACTTATTTACATAAGGCCTCTTGTCGGAAGAGGAGAAAAATATACAGAAGAAGGGCTGTTTCTTCCTGCACTTGGCGTGGCTTCATTAGGGCATGAAGTTTTCCTTGAAATAAGTTCAATGAATGTAGATTCTTATCTTAGCACCGGAGGAAAAGAAGTTTATCCAAGAGTTCTTGTATGGGAAGGAAATTTCTCTGAAACAGGTGTTGAAACCCCTGCAAGGCACATAAAGACAGCAGCAAACTATGCTTTTGGGGGCATGGCAAAGAATACAGCAGTGATGAATGGCTTTCATGAAACTTTGATACAAGACAATCATGGAAATGCAATTGAAGGCGGCGGAGAAAATCTTTACATGGTGAAAAGAAATAAACTTATAACACCTCCTTTGACGCAGAGCATTCTTCCAGGAACAAAAAGAAAAGTTGTTCTTGAGATTGCGAAACTTTTAGGGATTGAATATGAAGAAAGACCTATCCCTCTTGAAGAATTGTTTTCTGACAGTGCACATGCAATGGCGTTTTCAGGAACATGGACTGGATTTGCTCCTGTGGAATATTTATATCAGGATTCAAAGAATCGGGTAAAGCAATTCAACGTCAACAATGAAATTATAGGTGCAATATCTGGTGTATATGAAAACATAATTCACGACAGGCAGGTTGCACCAGAATTCCAGAATTTGCAGAACAAGGTTTTGCATTCATTGAAATATAAATGAAGCATACATAATAACAATAATAACAAAATATTCATCAAAAGATTTATTAATGATAGGCTATGAGCTCTATATAATTAAAATGGCAGAACTAGCACAATCAGAAAAACTGAATGCAGTAATCAAAGAAATTATGAGGACGAAGATTACAACAGATTTTTCTTCAGCTACAAAGGTTGCAGAAGCTCTTATCGGCGATGAGTCAAAGCTGACAGAAGGCGAGAAATACTTCAAGCAGATAATTTTTCACAAAGTAACAGATGATTTCATAAAATGGTTTACAGGCGACAAGCTTGCAGCTGAATTCCAGAGGCTTCAGGCTGAAATTGATGCTTTGAAAAGAGAACTGGCAGATGTTAGGAAAATAGCAGTGCAGGGCGCTGCAAGAGGAGAATCTCAACATCAAGCTTCAACACAGCAGACTTCATCTTCATCATCACAGCAGCAGAATGCACCTGTACAGCAGCCAAAACCAGTATCATCATCTCCTCCAGCACAGGCATCTAATCCCAATACAGGAAGAGCAAACAGGGACGAAATGAAACCTGAAGAATATGACATAAGCAAAGTTTTCTATTTTGGTAACAAGAGATAATTGAAATAATCCTTTTTTTGTATGTGCTTCATATGCTCTTATGATATAGCAAACTTTTTAAATGCCTGATTTTTCCCAATTATTGGTTTAGAGGTTCTGTAGAGTTACAGCTTAGTCATAGTTTCAGAAGTTTGAAAAAACATCCGAAACTTTCAGGCAATAATAAGCAATGCTAAAAAATGCTAAGCAATAATATTAACGCAAGCTTTAAGAATAAGCGCTAAAACTCAAACAAAACAATCAAGGTGAATTAATGGCAACAGTATATGATGTTTCAGGAAACGAGCTGGTGGAAAAAGCAGCTGAAGAACTTAAGAAAGTTTCACAGATAAAGCCTGTATCATGGGCAAGTTTCGTAAAAACAGGAGTGCATAAGGAAAGGCCTCCAATGAAAGACGACTGGTGGTATGCCAGAGCAGCTTCTATTCTCAAATATATCTACAAATTAGGCCCGATTGGCGTTTCAAAGCTGAGAAACAAATACGGCGGAAGAAAAAACAGAGGGCATGCACCTGAGCATACTTATACTGGTTCAGGAAATATTGTAAGAAAAATTATACAGCAGCTTGATGCAGCTGGGCTCACAAAGCAGGTTGATAAAGGCCAGCACAAAGGAAGAATAATTACACCAAAAGGAAAATCACTGCTTGACAAGGTTGCTACTCAGATAATGAAAGATGCGCCAAGAATGGCAAAAGAAAAAAAATCAGTAATAGCTGAAGCAGAGGCAAAGCCAAAGCACAAGAAAGAAGCCAAAGAGGCAAAGCCTGTTCAGGAAAAACAGGAAGCAAAGGCCGAGACAAAAGCTGAGACGAAGCTAGAAGTAAAAAAAGAAGAAGCAACTCAGCAGCAGTAATTGATAATCATTATTCATCAGCTCACACAGTCACGATGACAGAACTTGATGAGATAAAAAGAAGGAAGCTTGCAGAGCTTCAGGAAGCACGGGGAAATCAGCTTCAGGAGCAGGCAAGAGAGCAGCAAGACTTTCAGCAGAAAGTAAATGAGCTTGAAAATGTTGTCAAGCAGCTCTTCACGAAAGAAGCCTTGGAAAGATACGGAAACATAAAAGCCGTTGACAGAGAAAAGGCACTGCAGATAATAACAATTATCGGGCAGATGATTCAGTCAGGAAGAGTTCAGACAATAAACGATGAAATGATGAGGGGGCTCTTAAAACAGCTTGCTCCGAAAAAAAGAGAAATGAAAATAAGAAGAGTGTGAAAAAATAAACAGAAAACAACATAAAAAATAATATCCATAAAAATTCAAAATCAAAAATAAATTCAACAAATAACCGAGGTCATTATTATGGCAAGAGTAAAACACCCAAGCAAGAAGAAAAGATTGGCAAAGAAAGGCAACCAGACTAAATGGGCACCTTTCTGGACAGTCCCTAAAATATACGGCAAGGGAAGAAAGATTCATCCAGGCAGACATACAACTGTCAAGAGAAGCTGGAGAAGAACCAAGACAAAGGCGTGATTATTATGGCAGAAACTGAAAGAATTTATAACATTCCATTGAGAGTAGAATGGCTGAAAGTGCCAAGATACAGAAGGGCAAAAAAAGCAGTCAGAGCAGTCAAAGAATTCCTTGTAAAAAACATGAAAACTGAGGAAGTCAGGCTCGGAAGATATCTCAATTTAAGACTCTGGGAAAGAGGAATAAAGAATCCTCCACACCACATTAAAGTAAGGGTTTCAAAGGACGACAAAGGCGTTGCAACAGCAGAACTCTTTGATGCGCCTGTTGACAAAAAAGCAACAGTTGATGACAAAGTAAAAAAAGCAGAGAAGAAGGAAGAAGCCAAGGCTGAAGAGAAAAAGATTGAAGTAAAAACTCCTGCAACTGAAGAAAAGTCTGCAGCAGAGAAACCTAAAAAAGCAGCATCAAAGCCAAAAGCCGAAAAGCCAAAAGCAGAGAAGAAAACTGAAACTCAATAATTTTTAATTCTCATTTTTAATTTACATTATGGCTTTTTCATATTGTTTTAATTATTGATATATTGAACTTAACATAACTTAAATTTTAACACTATAACTTTATAAATCATCATTCTATTCTACTTGTTCTATGTCATTACAACTAACAAACCATTTAAGGGAATCCTTTGCAAAAAAAGAAGAATGTTTTCCAGATGTTCTTGGGCAGGAGTCAGTAA
>Ga0210050_1002402_pt1 | contig 18024 bp, 18 predicted proteins | sample CryGey132114_all_FD_185463 | JGI IMG/M metagenome (GOLD analysis project Ga0210050, IMG submission 185463) | Groundwater microbial communities from aquifer - Crystal Geyser CG22_combo_CG10-13_8/21/14_all (SPAdes) (version 2) | ecosystem: Environmental > Aquatic > Deep subsurface > Groundwater ...
TCACGATGAATTCACCACCACAGTGCTTACTGCCGCCATTGCAGAAGAATGGGTGGGGCCTGTGTATATCCAGGCGGATCATACGCAATTTTCAGCCGAAAAATATAAGCAAGATCCACTGGGACAATTGGAAATCATCAAACAATTCATCAAAAAAGCGGTTGAGGCTGGATTTTACAATATCGATATAGACGCCTCCACTCTAGTTGACTTAGAAAAATCGTCACTCATTGATCAACAACAGGAGAATGCCAAAATGACAGCTGTTCTTCTTGACTATATTCGGGAAATAGAACCAAAAGGAATAACTGTCTCTATTGGAGGAGAAATTGGTCATATTGGAGGGAAAAATAGTACCGTGGAAGAATATAAAGCATTTATGGAGCTTGTTAAAAGTCAGCAAAAGTCTTCAGTAGGATTATCAAAAGTGAGTGTTCAGACAGGGACAAGTCACGGTGGTACCGTTCTTCCTGATGGGACCATTAAACAAGCAGTTGTCGATTTTTCCGTGATTGAATCAATCGGAAAAGTGGCGAAGGAAGTCTATGGAATGGGTGGTGTTGTACAACATGGAGCGTCAACTCTTCCCACAACTCTTTTTCATCGATTTCCTGAAGTGGAAACCCTTGAAATACATTTAGCCACAGGCTTCCAAAATATCATTTTTCAGCACATGCCCACAGAACTGAAAAAGGAAATATATGCATGGTTGGATGTAAATTGTGCAGATGAACGAAAAGAGGGACAAACGGATGAACAGTTTTATTACAAAACAAGAAAAAAGGCAAATGGGCCATTTAAAGAAAAGATTTGGAAAATGGAACCATCCCACAAACAGACAGTAATGAGTGCTTTGGAAGAAGAAGTAAAACTTATTTTACATGAATTGAAGGTTGAGAATACAGTATAGTTTTAATATGTCATTCTGACAAGTTTCCTTATTATTAATTTTTTATATTATGAAACGAATTAAAGTGGGACTTAATGGGTTTGGGAGAACGGGGCGTGCATTTACAAGAATTGCACTGGACCGCGACACATTTGAAATAGTTGTGATAAATACACGAAAAACAGCTTCTGACATGCTCGCATATCTTCTTCAGTATGATTCAATATATCGAAGATATGGAAAAAAAGTCGAGACAATGGATGATGGAATTAACATTGAAGGGAAAAAAATTTCAACCTTGTTAAATCCTGAAGTTTCCGCAATTCCTTGGGATCAGTATGGTGTCGATGTTGTGGTTGATGCCACTGGAGCATTTACAAAAAAGGAAGACCTCATGAAACATATTAAAGGTTCAGTGAAAAAAGTATTGCTGACTGCGCCCGCAAAAGATGAGACAACGCATGTTGTTTTGGGAGTGAATGATGAAGCGATTGATTGGAAAAATGAACAAGTCATTTCAAATGCTTCTTGTACCACCAACTGTGCGGCTCCGATGTTTAAAGTACTCGAAAAAGAGTTTGGTGTAGAGATGGGATATCTTACAACTGTGCATGCATATACCGCGACCCAAAGCTTAGTCGACGATGCTAAGAAAAAAATTGATCTTTCGCGTGCAGCATCTTTAAACACCATTCCTTCAACGACCGGAGCGGCAAAAGCGGTTGGCAAAGTAATCCCAACTCTTGTGGGAAAGTTAGACGGAATGGCGTTGCGTGTGCCAGTTCCAACAGTTTCATTTACTGACATTTCGGCAGTCATGAAAAAAGACGTAACAGCTGAAGAAGTAAATAATGCATTTAAAAAATATGCAGAGGGAGTGATGAAGGGAGTTTTATCCTATGAAACAGCTCAACTTGTCTCAAGCGACTTTATTGGAGACACACACTCATGTATCTTTGACTCAAATTACACAAAAGTTATTAATGGAAAGTTGGTAAAAGTGTTTGGGTGGTATGACAATGAATGGGGATATTCAAGTAGAGTTGTAGATTTAGTGGAGAAGGTATCTGAATTTGTATGATCAAATACATCGACGAGGTTGAGATAACCAATAAACGAGTGCTTGTGAGGGCGGATTTTGACGTTACCCTCAATCCAAACTATACTATTGCAGACGATGCGCGGATCATACATAATATTCCTACCCTTCGTTATTTATTGAAAAATAACAATAAACTCATTTGTGTAGCTAAACTGGGAAGACCAAAGATGAAAGATCCCGCATTTTCTCTCAAGGTAGTCGTGGAAAAGCTAAAAGAATATCTTCCGGAATATACCATTACACTCATCGATGATTTTATAACTGCCGATAAAAGTATATTTGCGAATCAAAAAAGTAATGAGATATTTGTTCTGGAAAATATTCGTTTTTATCCAGAAGAAAAGAAAAATGACCCGGAATTCGCAAAAAAATTAGCCTCCCTTGCTGATATTTATGTAAATGATGCGTTTGCAATGTCACATCGGGTAGAAGCCTCTGTCGTAGGAGTAACTTCTTATCTTCCTTCTTATGGAGGTTTGTTGTTGAAGAAAGAGGTAGCGACTATCATGAAGGCTGTCCGAGAGCCTCAAAAGCCATTTGTTGCCATTATTGGGGGATCAAAAATTGACACAAAAATCAACATTATCGGAAAACTGATGGAAGTTTCAAATAGTATATTAATTGGGGGAGGACTTGCAAACACCTTTTTATGTGCACAAGGCATTGACATAGGGAAAAGCTACTGCGAATATGAAAAGGTAGCAAAAGCACGCCAGTTGATTCACCTTGCGAGTCAAAGAAGTACAACTATTGTTTTACCGACCGACGTGGTTTTGGACGGGGGAGAAGTGGTGCGAATAGATAAAATACCCGTGGGAGCCACTATTTTGGATATTGGACCGGACACCCAAGCAAAATTTGGTTCAATTATCGCATCTGCCAAAACAATCGTTTGGAACGGACCTGTTGGCTATTTTGAAAACCCTGCCTTTCGACGGGGTACGGATTTCATTTACTACGCAATTGCTCACAATACGGGCGCAATATCAATTGTGGGAGGAGGAGACACGCTATCCGCAATTTCTAAGAAAGAATATCTCGACAAGATTACCCATATTTCAACAGGTGGAGGGGCAATGCTTGAACTGATTGAAAAGGGCACGCTTCCTGGGTTGCAGGCGCTAGACAAATAATATGAAAACGGGTATCGACTGTATTGGCGTAAGCACTTCCTTTTATTGTCATGACGGAAAAGGAAGATGGCTTCTTCATAAACGGAGTGAAAACTGTAGGGACGAAAAAGGAGTGTGGGATAGTGGGGGAGGAAAACGTGCTCAAAGAAATAAAAGAAGTATGGATGTAATGCGATAATCCAAGAACAACTTCCTGCAATTACTCTCCTCAGAACATCTCCGGAAGGTGTTCTTACCCATTGGATCATCGTCCCTCGCATACTCCTTATTAGAGATGAAGAACTTAGTAGCGTCAGAATGGGAAATCCCGAAAAAATGGCAGAAATAGGCTGGTTTACCCTTGATAAATTACCTCAAGCCCTCCACAGTGGATTTAAAAAGACGATTAATTTATATAAAAATATTCTTAGTCAATATTAATGTCATTTATTTTCGATGTATCGATACATCGAAAATAGAGTCAAAGATATTTTTTTCTTTCCTTTAAAATTTTATAATTTGACTCGATTCTTTTATGACTTCCATATAAGTGAGGTTGAATGAGGATATTTGCAATTATGTCCTCGAGCATGCCACTCATTTTTTCAGATAGAAGAATCGATTTTAGAAGAGAGGCAAGTTCTTCTTTTTGTGTTTCTAGTTGAATTGCGTAATAGGCAACCGTACTTGAAGAGACTTTAAGTATCTCACAAATAAGGCCCTTATCATTTTTTTTGAGAAGCATATATTGAATTCCTATTCTTTTTAATATCATCGTTCGTTCTGCTTTTGTTAAAAGGAGATCTAATACAAGTTTTAATTCATTCTTATTTTTCCTTAAAAGAAGGCTTGATAATATCTCAATTAGCCTATCTGAAACAGTGGTTGAAATGGAACGCTTTGAATATCGCACCATAAACCCCACTTTCTCTTATTTGAAAAACATTGTCAACGGCTTATAAGCCGCAAAAACTTATCTACGGAGTATCACAGCAGTGAAAAAAGTTTTTTATTAGTATAACTTTTCGATGTATCGATACATCGAAAAGTTATTTTAGAATCTATTTAATTAACTCAATCACGGCATTCGCAGGAGAGGGGGAGGAGACGGTAGTTATCGTCCCCGTTTCAGTGATGGAAGGAAGATCTGAAATGCCGACCACTTCTTTATTTTGAATCCAATACAGTGTGAGATGAGAAAGCGTGTTTTTATTCCAAAAAGTCCGTAGCTGGCTATCCGTGAATGTAAATATCATGCCATCCAACCCGCCAATATCTTCTTTACTCTTTACATACATTAATCCCCGTTCCCATTTTTCAGAAGTATCGGCAATGAGTAGTTTGTAATTTGCAGCATGTAACATGTAACTTGTGACATTGTATTTTGAAAAATCTGTCGGAGGATTTGTGATTTGTAATTGATTTGATATTTGTAATTTGTGATTTGTAATTTTTTTATATATTCGTATCACCGGGTGGTCAAACACCGTCCATGTCTCTTCCGCATCTTCATCGGGAAATTCCAGAAGCGTTTTTCCTATAAAGGATATTTTCGGGAAAGAATTAAATTCGGCCACTTTTTGAAACCCCCGTTTTCCCGAAAACAAATCTCGGTAATAAGCATTTAAAAGAGGATATGTTTTCTCTAGCTCCTTACACCTAGCTAGTTCATTCTGAATAATTTGAGGTGTATTGGGAGAAAGGCATGTATGGTTAGAGAATATTCTTCTTGAGGGAATGATTATGTAATCGGCCTCTGCTAGAGCCTTATTTAAGTTGTTTTGCAATTCAATACTTTGGTCTAAATCATAAAAGTTGAATGAATTAACAAAATAGTGGCTAGTGGGAACGGGGATGTCGATTGCATTTGCTGTTTCCGTAAGTATTTTGCTTTCCTCTGGAATATTGTTGTACATCCATTCTGAGGCGATAAATCGGACATCAGGGGTTGTATAGATGGAAAGCTGTGCGATCCCTGGAATGATGAAAAGTAAACAGAGAATAAAAAATATATATCGATGAAGAATCTGTTTTTTCCATTTTAAATATAAATCAATCATAAATAATATGGCAAACAATGAGAAAAGAGGAAAAGAGGGAGAAATAAAGCGGGTCCATTTTGAAAAGAAGAAGGAGGGGGGGAGGAGGGAGAGGAGGAGGGAAAAGCGGAGTATATTGTATGGATTTAAAACAACAGATTCCGTCAGAATTGAATGCTTCCCACCAGTGCTCAAAAGCTGCCAAGCCTGCTGGCGGGCACTTTTTCCGCGCATGGTGGGCCCCTTCAATTCTGCCACCTGTTGTTTTGAAAGCCATGGTAAAAATATAAACCCCAATATTCCTCCAATCAATGTCGGCCAGCCCAGAGCAAAGGGAAGAATCTTTTGGAATTGAAAAAGAATTGGGGTTGTATCCACAAATTGGCGGGTATAGAAGGCTACAAATCTTCCAAGGCCTACTCGTGATTCATAGGTTATTGAAGAAATAAAGTCGTTCCAGTTGAGGATGTTGTGGGGAGAGGAGAGGATAAAGAAAAATATTGTAATAGATAAATAAAAAAATAAGTTAATAATAGTGCGGTAGATTCCGTCACGATTGATACTTCCCAAAAAGCAATCCAAAGCTGCGAAGCCTGCTGGCCGCACTTTGTGCGTGCTTTTTGGGCTCCCTTCAATCGTGCCACCTACCACAGTTCGTATAAATATATTTTTAATAAGTATTGCTAGAACAGGTACCCCTAAAAACAAAAGCGAAGAGAGCTTGGTCCCAAGGGCAAGTCCGGAAAAGAGGGCGAGGAAAAATAAGTATTTAGTCGTTAGTCGTTGGTCGTTGGTTGCAAGTAATTTTAGTGAGAAATAGATGATGACAGCATAAAAGAGCATGAGAGTTGACTCTGTTGTACCAAAGTGGGCAAATTGGATTGCGTAGGGAGAAAAGATAAGAAAGCTTAAAGCCATAAGCTTAAAGCCAAAAGCTGAAGGTTTTTTCTGAGGGTGTATTAATTCGATAATACGAAATAATATAAATACGAGCGCAATTGAAGAGATTGCGGAAATTGTTCTGAGTGCGATTGTCGCTTCTCCATAGGTAGGCTGCCCAATGAGTCCAAACAGAAAATGATAAACCTGAATGCCTCCATACGCTATATACAGGGGAAATTGGCCGTAGGCAAAGAAGTGGGGATTAAGACATTCACTTAATTTGAAATTTGAAATTTGAAATTTGAAATTGCAGTTCAAGTTTTGAACTGCTGCTGCCATATTCCGCTCATCAGGATGCATGGGATAAGGCAATCCCCAGCCACTATTGACGAAACGGGTGTAGACAAGAATACAGGTGAGGACGATAAAAACAAGCTTCTTCATTTGTACATTATAAATTAAATCATGCTCCGTTTCCATTTTTCGGTGCCGGGACTCACACGCTTGCAATTCTCTCGTTCATTTTGTATCATTACCCTAACCAAAAGCCATAGCCCTGAGCGATGGTGAGCTTGCCGAACCAGAGTCGAAGGGTTTTCAAAATCATTATCATTTTGAATTTTGGGGAAAAATCTTATGTCCAAGTATGATTTGACCTTTCTTCTGAACGAAGAAGCAGAGCTCAAAACGTTAAAAGAGCTTGTCGCTTCGCTTGACTGCAAAATAGTAAGCGAGGGAAAATGGGGAGAAAAAACTCTTGCATATCCTATCAAAGGACTTCTCAAAGCAGTCTATTACCAATGGCACCTTGAAATGCCAAAAACAAACGCTATGGAGCTTCGTAAAAGGCTTCAATTCAATGAAAAATTAATACGTTATCTCTTATTAGCAATTGACTAACCCAATACTATGGCAAGTAGATCAATGAACAAGGCGATTCTTATCGGTAACTTGACACGTGATCCCGAGCTGAAATATACACCAAACGGTACGGCAGTCTGCACATTTGGCGTTGCAACAAATAGATCATGGACCACCACCGATGGGCAGATAAAAGAAGATACGCAGTTTCACCGTGTCGTTGCATGGCAGAAACTTGCGGAACTGTGTGGGAAACTCCTCACGAAAGGAAAAAAGATTTATATGGAGGGGCGTATTACATATAGAAGCTTTACAGGGAAAGATGGACAGCAACGATCGATCACGGAGATTGTCCTTGATGACTTTATCATGTTTGATAGCGGAAAACGATTTGTTCCGGGAGAAGTTGCTCCAGCGGTGGGGGACGTACCAGCACACGTAGATGCGACAGTTCCTGCAGAACACCATACAGAGACAGTTAATCCAGAGGATATACCATTTTAAAAATTATCGACCAAAGGTCGATTGCCCTTTGGGCAAAAAAATATACCTATGACAAATAATTGTTTTTTTTGCGAATATAAATCAGAACCCGCATTTAAGGATATAGACAATCTGGATAAATTTCTTTCTATCCGGAAAAAAATCGTGAACCGTGAGCGATCTCGTGTATGCGCAAAACATCAGCGAAAACTTACGAAAGAGATAAAGTACGCACGCTATCTTGCTCTCATTCCGTTTGTATCGTATCAAGGGATGAAGTGAGGACAAAATTAAAACTCCAAATTCAAATTAAAATCAAAAGATTGGGTTTATGTAGTGAATTTCAAGATTAAATATCGTATCATGAGTACATGGTTATCGATATCCCCCTAGATTCTGAAAAAAAGGTAGCCATTAAAGTGGGCGAAAAAGTTGATTTTAGCACTCCTCTTTACACATCGAGGGAAAAGTCCGAGGAGCGTATTGAAGTCGCAGGGCTTCTTTCTATTCATCCAAAGAGAATCTTTCATCATCTTAAAAAAAACGTAGGGGATAGAGTGATCCTTGGAGATGTTCTCGCAGAAAAGAAATCCCTTTTCACCGACAAGAAAATAACTTCACACATAGAGGGAGTTATCACGGAGATAGACCATATTGAAGGTATCATTTTGATTGAAACACAAAAAGAAAGCCAACCGGAGCGATGTTGGTTTGCAGGATATGTCGAAGAAATCTCAAAAAAACAGATACGGATAAAAATTGGGAAGAACCATGTAGTCGAGGCAAAATATGTAGAAAGGGATTTTGGCGGTATGGCATGGTTTTTTTCAGAACGGGCAGATGCAACTCCAGAATATCCAATTGGCATCGTTGAGAGAGCTACAGAATATTCCGTTGCAAAATTGGAAGCGTTGGGAGGACGAGGTTTAATCACTACCTACAAATTTGAAGGAACAACCCTCCTCCCTAAGGCAGAGTTCAAACTCAAAGATAGTTATAAAGAGGCAGTATCAAGGCAATTCTTCTATTGTTTTGCACAGGCACACCATAGTACAATCATATTCTATTCATTATGAAAACGGCCAAGTCCAATATAAAAATAACCAATCTCCTGTTAGTTGCATCTGTGGCTGTATTGTTGTTTGGAACGGGATATAAGCTTGGCGCATACAATCTATCAGCGGCACGAGTGGAAAAAGTATCCACAAGCGGTAAGGACATGGATTTTAGTATGTTCTGGAAAGTATGGGACACCGTAGAAAAGAAATATGTGGACAAGAAGAAAGTGGATAAGAAAAAGATGTATTACGGAGCGATAAAAGGGATGGTAGCCTCAATCGAAGATCCGTATACATTTTTCCTTACCCCCGTTGAAAACAAACAGTCAAAAGACGGTCTTGAAGGGAAATTTGAAGGTATTGGCGCACAGTTAGGCATGAAGGAAAATAGGGTTGTGGTGATTGCGCCTCTTAAAAATTCACCCGCAGAAAAGGCGGGTGTTCTGGCTGGGGATTATATTCTCAAGGTAAATAATGAAGTGATAGCTGGAATGCCCCTTACCCAAGTGGTGTCAAAAGTTCGCGGTGATAAGGGAACAAAGGTTCATCTTGCGCTTGGACGAAACGGAAAAGAAGTAGAAATAGATGTTGTTCGAGATACAATTCACGTAGAGTCGGTCGAAACTAAACTAGATGAAAAACTATCTTCATGTACAAGTGCGTGTGATAAAGTCGCTTACCTTAAATTAAATCAATTTGGGGACGGGACCGTAGACGAATGGGAACAGAAAGTGGCCGAAATAAAGGCAAAATGGGACACGGGGACAATCAAAGGATTGGTTTTAGACCTTCGAGACAATCCAGGTGGTTATTTAGAAAGTTCAGTGTATCTTGCGGGTGAGTTCTTGGAACAAAATAAGCTTGTCGTAAAACAAGAGTCCACTAGTTATGAAAATAAGGATTATTATGTGACGAGAAAGGGATCGCTCCTTGATATACCCATGACGGTACTTATCAATAAGGGATCCGCATCAGCGGCGGAAATCCTATCGGGAGCTTTGCGCGATCATAACAGAGCAAAACTCATTGGAGAGAAATCGTTTGGCAAGGGTTCGGTTCAGGAAGCGATAGATTTAGGCGACGGCATGGGACTTCATGTAACAGTGGCAAAATGGGTGCTTCCAAAGGGTGAGTGGATTAATGGGACAGGTATTGAACCCCAGATCAAAGTGGAGAATGTGGTGCCTGAAGGAGATACTATGTCTCGTGAAAACGATTCCCAACTTGACAAAGCAGTTGAATTATTATTGAAGTAATACTCCGTTTATTAAAATGTAAAGAAGCTAAGGAATTGGGAGAGGGGAGGAAGCTCTACTTTAACCACGCTTCCCGTATCTGCCGCTACTAGTATTTGTTTCTGAATCGATATGGGGAAAAGTCCTAAGAATTTTTCCACTCTTTCTCCAGTTATACGGTAAATAAGGATACCATTTTCACTTACAAGGAGGATTGAAGGTTCAGCCCCGTTCTTCATATTCAGCGCCTTTAATTCAACCACAATTCCCAGCGCTTCATCGGGCATAATACTTACTTTTTGGGGACCAGTGGGGGTTTGTACCGTAAGAATTCCACTTAATGGATCTACCGACAGACCCATAGATGATCGTGCTATCACGTTATTCGCATTAATTTCAAGCTGGGGAGGTGATATTAATGATACATTTGATGATGTATTTGATGGAGGTGTTGAGTTATTTGAGATTGTAAAAGATTGGTTTCCCCGTTTTACGGTTAATTCTTCTTGCCGAGTAATGTAAGATCCTCCTATTTTTTGTTCAAGGGTAACCAGTATTCCTCCAGGGGTAGGTGCGTTATTGTTTTGTTCTTGAGGAAGAAACGGCTTATTATCCTGTGTGCTTTCTGCGGCACGTGCTTCGGGTACGATTGTTATTCCTCCCACTTTTTTATTGTCAACGATTACCTTTATCTTGTTGCTGTCCTCTTTTTTTAGAGTATCACTAGTAGCAATTGCATCAGCCACCGTCTTGTCAACATCAGCAGCCGCCTTGTCAGCCAAAGCTTTTTTCGCAACAACATCAGCCGCCGCCTTTTTCGCAGTAGTATGAGTAGTGGTGCTATTCAGATCGGCAGAGGTCATGAATATAACCAATCTATCCTTTACATAATCATTTTTTATGTTGGGAAATGATTGTATTGATTGTTTAGAAAGAACAATCTGTTGAACGGAAAAAAGAGCACCCAATACAATGAGAGTAATTATCCATCCTTTTTTCATCATGCTTTCATTATAATCAAACTCTCACCATGAACACAACATTTATCGATACTCATTGCCATCTTAATTTCAAAAGATTCAATAAAACAAGGGCGCAAGTCATTATTGAGTCGATGGATAAGGGGGTTAGAGCTTGTATCGTGCCTGGAACGGACATAGTATCCTCACAGAAAGCGGTGGAGTTGGCGCAGGAGTTCGATTCACTCTATGCGGCGGTTGGTATTCATCCGCATCACACCATAGAAAAAATTCAAGCTCCAAATTTCGACCAGAGGTCGATTGCCCTTTGGGCAACAAATTCAAAATTATATCAATTAGATATTGATATCAAAGAACTTGAGAAACTTATTATTCATCCAAAAGTGGTGGCGGTGGGGGAGATAGGGTTGGATAAACACCTTTATGAAGAGACAAAATATGAAGATTACAAAGTAAGCTCCGAATTTATGGCGGCACAAAAGGAATATTTTATCGCTCAAATTCGTCTTGCGAAGCAGTATAAAAAGGCACTCATTCTTCACAATCGAGAAACCAAAACAGAAATTATTGCAATCCTTGATAAGGAGTGGAGTGAGAATATGCGATTTCAGACGGTTTTTCACTGTTGTGAGGCTGATGAAGAGTTGCTCGATTATGCCAAACAACATGATTTTTTTATCGGCATTGATGGGGATGTAACGTATGGAGGAGAGAAAGCCAAGTTTGCAAAGAAAGTTCCGCTTGAAATGCTTGTTTTAGAGACAGATTCGCCTTTTTTACTCCCGGAACCTCTCAAAAGTAAGAAATTATATCCTAATACGCCGGCAAACATTCCCCTTATCGCACAGTGTATAGCAGATTTAAAAAGGGTGAGTCTTGAAGAGGTGGCAAGAGTGACGACGGAAAATGCAAAGAGATTATTTAATTTGAATAGTTAAATTGTTTCGTGTTTTCTATTTTATTTAGTTGACGAACTCGCACAAGGAAATTCGAGTGCTCAGACAGGGCGTCAACATAAATAAATCTAGAAAACACTCCACAAATGTTTTTGATTTTTGGTGGTCAAATTACTCAAAAATGAATTGTCATCCCTGCGGAGGCAGGGATCCAGTCTAAAATTAACCCTTTTTTGTATTGGAAATAATAGTCTGGATCCCGACTTAGTCGGGATGACACATTAAGATATTGAGCAGCTTGCTGTGCGGTAGTTCATTTAATACGGATACACAACCTCTAATAGTTTTTTTCTAAACGATTCAGCACTATATTTTTCGGCCTGTTCGAGAGCCTTAAAAGATAGCATCTCTCTCTTTTTTGAGTCTTCCAAAAGTTCTTTTAGCTTCAATGCGATTTTTTCTGGGTTATCCTGATTAACAAATGCGGCGCTTTCTCCTGCAATTTCATGGAAAATGGTTGTATCACTCAAGAGGGAAGGACATCCCAGTGAGGCGGCTTCCACATAGGAAAAACCAAAACCTTCATCGCGTGACAATAGTATATTCATCTTAGCTTGTACATATAAATGTAACAGCTCTTTATCACTCACAAATCCTGTAAAAATGAATCGTTTGTCATTTTGCGTTTCTTTAAAAAATAGGTGTAAGTCACTTTGCCAAGGATGGGTATAATGATTGGGGTTCGTGTCTGCAAATATCTTTCCAACGAAAATGCAGGTGACATTTGCCTTTTTAATTGCATGTGCAGTTATGGAAAGATTTTTGTTCCATGTGCCATCTCCCACATATAAGCAATAGTCTGACGGGCCCGAACTTTTTATCTTTGAGTTCCAAAAACAGTCGGCGAGGGTTGGGTATAAAACGGAAACCTTGTTCTTTTTTATCTTGAGATAGGTAACAATATCATTACGACTTGTTTCTGAGTCAGTAATTATGCTGTCAAATAGTCCCAAATAGTATTTTTGAAGGAGAGAATAGAAAAATGCCTTTACCCCAATAGGATAGTGCTCAGGATATTTAAGTGGAATAACGTCGTGGATGATGGCAATTTGCCTGTCTGTTATTCTCTTGGTAATGAGGGGAGGTTGATAGAAGGTATAAAAAGGCTGCACAAGAATGGCATGAAAAGGTATTTTTTTCAGATCACTGGTAAATATCCAATCGGAAGGACAGTTTTCTCTCAGAATTTGAAGATAACGGCCTATTCCGCGAACTTTACTTTGAGCATCTGTAATAGTTGGATCGTAAATATATACGGGAGCACGCATATCAAACATATTGTACCAATAATAATTATCCTTGATAGGACTCTTTTCATTTGTTAGACTTCTCACATATGCAAAAATATACCCTTTCTAAACCACAATTAGCCTCAGTATTATTTGAAAATGCATACGAAGTGAACAATCCCCTTCTTAGCAGATGTATTGACGGAAGATATAACAATAGTGATTCACTTCCCGGCCTTGCAATCCAGGGGGCTGATGCGGGAGAGCTTGCTCTTATTTTTGCAACTGCAAATAGTTGTGGATTTACACTCGATATGAAGCAATCCCTTAAAGCGCTTGTTGAGACGGTAGGAGGAGTACAAAATATTCAGTTTCATACCGATTCTCATGCAGACCAAAATATAGTATTAGGCGGATGTGGCCATATTATACAAGCAAGTCTTGACTTAAAAAGTTATAATCTCACACAAGAACAAGTTGATTTTATCAAAACGCAGTTTGGTGAAATGAAAAAAAAGGGAGCAGTGGAAACAGTGCTTCACGGGAGTCATGAAGAATCTGCCGTGGTATTTATAAAGGGAAATTTTGGAGTACAGCCACGATTTAAACTGGGGGGGGAAGATGGGGGGAGAGCAGGGATGATATTCACATTTCATAATACATTTGTCGATGCACGTCACCATATTCTTGCAAAAAAGCTGATAGAACTTGGGTCCTTTGAGCTTGAGGGAGGACTTGAAGAGGAGTATATTTATTCTGTGCTGTTTGATACATGTGAAAATCACCTCATGGAAACAGCAAAACGGCTTGCAACAGGTTTGCCCATCTATGAAGTGCAATTTTTTGAGAGCAAAAATAAATTTGAAATAAAAGATTTGGGGTCTGTGGAGTAATTATCAATTATCTGTCAACTATGATTCTTGGGCCAGAACTACTCTTAAAATTCGTAAAGGAAAAAAAATTAGTGGAAGGACTAGGGGAGCGCGATTTAAAAACCCCAGAAGGGGCTGGATTTGATTTGCGATTAGGAGAAGTATACAAAATATCTGGGAGCGCATTTTTGGGAATTACCCATCGGGAGACACCAAAAATAGAAAAAGTTGTTGAATACAAGGAGGGGGAATTACGGACAATACAGATAAAACCAGGAGATTTTTTCCTCGTAAGTACTATTGAGAAAGTGAATTTACCATTGGACATAACGGCGAACTTTAAGCCAAGAACAACCACATTCAGAAGCGGTTTATTTTTAAGAACAGGGAATGTGGCTCCAGGATACTGTGGAAAGCTAACATTTGGTTTGAAAAATGAAGGACCAATTACCGTGACGATGGAATTAGGAGCCCGATTTGTCCATGCGCAGTTTGAATGGGTAGATGGAGGGGGAACCCAATATAAAGGGCAATGGCAGGGAGGGAGAGTGACGACAACCAAGCGTGAAAAACAAATATAAAAATTCAAGTTCCAAATTAAAATTCAAAAGAAATTCAGAATTTTTATGGTACATTTAATTGAATTTGAATTTAGAGCTTTAATTTTCCTATGAAAAGCCATCCAGAATACCAATACCTTGATCTCATGCAAGACATTTTGGACAATGGTGTGAGAAAGGTTGATAGGGGAACGGGGGATGCCTCATACAGTGTCTTCGGAAGGCAAATACGATTCAATTTGTCTGCAGGGTTCCCTCTTCTTACGACAAAAAAAGTATATTGGAAAGGAGTACTGCATGAACTATATTGGTTTCTTTCTGGACAGTCCAATATCAAATATTTGGTGGACAATAATGTGCATATTTGGGATGATTACCCGTACAAAATATACTTGGAAAAAAATCAAAATTTAAAATTAAAATCAAAAGAAGAGTTTATTCAAAAAATCGCAACGAATGCAGGATTTGCAAAGAAGTGGGGGAATTTGCCAAAAATTTATGGGGAATTATGGAGAAGGTGGCCCACCTCCGCTAAAGCTACGGTGGGTAAACCCACCAGAACCATAGACCAAGTTGCATGGATTATACAGGAAATTAAGGATGACCCTAATGCACACAATCTTATCGTTAATTCATGGAATCCGGAATATTTATATACGATGGCGCAGAAAAAAGACGCTTCCCGTTTCCCCATTTGCCATAATACCTATCAGCTCAATGTGATTGATGGGAAGCTCTCATTACAACTCTACCAGCGAAGTGCCGACATATTTTTGGGAGTGCCGTTCAATATAGCAAGCTATGCATTATTGCTTTTGATATTCGCCGAAATAACAGGATATAAACCGGGAGAATTTATCCATACGTTTGGGGATGTTCACATCTACGAAAGCCATTTAGAGCAAGTAAAAGAGCAATTAAAGAGAAAACCCCTCCCATTTCCTACCATCTCTTTCAGTCAAAAATTCAAAACAGTGGATGAGTTCAAAACAGAATATGTATCACTCCCTGATTATCAATTTCATCCTCCGATTAAGGCACCATTGTCAGTTTCGGGTGGTTATTTCCAAAAAAAATGACTATCTCCCTCATCGCAGCACTGACAGAAAAAAGGGTAATAGGGAATAAGAATAGGATTCCGTGGCATATCAAAGACGATCTTCTGCATTTTAAACACCTTACCCTCAACCACACCGTTATTATGGGAAGAACAACTTTCGATTCTTTGATGGAGTATTACAAAAAGAGTGGGAGGCCGTTGCCCGATAGAAGGCATGTGATTGTAAGTAGGGATACGGATTATACAGTTGATTTGCCTGGGTGTTTTATTGCTCATTCGGTGGACAGCGCATTAAAAATAGCGGTCGAAAAAGAAACTGCGGCCATTTTGGCAACCTCGCAGGTTGCCACGGCTACGGAAGTCGGAGAAGAGGAGATATTTGTTTCGGGTGGAGCCTCTCTATTTAAACAGACAATTGGGCGTGCAGACAAGCTGCATTTGACAATCGTTCATGGGGAATTTGAAGGTGATACATATTTTCCTGATTATTCTGAATTCAAAAAAGTAGTAGGGAAGGAAGACAAAAAAACCGACACTGGTCTCACCTATACATTTTTAGATTTGGAGAGATAAACTTCACGTTCGTTGCCAACAAACCTCGGAGGTTTGCAAGGCATAGGGAGAGTGGATATATGGAAAAAAATGAAAAATAACGAAATAAATAATAAATATTGGTATAACCTGCCGGAAAGGTTGATTGCTCAAGAACCTGCAAATCCTCGCGATTCGAGCAAATTATTGGTTTATGATACTCAGAAAAATGAATTAATTATTGATTCATTCTTCAATTTAGCCACCTATCTCCCCCCTTCTACCGCTCTTACATTAAACGACGCGAAGGTGGTACCTGCCAGAATAACGCTCACGAAAGAAACGGGAGGGAAAATAGTTGTTCTATTCCTGATAAATGAATGGATCAGCACAAAACAAGGCCCTATTCCCTGCTTTCTCGACCGTAGGGGAAGAGTAGGAGATAGGCTTTATTTTGCGGATAAGAGCTTTGTGACAATCCAAAGGCAGGAAGAGGGGCTGTTTTATGTAACGTGGGCTGGCGAGCCTAACGATTTACTTAATAAATTGGATTCTTATGGGACGATGCCTATCCCTCCCTATATAAAACATTCTCCGCTCTCACGAGATGAACTCTTGGAAAAATATCAGACTGTTTTTGCTCAAAAGCCAGGCTCAAGCGCGGCTCCCACAGCCTCACTCCATTTTACGCCGCGGGTATTTGAAAATCTTGAAAAGAAAGGAATCAAAAAACAGTATATTACGCTCCATGTGGGACCAGGCACGTTTGCCCCCCTCACGAGCGAGAATCTGCGCACAAAAACGCTTCATCATGAAACATACGAAATACAAGAGGATATTGTTCGATGTATCGATACATCGAAAAGAAAAGAAATAGATATTACAGCTGTAGGTACGACCGTTGTGCGGACACTGGAGTCGGTTGCGCTTAAAATAGGAGATTATCGACTGGATTCCCGCCTTTCGACCAAAGGTCGATCGCCCTTTGGACGACGCGGGAATGACACAGATAGTACAAATATTAGCCTTACAGGTTCGACCGATCTGTTTATCTCTCCCCCTTTTGAATTTAAGGTTATAAACCACCTTATTACCAACTTTCACCTGCCTGGATCCTCTCTTATGATGCTAGTGGATGCATTTTTGGCTTCCAAAAATGCCAAAATGCGCATTTTGGACTTATATGCATTTGCAATCAAGAATGAGTTGAGATTCTACTCTTTTGGGGATGTGATGTTCATTTTATGAGAGTGGTTAGTGAATAGTGACTAGTGGAATTCTAGATTGAATTTTAATTTTGAACTTGAATTTAGATATTACCTGGGGTACTATCAGGATAGTGAATTATTAATTTCACTTGTTTTTACCTATGAGTACCACAAAAGCGCCAGATAGTAAGGCAGCCTTTAACCAATTAGAAACGATGCTTGACGAATATCTCGGCAAAAAAGCACCTGCGATGCCAGAGAATATCAAGGAAACCCTCGTTTCATTTGCCCCCTACCTTGCCATTATTGGCATTGTTATTTCTCTTCCAGCCATTTTTGCAATATTGGGAATCGGTGCCATGATGGGGCCTTTTTCGGCATTTATGGGTGTGTCATATTTAGGAACGTATGGAGTTACCTATTATATCGGCATTGTTGGACTTATCATTTCTGCAGTACTTGAAGCACTTGCAATCCAGGGGCTTTTCAAAAGATCAATGAATGCATGGAGACTCATGTATTATGCATCGCTCGTCACGTTTGTTGCTTCCATATTGCAGGGGAATCTTTCCAGCGCAATCATCGGAGGACTTATCGGGCTGTATATCTTGTTCCAGGTGAAAAGTATGTATAAATGAGCAAAAAAGCTGAAAACTAAAGGCTGAAAACTAAAAATGGCGCAGGAATACCAACCAGCGCCTTTTTTTATGGGATAGGAAAATAAGAGCCAAGCGGCGACGTTCATTTAACGGCATGATTTCTTGATAAAAAGATACCAGTTAAGTTTGCCTTTCTTCTTGATAGATAGCTCCAAAGGTGATTTGTTCCTCTTCTGCCTATTTTGCGAGTCTACCAGAGGTTTCAAACGATATTTCAGCACTATAAGTCGGCAGATTGCTTCTGCTGATTTCTTTGTCTTGATTTTTTTCATCGTCTTGAGACGAGTATTGAGATTTGAAATGATGTT
>Ga0210050_1002408_pt1 | contig 18002 bp, 17 predicted proteins | sample CryGey132114_all_FD_185463 | JGI IMG/M metagenome (GOLD analysis project Ga0210050, IMG submission 185463) | Groundwater microbial communities from aquifer - Crystal Geyser CG22_combo_CG10-13_8/21/14_all (SPAdes) (version 2) | ecosystem: Environmental > Aquatic > Deep subsurface > Groundwater ...
TTTTCATAGACAGGAGGATATCCAAAAACCCAAGCAAATATCAGAATAAAGACAATTGTGAATTTTAATATTTTAAGCATATTTATGAAAATTTAGGCGGGCGAGGAAAACCGCTATAAAACCAGATCCCAAAAACAAGGCTAACGATTAAGACAAAAATTATTGAAATTTTACCAACATTATAGATATTCATTGATATTCGTGGATATTTATAGAAAAAATTGCTCAATATCTTCTTTGGTTAATAATCTTCTGATATCAGAATGAGTGATTAATCCGTAAGATGGCTTATGGCTGAAACCGATATATTCAACTTTCTTTTTCATCTCCCGAACCTTTATCAAGGCAGGGGTTAAATCGGTATCAGAACTAACTAAAATAGCTGTATCGTATAAATTTTCATAAGCGCCTATGAGAAGATCAACTGCTATTTGAACATCAACACCTTTTTCGTGATAATCACCGTCTTTCAACAACTGTCCGAATTTAACGACCCAACCGTTTTTTCGAAGTTTACCCGTCAATTTTCGCTGCCCAATCATTAACTCCTTGCTTTTAGGATTATTGCGTTCCTCGCGGACGGCTCCGATGTAATAATTTTTTGATATAACAATTTTCTCTCCTCTTATAAGAAATTTAGCAAATTTTTCATAATCAAAAGATAATAAATTTTTAAAATTTAATTCTTTTAGTCAGTGATAAAAATTATTTCCGTCAATAATTATAAAAATTCGTTCACTCTCGTTCATACTTTGATTATACCAAAAATAAAACCCCGCACGGTCCGAAGACAGCGCGGGGGGGGTTAACTATAACTATAATAGCAGAAGCCAAAACCGCTGTCAATGGCGTGGATAACGCCGCCAGCGCTTCCTGAATTTTCGGCGGAATTCGGATTTTGTTTACCCCGTAGTTAAATCAGTCAGGATTTATACTTCGGGGCCAAATCCTCGGTCAACTGGAAAAGAACCAAGCAAAAATTACTCAAAATATAGTTACGATTTGAAATATCTTGTTTTTCTTCATAATTTACCAAATTTACCAAGAATAATTCTTTATTCTATTTTAGCAAATTTTTACTCTTAAGCCAATCAGTCGAATTAATTTTGGGTTTTCAATTATAAATTTCAAGAGTAGTTTTTTGGCTTCTGATTTTAAAACCTCTAAATCATTAGTTGATTCTTTTAAAGTTTTTGATTTGGTATGAGTTTCAAATCCCTGAAAACGGCAAATGACAGTTATTGTTTTGAAAGAAAAGCCACCGGAGGACATTCCTCTGTAAACTTCGTTTATTATATGATCGAATGTTGCAAAAATAATTTCTGGGTCTCTGGTATCTTTTTCAAAAGTTATTTGTCTGCCAATTGATTTGATAATTTCTTCAGAAGTTACCGGTGTTTCATCGATGCCCCTGGCTTTTTCATAAAATTCTTCTCCTACCCTGCCAAACATTTCTTTGAGTTTTGATTTCGACGGTTTTTTCAACTCCTTAATTTTATTTATGCCGATGGCTCGCAATTTCGCCGCAGTTTTTGGTCCAATACCTGGCAAATCTTCGATATCCAATGGCTCAAGAAATAATTTTACCTGATTTGGTTTTATTATCAATAAACCATTTGGCTTTGCCCCAGTAGTAGAGCAAAGCTCACTACCGGGCTTCGCTTTTTCACAAGCCATTTTGGCAATTAGTTTATTGGGGCCGATGCCAACGGTTGAGGTTAATTTTTCTTTTTTAAAAATTTCTTTTTTTAATTTTTCCGCTAGAACCCTCACTTCTTTAAAAATCTTCTTTGTCCTAACTTTTCTACGATCGTAGAAAATATGGGATAAATCTAGGTAGGCCTCGTCTAAAGAAACTTGTTCAAAAGTGGGAGAACCCCGAAGTACAACCTTCGGTTGACTACGGGGCAGGTATTTTTTAATAATTTCCATTATATTTTCAGAAACTTTTTGATAAAGTTCCATATTGACCGGTAGAAATATAGCATTGGGACAAAGTTTGTAGGCAATGGAAATGGGCATGGCTGAATGGATTCCGTATTTTCTGGCTTCATAATTGCAAGTTGAAACAACTCCCCGGCCACTCCCCTGTCTCGGGTCAGCTCCGACAACAACTGGCTTTCCTTTAAACCGAGGATTTTCCCTCTCCTCTATTTGGGCAAAGAAATAGTCCATATCGATATGAAGAATTATCCGCTGCATATTATTATTTTAACATTTCTAAACAAAAAACTGAGCTGCTTTGAAACGTGGCTCAGTTCGCCTACAAACTAATAACTATCAACTAATAACTAAATTTGTGCCCCTGCCGCGAATCGAACGCGGAACCTCTTCCTTAAAAGGGAATTGCTCTACCTGGTTGAGCTACAAGGGCGAGTGTCCCACTTCGCGGGACTAAATTCAAAATGCAAAAATCAAAATTTATAAATTTTCTTTTCTTAACTGCTCAAGTAACTCTTTTTGTTTTTTGGTTAATTTTTTAGGAGTTTTTAAAATTAACTCAGCATATAAATTCCCTCGGCCAGCAGCCGAAAAATGAGGAATACCTTTGCCAGAAATTCGCAATATCTTTCCTGATTCGGTTCCCCGTGGAACCATCAAAAGGAGCTTAACTCCTTCAAGAGTTGGCACTTCAATTTCATCCCCCAAAGCAGCTTGGCTGAAAGAAATTGGAACCGAAATATATAAATCATCGCCTCTTCTTTCAAAAACCGGATGGTGTCTAATTAAAACCCGAACAAATAAATCGCCCGGCTTTCCTCCTTTTCTGCCAGCTTCTCCTTTACCGGAAACTTTTATTACCTGATTTGAATCTATGCCGGCCGGAATGAAAATTTTGATTTTCTCTTCTCCTCTAATTCTTCCTTCGCCCTGACAAACATTACAAGGTTTTTCCGGCCGTTTTCCTTCGCCTCCACATTCCGGACAAATGGTATATCTGGTAAATGAACCAAAGAATGTTCTTTTTATTTCTTGAACTTCGCCAGTTCCCCGACAAGAAAAACATTCTTTGACTTTGGTCCCGGGCTCAGCCCCTGTCCCCTGACAACGAGAACAGATAATCATTTTGGTCAAAATAATTTCTTTCTCTTGATTTTTCAAAGTTTCTTCTAAAGGAATCTCCAAAGAAATTTTAATATCCCTTCCTCTTTTTAAATCTCTTTTTCTCCTCGGCGCACCAAAACCGAAAATTTCTTCAACCATTTCTCCCAAATCATCAAAGGCACCAAAATCAAAATCAAACCCCGGTCTTCCCCAGGCCCAGGTGAAATCAAACCCCGGTTCGGCTCCGCCGGGAACTCCTTCAAAAACCCGACCGTATCTATCATATTGGGCCTTTTTTTCTCGATCTGATAAAACCTGATAGGCCTCGTTGATTTCCTTAAACTTTTTTTCATCTCCGCCTTTATCAGGATGATATTTATGAGCCAACTTATAATAAGCCCGCTTTATTTCTTCTGGCGAGGCACCTCGAGAAACTCCTAAAATTTGATAATAATCCTTCATAAAACGCGATACTAATATACGAATGCATACTAATGATACTAATATTCGTATAATTAGTATCAATTAGTATATTGGCATCGATTTATTTTTCCTTATACTCCCCTTCTTCGGTCTGTGGTCCTTCTTCCGGTTTTTTGCCACTCGATTGACGATAAATTTCCGCTCCTACTTTTTGAATTGTCTGGGATAATTCCGAAGTTTTTTGTTTAATTTCATCTATATTATCAAGTTCTTTAACTTTTTTCAAATCGTTAATTTTTTCCTCCACTTCCTTTTTCAAATCGGCCGAAATTTTATCTCCGGATTCTCTCAAAGTTTTTTCTGAAGTATAAATTAAGTTATCAGCCATATTTTTTGCTTCAATCAATTCTTTCTTTTTTTGATCTTGCGCAGCATGTATCTCTGCCTCTTTTTTCATTTTTTCGATTTCTTCTTTGGAAAGACCGATTGAACCCTCAATTCTAATTGATTGAGATTTCCCTGTCGCTTTATCTTTGGCGGTTACAGTGACAATTCCATTGGCATCAACATCAAAAACCACCTCAATCTGGGGGAGTCCTCTGGGGGCTGGTGGAATTCCATCTAAAATAAATCTTCCCAAAGACCTATTATCAGTTGCCATTGATCTTTCTCCTTGCAAAACATTGATTTCTACTGAAGTTTGGCTATCAGCGGCAGTCGAAAAAATCTGGGTTTTAGCGGCAGGAACAGTGGTATTTTTGGCTATCATCGGCGTATTAATCCCTCCCAAAGTCTCAATTCCCATAGATAAAGGCAAAACATCTAACAAAAGCAGGGTACCTGTTTTTCCAGCTTTTATTATTTCTGCATCAATTGCGGCTCCTATTGCCACAACTTCTTCTGGATTGATTGATCTGTCGGGTTCTTTGCCAAAAAAGTTTTTAACTGCCTCCCTGACAGCCGGAATCAAAGTTGTTCCGCCAACTAAAATTACTTCATCAATTTCATTTTTGGAAAGTTTGGATTCTTCTATTGTCTTTTTTGTTCTTTCAATTGATTTTTCAATAAAGTCGCGAGTCAAATTTTCAAGCTGGGCTCGATTAATTTTGTAGTATAAATGTTTGGGACCTGCCGTATCGGCTGAGATAAACGGAAGATTAATTTCTGTTTCGGTAGTGCTGGATAATTCAATTTTTGCTTTTTCAGCCGCTTCTTTTACCCTCTGCAAAGCTAAAGGGTCTTTTGACAGATCGACTCCCTGCTCTTTTTTAAATTCGCTAATTATCCAATTCATTATCCTTTGATCAAAATCTTCACCGCCCAAATGCGGTTCTCCTCCGGTAGATAGCACTTCAACCGTCTGTATTGTCTTTTTCTCTTTTGTTTTCTCATCTGTCTCTTCCTGCGGACCTATATTAAAAATTGTAATATCGAAAGTACCTCCACCAAAATCATAGACAGCAACTTTTTGCCATTTTTTCATCCCAAAACCGTAAGCCAAGGCGGCTGCCGTCGGCTCGTTAATGATTCTCAATACTTTAAAGCCGGCGATTTCCCCGGCAGTTTTTGTTGCCTTTCTTTGAGAATCGTCGAAATTGGCCGGACAGGTAATGACAGCCGAATCAATATCTTCACCTAATTTTTCTTTTGCGTCCAATTTTATTTTTTGTAGTATTTGAGAGGAAATCTCAATCGGCGTATACCATTTATCCCCCATTTTTATTTCCACTCCGCCATCGGGCCTTTCTCTTGTTTCGTAAGATAAACGATGCAGCTCTTTTTGAACTTCCGGGTCGGAAAATCTTCTGCCAATAAATCTTTTGACGGCGGAAATTGTGTTTTTAGGATTGGTAATTGCCTGTCTTTGGGCTAAAATACCAACCAACCTTTCTCCGCTTTTTGTCAATGCCACAACCGAGGGTATTAAAACTGAACCCTCTCTTGACTCAATACATTTTGGTTCGCCTTGTATGATGCCCGCCATTTTTGAAATTGATGTACCAAGGTCAATTCCTAATGCTTTAGCCATAATATATTTCCTACGAAATTACGAAAACGTTTTCGTACTTTCGTAAAAAATTCGTAGTTTCGTAGGGTTAGACGGTTTTTGTTCCTTTGACCTTTACCCACGCACCAGAGCAAAGCTCGGTGCGGGGTTTCGGGTTACTTCGTAACCCTCACTTTGGCTGGTCTTAATAACCTGCCATTTATTTTATATCCTTTTTGGATTTCTTCAATAACTATGCCACTTTCTACACTTTTGCCCCCCTTCGCCAAGGCTTCGGAGGGCGCAACTTCTCCAACGACTTCATGAAGTTGCGGGTCAAATTTTTCACCAACCGATTTTATCTCTTCCACTCCCTGATTTTTCAAAAAATCCAAGATTTGATTTTTTATTTGTAATAAACCTTTTATATTCACGTCGTTTCTCAAATTTTCAGGTAGTTTCTTTTCAACAATCTCAAAATTATCCAAAATGGGCAAAATTTTCAAGATTAACCCCTCATCGGCATATTTTAAAATTTCTTCCACCCTCTCCAATTCCTCTCTTTTATAATTCAAAAAATCTGCTCTCTCCCTTTGCCAGCCAGTCAGGTATTCATCCTTCAATTTTTGGCATTCCTCGAATTTTTTCTTTAATTCTTCTTCGCCCTCCGTCCTTCGTTCTTTCGGAACTTCGGACGGCACAGCCGTAGCTTTCTTGCCCGCCGAAGCTTCAGCGGAGGTGGGGGCGAAGGAGGGTTCCCTTGGTTTTTCTTTATTTACTTCTTTTTCCATCTTCTAAAAATTTATTTAATGACTGGACTAAACTAAGATTACGATTATAATCCATTCTTTTTGGACCGACTAAAGTTAAGGTGGCTTTTTCTTTGTTGGGCAATTTGCATTTTGAAGATATTACGCTCAAATTCTTGGCTTTGGGAACCTTCGTCTCCTTACCTATATATACTTTAACACCTGAATTAACTCTTAAGTCTTTAAAGCTTTGTTCAAATCTTTCAATTACTCTGGCAAAGTCGGCAAAAAAATCTTGTTCGAAAAACTCCGCTTCTTTCAATAATTCTTCCCAACCTTCTTTGAAAATAAAATCCCTTTCTGGAAGATTCAAAATAGCTAAACTCGAAGTCTCTTCGGCTAAAAATTTTGTTAGGCGGTTAGCTAATCTAAAAACATCCTCTTCTTCCCTGAAAATCTCTTCTATTTTTTTCATTCTTTCATTTAGAGGAAATTCTTTTTCTCGTCCGCTTAAATTTTCCGAAAGGAAATTTTGCTGGGCCAATAGATTGTCAACGAAAAATCGATAACCCTTATCGGTTGGAACCCGGCCTGCTGAAGTATGGGGCTGAAAAATATAACCTTTGTCAGTTAATTTTTGCATTTCGATTCTAATCATTGCAGGTCTAATTCCAAAATCGTGCTTTTTTTCTAAAAGTTGAGAGCTAACCGGTTCGCCCTTTTCAATGTATTCTTTAATAATGGTGTTTAAAATCTTTTTTTGTCGCTTGGTAAGCATATTCTCATTTTAGCAAATCTATATTGTCAGTCAAGGTCTTCGAGTGATAATTCCATTTTAGCCAACCAGAAACCCTTGTCAAGCCCCCAAATAAAAAAAGTCCACTGACTTTCGTGGACCTTTGAGAATTGGGAAATTGATCTCCTTAATAGAATCTTATTGGCGGCGGTGTTGCTTCAGGATCACAACCATTCACTTTGTCAATAAACTTACTTTCCATATCTATTTTTCCTTCAGTTACTGTAGATACCGTCTTTTTAATACCAGGCACCGTTATGAGCATTCCATTAATTAGTCTATGTATTTCCTTATCTTGAATTCTCTCTTCGCCAAAAGGTGCGTCATGGAAACCGCAAACCAAAGGGTCCCAGGGTAGAAGTGAATCATATATCTTAATATGCCAGAAAATAAGATGATGACCTATCTGGATATTAGCGGTTACTACCCCAGTTTTTTCCACTAGCTGGAAATTCTGCAATCGGATAAAATCAACGGGAATTTCAAGAGATTTTCCTTGCAAATCTTCTGGTTTGAAGAAACCAAGCGTTAACTCATCGCCAGGCCATCCATTTTTAATGAATGGATGCAAAACTTCTGCGCGGTCCAGACACAAGTCATGAACAGATTTGAAGATAACGTCTCGGAATAATTTTCCTTTGGTCGGTTTTTCGTGTAGACCTGGAACATCAACAATTCTTGCATCGGCATTTCCAAAGTTACTAGTAAATTGCCATGCCTCATTTGGCTGACTTGTAATCATAATTCCATTAATATTAAACGCTGGAGCCAGTTTCAGCGAAGCCCATACTGCCCTATCTGGTCCTCCGGAAGCTAAATGGTGTAATTGTAATCCGTCAATCTTCACCCAAATTCTTTTTTTCATTCTTTTCACCTCCTATTTAAATGATAATAGCTATATTTTATATAGTAAATATTCTTATTTTTGTCAAATATTTTGGAAATAAAAAAACCCGCAGGATTTTCCTTTGGGTTTATTTTTTATTTTGAAACAGAGCTTACTGCTTCCTTAATCTCGGCTTGAGTTATTATCTTCAAGTTAGGTAACTTCGGACTCCACTTTATCTTTCTGATTTCTTTTCTGGGGATCGTCAATATATATAAGCTCTCGTCATCCAGCGAGTCAAGAACAATTGCTACTTGTACGGTATCTCCATATTTAGATCTTAAGACAGAATAAGAAATGATATCTAGACTCTCGGGTTTTCTGATTTCAAACAATATCTTGCCTCCTAGAAATATATTACATCTTTCTTTTTCGATGTCAACAAATCTGTTATAATATTTTAATGCAAAAGAAAACTTTGTTTTTATTGATTTTTATTCTGGCTATTGCTGTTTTTTTTAGATTGTGGAAATTAACCGAAATTCCGCCGGGGCTTTATCCTGATGTGGCAATTAACGGAAACGAGGCGTTGGAAAGTTTAAAAACAGGAAATTTTAAATTATTTTACCCTGAAAATAATGGCCGAGAGGGATTAATGATGTGGCTAATTGTTCTTTCTTTTTCTATTTTTGGTGTTTCTATCTGGTCGATCAAAATCGTCGCCGCACTAATCGGAATTCTAACTGTCTTCGGTCTCTATTTATTTACTAAAGAGTTATTTGACAATCTAACAATCCAACAATCCAACACTCCAACAATTATCGCTCTCATTGCCAGTTTCTTTTTGGCTACTTCTTTCTGGCACACTAATTTCTCCCGAATTGGTTTTCGAGCGATTTTACTTCCTTTTATTTTAGTTTTTTCTTTTTATTTTTTACTAAAAGGGCTAAGAACCAAGAGAACGCGTGACTTCATAATTTCAGGAGTCTTTTTTGGTTTAGGATTTTACACTTACATTTCTTTCAGATTCGCCGTTTTAATCCTGCCTTTTATTTCTGTTCCTTTTTGGTTTATTTATAAAGAAAATAATCAAAGAAAAAAATTTTTACTAGCCACTGGTTACTGGTTACTGGTTACTTTTCTTGTTGCACTACCTATCGGAATCCATTTTCTCAAAAATCCTCAAGATTTTTTGGGACGAGCCGCTTCAATTTCGGTTTTTGCTACTCAAAATCCAATCAAAGAATTTTTAAAATCGCTTATTTTACACCTCGGAATGTTTAATTTTTACGGCGATCCTAATTGGCGCCACAATTTTTCTGGCTCGCCAATGCTTCCCTGGCCCTTGGGAATTTTATTTTTAATCGGTATTGTTTTTTCAATAAGAGATTTAATAAATTCAACCAAAACAAAAAATTATTCATTATGTATTATTAATTATTTATTAATAAGTTGGTTTTTTATCATGTTTTTACCCGGCATTTTAACTTTCGAGGGAATCCCCCATTCTTTAAGGGTAATTGGAGTAATACCGGTCGTTTATATTTTCGTTGCCGTAGGCGGATTAAAAGTTTATCAATTTTTTGAAAGAAATACGAAGAGGAAAAAACTTTTAATTTTTACCTGCCTTTTATTTTTGATCGCTATGGGAATTTTCGAGTTTAATAAATATTTTTTCGATTGGGGAAGAAATAAAGAAGTCAAGGGAGCTTTTACCGAAAGATTTGTCAGAGAAGGAGAATTTTTGAATTCCCTGCCAAAAGATATTCAAAAATATGTCATCGTCAATGAATCCGGAGTTCCAGTTCCCTGGCCAGATGGAATTCCAATGCCAGCCCAGACAATAATGTTTATTGAAAATATAAAATATAGCTCTCCTCACTCAAATTATTTGTTGCCAAAAGATTTGGATAGAATTAAAATAAATAAAGAGAAAACGGTAATTGTTTCGATGGCTTTTGACCAAAATATTATGAATGAACTTTTGAAAAGATTTCCTGAGGGAGAAATTGAAGAAAGAGAAGGATTTGGAATGTTCAAAATTAATTTCTAAATATGTCAAATAAAACAACAAATATCATCGCCGCTTTACTTTTAATCTTTGTCTTTTTTGTTGCCATTTTCTCAATGAAAGATGATTCTTTAACCATGGATGAAGTTGCTCATTTGCCAGCCGGGTACTCTTATTTGACTCAAAAAGACATGAGGTTGAATCCTGAGCATCCTCCTTTGATTAAAGATTTGGCAGCCATTCCTTTGCTTTTTATCAAAAATATAAAATTTCCTTCAGAAATTGATGCCTGGCAAAAAGATGTCAATGGCCAATGGGACTTTGGCTTTCATTTTTTATACGGAACTGGAAATCCGGCTGATAAAATGATTTTCTGGGGAAGAATTCCAATGATTTTGATTTTAATTCTATTGGGATTTTATATTTTCAAATGGACTAAAGAACTTTATGGAAACAGAGCGGCTTTAATTGCTCTCTTTTTATTTTCTTTCTCCCCTACTTTTTTAGCTCACGGAAGATTAGTTACTACCGATGTTGGTGCCGCAACCGGGGCTTTTATTGCGATTTATTATTTCATTAAATTTTTAAAGACACCTTCAAAGAAAAATTTAATAATTTCGGCAATTGCTTTGGCCTTTGCTCAACTAATAAAATTTTCTCTCTTTTTGCTTTTCCCTGTCTTTTTGATTTTAATTTTATTTTTTGTCGCAATTAAAACTTCTGGTTTTAAGTCTTATTTAAAACTACTCGGTATTTATCTTTTGAAATTCATTATAATTAGCATCATTTTCCTCATTTTAATTTGGCCGGTTTATCAATATCATGTTTTAAATTATCCACCGGAAAGACAGGCCAGAGATGCGGAATTTTTGCTTTCAACCCATCCCATGCAGTTTTTGAGAAAACTCATTCCCCAAATGGCCAAAATTCCAATTCTGAGAGCTTGGGCTCAATATTTCTTGGGTTTATCAATGGTTTTTCAAAGAGCAATTGGTGGTAACACTACCTATTTTTTGGGCGAAGTCTCAGCTGCCGGCTGGCCTCAATATTTTCCTATTGTTTATATAATAAAAGAGCCTCTCGCCTTTCATATTTTAACAGCGATTTCTCTAATTTATCTTAGTTTTTTAATCAAAGAGTATCCCTGGAAAAAACCTTTCCGAAGATTCCTTAGCTGGTTAAAATTCCATTTTCCCGAATTTACAATGTTAAGTTTTGTTTTAATTTATTGGGCTTTCTCTATCGCTTCCAATCTTAATATCGGCGTTCGCCATCTATTACCAATCTTTCCTTTCACTTTTTTATTAGTCAGCGGAGTTATCAATTTATGGTTGAGAAATCCCCCCTATGGAATTAAATATTTGATTTTGACAATTTTGATTTGCTGGCAGTTAATCACGGTAATCAAAATTTATCCCCATTTTCTGGCTTATTTTAATGAAATTGCCGGCGGACCTGATCGGGCTTATATTTACACTGTCGATTCTAATTTAGATTGGGGGCAAGATTTAAAAAGATTAAAAAAATGGGTAGAGGAAAATAAAATTGAGAAAATCTATGTTGATTATTTTGGTGGTGGTGACGCCAAATACTATCTCAAAGAAAAATTTGCCCCCTGGCAGGACACTCAAGATCCTAAGGAATTACCAAAAGGTTCTTATTTAGCAGTTTCAGCCACTTTTTTACAAGGCGGAAGAGGAATACCCGTTCCTGGTTTTGATCAACCTTTTGGGTATTACCGCTGGCTTTATCAATACGAACCCATAACAAAGATCGGTTATTCAATCTTTGTCTATTATATAGATTAACTCGCGAATAAATGCAAATATGGCCACAAATTTCACGAATATATTAGTGATTATTCGTGCTCAAATTCGTGAAAATTAGCGATATTTAAAAGGTGCTAAATCGCCAAATCTTAGTTCAATGTATTCCAAATCCTTCCTTTTTTCGGGGGGGATTTTTCCTTTTAGAACTAAGTTTAATTTCGTTAATTGCCAATTCAAATCTCCTCTGGGATCAAAATAGATTTCCCAATCTTCGTCTGTTTTAACATTTAAACGCTGACTAAATACCAAAAATTCTTTGGTTCCTAACTTAAGTTCTTCGAAAAGATATTTTTTAATTTTCAAAATTTTCTCCAGATAATCTCTTTCAATCATTTGTTCTCCTAGTTTTGGCATTTTTTCTTTTTGCCCATCAATAATTTTAATTAAATTTGTTTGTGGCTCGATCTCTTCAAAAATTATTCCCTTATTGTCTAATAAAAAACATTTTTCATTCTGACAAAAATTTGCCAAAGCCAGTTTTTCTATAACGATAACATCTAATGCATCTGGAAACCCTTGGCTAATTTCAACTTCAGCTAATTGAGGAGAATTATTCAAAATATCTTTTCTTATTTGATTTAAATTAACTAAAAAAATGCTTTTTGTTTTGCAAAATAAGATCTTTTTCTCCAAATTTCTTTTAATTAATTCCTTAATTTCCTCTTTTGAAACTTTTTCTTCGCCGGAAACAATAATCTTTTCTACTTGAAAAAATGGTGAAAAAATTAAAAAATAAAAAACTACTCCAAAAACAATTAAGATTAGGGACGTCAGCCAAAAAAATCGACTTTTCAAAATCGACTTTTTTCTTTTAATTCGATGTGCTTTTCTATATCTTGAAATCATAGGCCTCTTTTTGTCTTCCTTAGTTTTTCAATAATATAATTTAGCCAATATTTTTTGGAAAGCGGGAAATCTTGGGTTTTAACATATTCTTTTTTATAGCCGCCAAAACCCATTTTAAACAGAGTTAAACCTGCCCAGGGATGATCCGAATTTTGAGGTCTGAGGTCGGAAGTGATTGGGGCGATGCCCCAAAAATTATAAATTTTGCAACCCCGTTTTTTAGCTTCTTTTATTGCCTCCCATTGTAAAAGATAAGAAACGGGAATTTTGGGATATCTTAAAGAAGAAGCACCATGATGATAAAAACCGATATTTTGCCAAAAAATAAAAATTCCTGAAGAAACTATTTCATTTTTGTATTTCCCTAAAAATATTGTAACCCGATTATCTTTTGAAAAAGCCGAAAATTCATTTTTTAAATAATCAAAAGAAAAAGGAACAAAATGATGACGATCGACGGTTTCTTGATAAAGTTTATTGAAAATTTCAACATCATCTATTTGATTGCTTTGGATTATTTCTATATCTTTATTCTTTTGGGCTTGTCTTATCAAATAACGAGTTGTTTTTCTCATCCCCATTAAAAGTTCGTTTTCCGATGGTTCAATATCCAATTCCCAGGTCAATTCGGGGTGCATATGAATTGGCGCTTCTCTAAAACCTAAATTCTTGAAAATTCTAATATTTTCTTCATTTTTCTCTAAAATTGGTGCAACTCTTATTAAACTCGCTTTTTCTTCTTTCGCAATGTTCTTTAACTCTTCCAATAATTTCTCCAAAACTTGTTGCCTGTTTCTTGTTTCTTGTTTCTTGAAGTTCGGTCCGTGCGGTACAAATAAGAATGTTCCTCTTTTTGCCTGAATTTTAATAACTAAGGTAGTTCCAACTAATTGTTCATCGTTCATTGTTTTTTGTTCTTTGCTATAAATTCCCCATCTCCAAATCTTATTTCTCATCGTTTGATTGAACTCTCCCCAATTCCAGGATTGCAAAAATGTTTTTTCCTCACATTCCCGAGCGACAGTGAAGGGGGAAAAAGAAAGTTTACTTTCCTCGCCCTCTGAAAGAAAATTTTCCCAAACTTCCTTATTTTGAATTTCTTTGATTTCGAATTCCATATTTTGAAAATTCAACTAAAGAATCTCGATAAATTTTTAGAACTCTCGGAATGTCATTGATGTTTACCCATTCATTTTCGGCGTGAAAATTTCCGCTTTCACATCCGGGGGAAAACCAAAACTTCTTAATTTTTCAAAAACGAAGTTGGCTATTTTTGCTTCAGAATCTAACCCATTCTGAGAAGGAATTTTGACTAATTCCCAAGTAAATTTTAAAATTTCTTTTACCATAATTTCACTCCTCATTGTTAACACCTATCCCACATTTTCTACGATCGTAGAAAAGTTGGGACAATTATAATTCTTCAATTAAGAACAATTTTACATAAGGATCCAGCGAATACCTTCTTAAAAATTCTTCGGTTTCTTTTAAAACGTCGTAAGGACAAATCCAGATACTCTTTTGAAGCATTTTATATCCTAAAGTAATAAGATGTTCTCTTAATAAATCACGAAAATGCCTTTTCTTTTCTGGAATATCAAAAATTATCATCTGTAACTTTCCGTCTTTTCTTCGTTTTTTCTCTATCATTTTATATTTAACTTTCAGTATTCTTTCCTTCCCCATCGGAGTTAAAAGTATGGCTTTTTTATTTTCTAAATTTCTAACTTTAATTAACCCCCTTTTCTTAAGGTAGTGGATAAGTTTTGAAAAATTTCTCCGATCTTGTTTTCTTTCCCATTTTAATCTCCGCCTAAAAAGACCTGGGTTGACAGCTTCTCTCAATGTTCTGCGGGCTCCAATTTTACAAATTTTATCCAAATCCTCAATAAAATTATAAAAATCCCACAGAAATTTATCAGTAATAGGAATTTTCATAACTTTTAATAACTTATTATACCAAAATTTTCTTCCTTAATTAATGTCCCACATTTCCTACGATCGTAGAAAAGTTAGGATATTTTGTTTGAAAATTTTATTAGAAAATCAATAATTTTTTGAGCATCTTTTTGGGAAATGTTGATATGGGTGGGTAAATTGAGAATTTTTTTGGCGATTTCTTCGGCTTTGGGGCAGGAGCCAAGAATATATTTCATTTTATCAATTTTTGTATCAGGGGGGACAATTGGGGTTTTGCGCCAGCCGTCGTCTAAATAAATCTTTCTTTTTCGGGCTTCTTGTAAAATTTCATCGGTATCTAAATTAGTCAAAATCGGATAACGCATAAAAGTTGGAGTTATATTTTCTCGAGATTTTGCTAAGGGCGGAACAAATTTTGTATTTTTTAATTCATTTTCATAAAAATCGGCAATTTCTCGGCGATGTTCATTAAATCTCTCTAATTTTTTAAATTGATTTAGGGCCAAAATAGCTAAGGCGTTGGGAAGTTTTTTGGGAAAATATTCAGGAATCTCTCCTTTTTTTTCTTTTTTGTAAACGCCCTTGGATAAAACTTTCAAAATATGAAGTAATCCCAAAATTGTTCTTCCCAAAGCGCTATTTACACTATAGGCTGGCAAAACTATGTAATTTGTTAAAATTGGATGCAAAAGTTGTTGAAAAATCCAGAAATTTGAGGGAAAATCCAGCTTTTCTTGAAATTCCTTTATCCTCTCCCCTATTTTTTCATTATTTGTGACGACCATCCCGCCAAAAACTGAAGAAATTATTTTATCTCTACCGAAACTGAAAAACGCTGCGTCACCGAATGTCCCACAATTCTCGCCTTTATATTTTGCACCGAGCGAATGAGCGCAATCTTCGATTAAAAATAAATTATACTTTTGGCAGATTTTTGAAACTTCATTAATTTTGGCCGGCCGGCCAAAGGTATGTTGAATCATTACTGCCTTCGATTTTTTTGTAATTTTTTTCTTTAAATCTTCTGGATCTAAATTTATGGTTTCATCGATGTCAACAAAAACTGGCTTTGCCCCGAAATACAAAATTGGATTAACTGCTGAATTACAGGTAAATGCCTGAAGTAAAACTTCGTCTTTTTCTTTTACCTCTAACGCGTCTAAAATTGCCATCAAACCAGCCCTTCCACTATTAAAAGAAATAGCATACTTGCCCGCCGAAGCTTTAGCGAAGGCGGGTTTTACTCCCAAATATTTTTTAAATTCTTCTTCTAATTCTTGAGACGCTGATTTATACTGATTTGACTGATTTACGCCGATTTTCCATTTCCGGGGTTGGAAAATCAATTTCAAAGCCAAATCAATATCGTCTTTTTCAGTATTTGGGGATAAAGATATAGATATTGGCTTGCCCGCATAAATTTTATTTAATAAAATTTTGGCAGGTTTAAACTCTTGACAATATTTCATAAAGGTGTATAATGAAATTATAAAATAAAAGGAGGGGTGGAAGTGAAAGGTCTTGTAAAACCTAAATATACGACAGATGGTAAAGGTATAGTAAGTGTTGAAATTACTCTTATGCCTGATTTACTAAAGGAAGAAGCGAGTCTTCGCGATCTTCTTAAGGAGTCTAAAAAGACACGGGCTTTAAGGGTATCTTCACCTTTTACTACCATTACCATCGAAGCTAAAAATCTGGCAGTTGATTATTAAATCTACTGCTAAAAGGTGCTAATTTCACACGAATGCGGCACCTCTTTTTTATTGCATGCGAATGGCGCAACCTCGAGTTATCTGTCTTTATTGCATTAATAATTCAATCACTTCTTTTGGTATTCTTCCTTCCAAAAGAACTACATCGTCTTCTTTACAAAAAGTTTTTATTCTTTCAAAAATTTCTTTTGGATTTTCTAAAAACAAAATGTTTTTCTCTTTAATTCCACTCTGTACAGCGTTTTCTTTTATTTCTTTAAATTTATCTTTGGTGGTAATTATTGCCAAATCGCAAACTTTTCCAATTTTTTTGCCAATTCTTTTGTGAACCTCTTTTGAAGCTGGGCCCAATTCAATTAAACAAGGCATAACAATTACTTTCTTTTGAGGCCAAATCTTTAAATATTCCAAATGAGAAATTACTCCGTCAGGATTGGCTGAATAAGTTGAATCAATGACATTTAATCCATCTTTTGTCTTAATTAATCTCATTCCGCCTTGCTCTGGACTAACTTTTTCACAAGCTTTTGAAATTTCTTTTAAATTCATCCTCAATTCTTTAGCATAACAAGCAGCCAATAAAATATTTTCAACATTTTGGGCCCCAAATAAATTTACCTTAAAATCGGCGAAATCTCCATCTTTAGAAAAAACTTTAAAATTTATGAACTCTTTTTCAATTTTTGTATCTTGAGACCAAATATCCATTGATAATACATTTTCAACGATCGTTGAAAAGTTATTATGACAGATTTTCTTTTTGATTTTGGTTTTTTTATATAGCTCAAGACAATATTTATTATTTCCATTAAAAATAACTAATCCATCTTGGGGTAGAGAGTCAATCAGTTCTTCTCCTCCTTCGGCTGACAAAAGATTTTCCATTGAGCCAAAAGTGGCTAGATGTTGTTCATTTGCTCCGGTAATAATTCCAATTTTAGGTTGGGCAATATCACAAAGTAACTTTATCCCTCCCCTATTATAGGCTCCCATCTCGACAATAAAAATTTCATGCTCTGGTTTTAAATCGTTTAAGATGCATTGGGAAATCCCAATTTCTGAATTTTGATGGGCTTTTGTTTTTAAAACTTTACCCCGTATATCAACTTCGACTCGCTCCGCGATTCTGGCGCCTTCGGCGTCAGTCGAAGTTGTATTACGGGGTTTGTATTTTTCAGATAAAATGGTAGCCAGAAATTCTTTTGTTGAGGTTTTGCCATATGAACCGGTAATACCAATCACTATTAAGTTTTTAAACTCCTGTCTTTTTTTCTTTGCTTTTTGAATAATTTGATATCGAATTAAAGCAGTAAAGGGTTGAAAAACTAATAAAATTCCAGAAACAATGGCTGGGGTTAGAATATCAAAAATTAGAAGAGAAAAAGAAAAAGATTCTTTTTGGAAAACTGAGGAAAAATAAAAAATTTGAAACAGAAAACTGACAAAAATTAAAAAGATTATCTTTTTTGTAAAAGCAGGGGTTTTTAATTTCTTTTTGAAAGAATCGTAAAGTCCTTTAACAGATTCAAAAAAATAAATAATTATTAAAAAATAAGATAAAAATAGATTGCCAAAATATTTTTGGCAGGGTGGCAGAGGTTCGAAAATAAACTGGAGAAAAATAAAAACCAAAATAATTTTAAAAAGCAAAATATAATTAAAAAAAATCTTCTTTCCTTTTTCGGTTCGAAAATGGTCAATAAAACGACCGATATGATATTCTTTCAATTGCCAAAGATAAAGCCAAAATAAAATTGATTTTGTTTCATGGATAAACCAAAAAAAAGATAAAAGAAAAATCATATTTAAAATATCCCATATTTTCTACGATCGTAGAAAATGTAGGACTATTCCG
>Ga0210050_1002414_pt1 | contig 17979 bp, 18 predicted proteins | sample CryGey132114_all_FD_185463 | JGI IMG/M metagenome (GOLD analysis project Ga0210050, IMG submission 185463) | Groundwater microbial communities from aquifer - Crystal Geyser CG22_combo_CG10-13_8/21/14_all (SPAdes) (version 2) | ecosystem: Environmental > Aquatic > Deep subsurface > Groundwater ...
GCACAACAAAGCCTTGAAAACACCGAAACGCTGCTGGAATATAGATATCACGAGCCATCACCACCCCTCCTTGGCTGAAATTAATTCATTACAAATCAATTCCACCAAATGAGCGGGTGGGGCTCAATCCTTCAATTTAACGCATTACATCCCAACTAATTCGGAAAAGATCCTGGGCGCCCCCCTCCTCTCAGAATTAATAGCGATAGTGATCTGGTTTGAAAGGCCCCTCGGCAGATGTATTGAGATACTTCGCCTGCTTGGTTGTAAGTTTTGTTAGCTTTACACCAATTTTTTCGAGGTGAAGTTTCGCTACTTTTTCATCCAGATGCTTGGGCAAAATATAAACCTCGGTCTTTTTATAGTCCGCCTTCTTTGTGAAAAGTTCAATCTGCGCCAAAACTTGGTTCGTAAAAGAGTTGCTCATAACAAACGAGGGGTGGCCGGTTGCGCAGCCCAAATTAACTAGCCGTCCCTTGGCTAAAACAATAATCTTTCGTCCGTTTTTGAGCGTGTGAATATCAACCTGGGGTTTGACTTCTTCCATTTTCGAATTTTTATTAAGCCAAGCCATATCAATTTCAATATCAAAGTGGCCGATATTGCAAACGATGGCTCCATCTTTCATATTCGCAAAGTGTTTATCGGTAATAATGTCGCAGCACCCCGTGGCCGTTACAAAAATATCAGCCTCTTTGACCGCCTCATCCATGGTTACTACTTGATAGCCTTCCATGGCAGCTTGAAGAGCGCAAATCGGATCAATTTCCGTTACCAGAACTCTCGCGCCATAAGATTTCATCGAGTGCGCGCAGCCCTTACCCACATCGCCATAGCCGGCAACGCAGACGACCTTGCCCGCAATCATCACATCGGTAGCTCTTTTAATTCCATCAGCAAGAGATTCACGACAGCCATAGAGATTATCGAATTTAGATTTCGTCACCGAATCATTAACATTAATGGCAGGAATTTTTAGTTTTCCATTTCGGAGCATTTGATAAAGGGCATGAACGCCTGTTGTTGTTTCTTCGGAAACCCCAAGAACATTTTTGAGATACTTGGAGTATTTTGGCAAATGCAGCATGGAAGTAAGGTCGCCACCATCATCCAATAGAAGGTTTGGTCCTTCGTCTTTTTCCCAGCCATGGATGGTTTGTTCGACGCACCAATTATATTCTTCTTCTGTCTCACCCTTCCACGCAAAGACGGGAACGCCCGTGGCGGCAATGGCGACGGCAGCGTGATCTTGAGTCGAGAAGATATTGCAGGAAGACCAGCGAACCTTTGCGCCCAAGTAGGTTAGAGTTTCAATTAATACAGCCGTCTGAATGGTCATATGCAGGCATCCCGCAATACGGGCACCTTTCAAAGGTTGTTTACCCTTGAATTCTTGTCTCAAGGCCATCAAGCCAGGCATTTCGGTTTCGGCGATTTCAATTTCTTTTCGGCCCCATCGAGCGAGTTCCTCAAAATGTTCCTTGCTCTTCATCGCTTCCTTGCAAATCTTGAAATCCTTCGTTTCAAACTTGGCTATTTTCTTTGCAGTGCTCATTTTAAGTTTCTCCTTTTTAGATGATTTCTTTGACATGAGTTTTTATCATGCGAGTTTAAGCAAACGCCTTCTTCAAAACTTCCATTTTATCAACCTTCTCCCATGGAAATTCGGTTCTGCCAAAGTGGCCATAAGAGGCTGTGGCTGAATAAATTGCTCGCTTCAGGTCCAGGTCCTTAATGATTTGAGCAGGTTTCAATCCAAAAAACTCCCTAATTCCAGCTGACAATTTGTCCTCAGGTACTGAGGAGGTTCCCAAAGTATTAATCAAAACGGATACGGGCTCCGCTACACCAATCACATAGGCAAGTTGCACGAGGCATTTTTCAGCGATGCCTGCCGCGACAACATTTTTGGCAATATATCGAGCCATATAGGCCGCCGATCGATCCACCTTGCTGGGATCTTTTCCTGAAAAGGCTCCGCCGCCATGGGGTGCGCTGCCACCATAGGTATCTACGATTACCTTTCGTCCCGTTAAGCCGCAATCCCCTTGAGGCCCACCGATTACAAATCGACCCGTTGGATTAATAAGGAGCTTGGTCTCTTTGGTTAAATACTGCGAAGGAATAGATTTTTTGATCACTTCTTCAGTGATGCCTTCTGTAATTTGAGAATGAGTAGCTTTCTCGGCATGTTGAGATGAGATCACAATGGCGGTAATTGTTTCAGGTTTTCCGTTGATATAGCGGAAGGTAACTTGAGATTTTCCGTCAGGGTATAAATACGGCAAGGTTCCGTTTTTTCGAACTTCTGCCAATCTCTTGGTGAGAGCATGTGAATAATGAATGGCTGCCGGCATTAAGCTTTCTGTCTCACGGCAAGCATAACCAAACATTAAGCCCTGATCGCCAGCGCCCTGTTCTTTATGCAGGCCTTCCCCTTCGGTGACGCCCATGCTGATATCCGCGGATTGTCGATCGATCGAAGAAATGACAGCACAAGTATTGTAATCAAATCCTTTTTCGTGGCTGTCGTAACCGATTTTCTTGACAGTCTCTCGGACGATTTCAGGCAAATGAACATAAGCGTTAGTTGTAATTTCTCCAGCGATTACGGCCATTCCAGTTGTTACTAGTGTTTCGCAGGCAACTCTTGAGTTGGGATCCTCCTTTAAAAGAGCATCCAATACGGCGTCTGATATTTGATCTGCAATTTTGTCAGGGTGTCCCTCCGTTACAGACTCCGAAGTAAATAAAAAATTAGACTGCGAATCCATCATAGCCGTTGACATGCATTGATCCTTTCATTTCTCACTTCTGTAATTAATCACTTTAAGACGTGTAAAGCATACACGATCGGATTGGCTTGTCTAAGCTAAGAGTTGAATTTCAGGTCTTGATGATCGACCGTGCAGGAATATACTTTAGAGAGCTCTTGACCTAGTTTTTGGGCGATATATACAGATCGGTGTTTGCCGCCGGTACAGCCAATTCCTATCCCCAGGTAGCGTTTGCCCTCTTGAATAAAATTGGGAATCAGAAAATTCAGATAATCTCGGGTACGGGTGATAAATTCCGCGCTTCGCGCGTCCTTGTCGATATATTCTTGAACATTTTTGTCGAGCCCGGAGTAGGGTTTTAATTCCGGAACAAAGTGGGGATTCGACAAAAATCGAACATCCAAAAGGAGGTCACAGTTCTTTGGGGTACCAAATTTAAAGCCAAATGAAACGATTCGAACCTGCAATTTGACTGTATCTGACTTTTCGTAGCGCTGACTCAGTTTTTCTTTCAAAGCGTGGACGTTGAGATCAGTCGTGTCGACGAGGGAAGTTGCCATTTCTTTAAGTTCACTTAGAAGCTCGCGTTCTTTTTCTATGCCCTCCAATACATTGGTGTTCGAAAGCGGATGTTTGCGTCGCGTTTCTGAAAACCTTCGCGTCAGGGCCTCGTTCGAGGATTCAAGAAATAAAATTTCGACATTTTCGTATCTGTGAAGAATTTTTCGAAAAACCTCTGCATAATGACTTAAAAATTCTTGGTCTCGCAGGTCCATCACGACGGCGACGTCCTTGATTTCTCCACCGCCCGCCGCAATCAGTTCTAGGAATTTTTCAAAAAGTTTAACGGGAAGATTGTCGACGGCATAGTAGTCCATATCTTCCATAGCATTGAGTGCGGAGGATTTCCCCGATCCTGAAAGGCCGGTGATAATAACAAGACGTGAAATCATGACTTAGGCTTCGACAACTTCTACGAGAATAAGCGTAATGTTATCATCACCACCGCGTTTGTTGGCCAAATCAACCATCGTCTTGGCTGCCAAGACCGTTTCTCGTTCGCGAAGCTCTTTTTCCATCTCCTGGATGTCCACAAGATTGCTTAAACCATCAGAGCAAAGCAAAAAGGTGTCGCCCAATTTCAACTTTTTACTCACAAGATCTACTTCGACCTCAGGAGTAACGCCCAAAGATCGAGTGATAATGTTTTTAAATTGATGGTTCTTTGCCTCTTCTTCGCTGATCAACCCACTTTTTACTTGCTCATTAACTAAGCTATGATCTTCAGTTATTTGTTCCAGCACACCTTCGCGAAACAAATATGCTCGGGAGTCTCCGACATGTCCCAATACGGCTCTCTTTTCAGACAAATGCAGGGCAATAACAGTCGTCCCCATGCCCTTAAGAGAACGATCTTCCTCCGCTTTGGAGACAATTTTTTGACCGGCCATTTTAATGGCAGATTCGAGTAGATTTTCTTCGTCATCAGACTCCGTGGCCGAATTCTTAAACGACTCCTCAATGGTCGTGATGGCGATTCGGCTGGCATATTCGCCACCAGCATGGCCACCCATTCCATCAGCCACTATAAATAGCTGAAGTTCGTCATTAATGAGGTAGGAGTCCTCATTTTTCTGTCTTTTCTTTCCGACATCTGAAATGGCACATGAACGAACACGCATAAACTTACGCATAGGTTATCACGTTGACTTGGCGGAGACCAAACCCCAGTTTAGTTTTTGACGTAGGGAATCAAAATAATGCGTTTTGGCAATTCGAGAAGGCACCAAAAACTTCACCTTTTTGGCGGAGCGCGTAATTCGAATCTCATCCCCGTCCTTCATTCTAAGGCCCGTCTGGCCATCCAATGTAATGAATACATCGGTCGAATGTTTGCCGAGTTTAAGGGAGATGACGTTGTCATCGGCTACCAAGATAGGCTGATTAGAAAAATACTGGGGACAAATGGGAGTGATCTGAATCGCGGGTATCCCGGGCTGGATAATAGCCCCTCCAGCCGCCAAATTATAAGCGGTGGACCCGGTAGGCGGCGAAATGATTACCCCGTCAGCACGATAAGAAGACAAGGGATGTGCATTGAGGTCTATATGAAATTCAAAGATTCGCGAAAGTGAGCCCTTACTCAAGACACAGTCATTCATCACATGGAAGCTTTTGAATAGCTTTCGTCGGCGATAAATCGATACGGATAGGCAGGTGCGTTCTTCGGTATGCCAAGAGCGGGAGTCGGTAAGGATTTTTAATAGCTCAGTCTTGGCTCCGAGAGGCGAAACGCAACTCAAAAAACCGAGAGTGCCAGTATTTACCCCAAGGATGTGGCAGTTCTTCCAGGAGTTGCCATGTAGTAAATAGCGGGTGCTTCTTAGGATAGTTCCGTCTCCTCCAACAACTACGATCAGTTTCAAAGATTTCATCATCTTCGAGATCGAGGCTTTAAGAATGCCCCGCTTTTTCTTAATTTGAGCTAAGGCGGCCTCTTCGAGGTAAATTTTCTCGACGGCTCGATTTGACCTGAGCTCTCCGATGAGGCGCAGAGTGAGTTCGAGGCTCTTCTTATCTTGAAGTTTCGTGATAAAGCCGATCGCCGAAAGCTGTGATTTGTCGTTCCTTCGAATAGGAGGTGACATTCTTCAAAATGCTGCTTTAAATCGAAAGAAAAGGCCATGAGCATTATTGAAAAAATACAAGACGTTAGATCGCGAGTTGAAAGCGCAATGAAGAGAAGCCCTTATGGCCCCCGGAAAATGATTATTATGGGTGCTTCGAAAGGCCAGGGTCTCAATCAGATCAGAGAAGCGGCGGAGGCTGGGATCGTCGATATGGGGGAAAACTATGCGCAAGAGCTTATGCGCAAAGCGCCATTGACGATGGATGTGGGTATTCGTTGGCATTTTATTGGAAGGCTTCAGTCAAACAAGCTTAAGCATATTCTTCCGTTCGTTTATTCGATTGATTCGGTAGATTCCGTTGAGCTGGCTCAGCGAATCGGTCGACTCCAAACTCAGTCGGAGAATAGTCGAACTCCTAAGCCCATCATGCTTCAGGTGAATTTGGGTCATGAAAGACAAAAATCTGGCCTACCGCCGGATGTTATTGAGAACCTATTTGGAGATTTTTTGGCTGAGGAAGGTGTTGAAGTGGTTGGTTTGATGAGCATTCCACCTGCCCACAAGGAAACCGACAAGATGCGGCCTTATTTTAAACAATTAAAGGAATTGTTTGATCGCCTAAAATCAAAGCATTCGCATCCAGAGAGATTTCACGTGCTTAGTATGGGCATGAGTGGCGATTTTGAAGTGGCGATTGAAGAAGGTTCCAACTGTATTCGTCTTGGGACCTCAATATTTGGACCGCGGCCTCAACGCGAAAAAAATGAAGAAGATTAAACTCGTATTAGGTTCTGCATCACCACGGCGACGCGAACTACTGTCGATTCATTTCAAACCCAAAATTAAGTCACCAAATATTAACGAAGCTGTTGGGCGTGGCGAGACACCTATGGCTTACGTAAAACGCATGGCCCGACTTAAGTGGCAAGCTTTAGCGAGCGGTTTAAAGCCGGGCGAGATTTTGCTCACAGCCGATACAGTCGTCATTCAAAACAAGAAAATATTTGGCAAGGCTCGGAGTCCCACCGAGGCTGCGCGAATGCTCCGAAAAATGAGTGGTCGAGCTCATAGTGTGAGCACAGCTGTTTGTGTTGGGGGACTGAAATCCCGATGTTCCCTTCGAGTTGTAACGACGAGAATCAAGTTCCGCGCTCTTAGCGCTTTGGAAATTGCCCATTACATTCGATCGAACGAATGGCGGGGCAAGGCCGGGGCTTACGGGATTCAAGGATTGGCCGCCGGCTTTGTAGACACGATGAACGGCTCGCTCACTAATGTGATCGGCCTGCCCTTGGAAGAAAGCCTCAAACTCATTGGAGCTGCTGTGTCGTCAAGTTCACGAAGGCACTAAAGCCTGTGAATTGGCATGCACGCATAATGCAGCGATAATAGCCCTTTAAGCCTCTTTTGCGTGGCTCCGTCCTTGCAATCTAGCTTGGTATCCAAGGAGGGATCATATGCCAAGGAAGGCTTTTTATCTTTTTTTCTATAATCGTCGGGCGGAACTTTTCATTCACTCAAGTTTTACCAAAGAGAGTTTAGTGAGACGGGTGATTTAAAGTCGTCCGCTTTTATTCTTGAACGTTTTGGTAGTATTGATCCAATAGTAGTTGAGTCCGATGGGGAATATCGATGAACTGGAGAGCAATCTTATGAATCGTCTGAGAGCCTTCATTTACTGACATCAAGCGTACGACTCTTCCCTTAAGACTAAGCTTCTCCGCTCCTGCTTCGGGAACGCTGTCACTAAGATCAAGGACTAACTCGACGGTGGCGTTGGGATCGGGAAGGACTTTGGTCTCCAAAAAAATACCACCACGACTAATATTTTTTGAATAGCAGGCCGCAAATTCATTTCCCGATTTAAATTTAACTTTTATTCGGGCGTCGAATCTCTGGTGCTGGCGTTTTTCTGTAGTCATCGATTTTTTCCCGTCTCACAACAATATCAATAGATAGAAGCATAAACTAGACAGAATACTGCGAGAAGTCCTGTGTAAATCGCAAATGGTAATAGTTTTTGTCTTTCTAACATCCAAAGAAGTAGGCGAATTGCAAAGATGCCAATTATAAATGCCGTGACGACTCCAATTGTCATGATATTCAAGGCTTCGTGTTCGCCTGAAAACAGGTGGCGCATTTGGTATAGAGAAGCCAATGCAATAATAGGTATGGCGACAATAAAGCTATAGCGGCCGGCTTCATTTTTATGCACGGATAATACCAGTGCCAAAGCAATCGTCGAACCAGACCGAGAGGCGCCCGGTAGGAGTGCGAGGGCTTGGGCCAGTCCGATCAAGATTGGAAAGCTCCACTTCATTTCCGTTACTCTTTTTTGTCCTGAGGACTGGAAGGCGCCCCAAAATAAAAAAACCGATGTACATGCGAAACCTAGGCCGGCCGCAGCCATACTTGTGAATAGTTCCGTTATGGCTTTCTCAAAAACCAAACCAACAATGCCTGTTACGAATGTCGTTATTAAAACGAAGAGCAAGAATTTATGCTTTGGATTCAGGATGGCTTTTATGGGTGATTTGAAAAAATCTTTTATTAAGAGTCGAAAATCTGAAATGAGATTCAGCGTATCTTTGTAGAAAACAAAAAACAGAGATCCAAGCGTCCCCATATGCAATAGCACGTCAAACACTAGGATTTCTTTTTGGTAGTTTAGCAAATGTCTTGCTAAGACTAAATGACCATCACTCGAGACGGGCAAAAATTCAGTAAGCCCTTGGACAATTCCGAGAATAATACTGTCAACCCAAGTGAGACTGTGAGGATCCACGAATCGATTTGATCACATTCCGAAGCGCTTTAGTATTACTTTCTATCCCGCAGCGGATTGGCTGCCTTGGTCGCCATCATTGCCGATGGCTTCGACCGGACACTGTTCCATTGCTTCTTGGCAGCCCTTTTCTTCCTCTTCTCCTTCAGGCTGTTTGTAAACAAAGTCATGATCACCCGCTTCAGCTTCTTTGAAGTTATTGGGGGCCAATTCAGAACAAAGCGAGCAAAGAATGCACTGCTTATCAACGTACCATTTTCCTGATGCGTTATCTTCCCATTTGTCATTTGGATCGGCCATAGTCTTCGGGGCTCCCTAATTTGTCTTGAGCCTTGTCTTTTAATTCAGAAGGAGGGCATTATTCAAGCCATGAAGCACGAAAAATTGATCATTATGGGGTCGGGTCCTGCGGGTCTTACGGCGGCCATTTACGCTGCTCGGGCCAATCTTAAGCCCCTTGTCATTGAGGGATTTGAGCCGGGAGGCCAGCTAACGCTGACAAGCGAAGTGGAGAATTTTCCTGGCTTTCCTGAGGGGGTAATGGGCCCTGAGCTCATGGAAAATTTTAAAAAGCAGGCGGAGCGATTTGGGGCTCGATTTGTTTTGGGCAATGTCGAAGGGGCTCAACTTTCCAAGAGGCCTTTCGAGATTAAGGTCGGCGCTGAAGGCTTTAGTTGTGACAGTTTCATTATTGCTAGCGGAGCTTCGGCCAGATGGCTTGGAATTGAGTCGGAGAAAAAATATCGCGGCAAAGGCGTAAGCACTTGCGCTACTTGTGATGGGGCGTTTTATCGAAATATGGAAGTTGCGGTTGTCGGCGGAGGGGACTCTGCTATGGAAGAGGCTAACTTTTTGACTCGGTTTTGTAGCAAGATTTATGTGATTCATCGTCGGGAAGAATTCCGAGCTTCAAAGATTATGTTGGAGCGGGCACAAAAAAATCCAAAAATAGAATTTATAATGAATGCCGCTGTTAAGGAAATTCAGGGTGCTCAAACTGTAGAAAAGTTGATTTTGGAGAGCACAAGAGATCATTCGACTCGTGAACTGGCGGTACAGGGACTCTTCGTTGCGATTGGTCATGTGCCCAATACAACGATCTTCAAAGATCAGTTGCCCATGAACGAGCAGGGCTATCTTTTGACCAGACCAAATACCACCGAGACGGAGATTTCGGGCGTATTTTCAGCAGGAGACGTTCACGATTTTCGATATCGTCAAGCCATAACGGCCGCGGGTAGTGGCTGTAGAGCGGCCATGGATGCGGAGAAATATTTGGAAAGCCTTGGGCATTAGTAAGGCTGGATGCAGTGTCAGGAGTTATTATTTTTGTCTGCGGCTTTGTCAAAAAGCTGGCAACGAGGATACTGCTAAACACAACTAAACCTGGAATTGTCGCAAAAAGTATTTGGGGACCGGACAATTCCGTGCGGGCCTTAGCGGGCGGGGTCCATACTAACAATGTAGCTAGACACAATGAGGCCCACATAGGTCGCCAATTTTTCTTTCTTTTTGTTGGGATGTTGTTGCTCGCCAATTCCGTCTCCGCCTATGGATTGCTTAACACAAGAGAGAAGGATGTTCGATTCTATTTCGAAGATTTAAAAATGGCGGCAGCTTCGGAAACCATCTTCGTTGGCTATCAACCCACTGCCTTCGAGCTACAAGCACTATCTTCGTATTCAAAAGGCAACTTCCAGTCATCCTTGGATAGCTCCAGATGGAGAATGGATCTTGGTCTTTATGCCGCGGCTTATCACGAGGAGCGCTATCCTGAGATCACACAGGGCACGCCTGAATATCCAATAGGGCGAACAAGTTTTTCAGTTGGTGATCAGGGGCTGCCGCTGAGGTTCGGAGAGAATACTTGGGTTTCGGCTGGAACGAGAAAAATGCTTAGCGATTGGTTCTATATCGAGGGGCAGATTCGAGGAGGGACTAGCCCGAGTGATTCTCAAAATGCAAATTGGTATCAAATTTCGAAGCTCTATGCTGAATTTCGTTTGAACAGCGCGATTCTCTCAATAGGCCGGAAGCCAATGTACTGGAGTCAGTCTCGCTACGCGGGCTTGTTATTATCGGATTCTGCCGAAAACTTTGATTTGATTGAGCTCTCGACTTTGCCGGTTTCCCTGCCCGGCTGGTTTTCGAATTTGGGTTACTTCAAGGTGGAATCATTTATTTCGAGAATGAATGCGGAACGAGAACCTCCTAATAGTTATTTGTTCGGCTGGCGCGCTGGGTGGCAGCCCTTTGGTTTTTTTGAATGGAGCTTGGGTTTAATATACAAAATTCGAGGGGATGGCGCACCTCAGGCAGGACTCAATGAACATTTTTATGATTTCCTTGGAATGCGAGTAAAGAAGTCGGTCAACTCTCAGGGCCAAGAAGTTCTCAATGATATTTCTGATCGAAGCGGCATGATGGATATGCGACTTGATTTAGGAGAGTTTAGCGTTCCTTTGACGATGTATGCTGAACATCACTTTGAAGACTGTTGTGGGTATTTGAGCAATGTCCTTCATAGCGATTATACCTATGGATTTTTAGCCAAAAGCTCGATGGATCGATCAGCGCATCGTTTTCGAGTTGAATATTCAAAGTCGAGTTTTACTTATTTGCGGCATACGATTTGGGAGTCTTCCATTTCAAACAACAGTTATTCGGCGGGCCACCCGATGGGGCGTGATGCGCAGGGAGTTTATATTTTTTATGATAAAGAATTTTCTGATCCCTCATATCGAATGGGTGTTGAGACATTTTATGAGGAGCGTATTCGAACGCAGAGGGTAGCCAGAGATTATCGCTATGCGAGAGAAAATCCACAGTTTCAGGAATCTGAGAAGAGAGTGGGCCTCAATTTTTCTAATAGATTATTTCTAAGTAAAGAAGACCTTATGGAGCTTAACGCCGGCTATGAGAGAATTTTTGCAAGGGAGTTTCGGCGTGGTGAAGATCGTAACGCTTGGTTTGCGTTAATTGGAATGGAGCATCGGTTTTAGCCGGATAGAATTTTTGAGATTTTTTCAGCCGTATTTCCTTCACCGTAAATGGCGGGTCGAGGCTTTTCTCGCTGTGATTTTGCTTTGGCATAGTGCTCTGGCAACTCGCCGAGAGAGTTTCCAACGACATGATTCCAACCGGCATCTACCGTCTCGGTCCATTCCGTTTCTGTCCTAAGTGTTAAGCACGGAACTCCAAGGAAATAAGCCTCCTTCTGAAGCCCACCTGAATCAGTGAAAATTGTTTCGGCTGAATGACAGAGTCGCATCATTTCACCGTAACCAAGGGGTTCCACAAGCCGAATATTTTTGCCGAGTTGTATTCCAAAATCTTTAATTCGCTGACTTGTTCGAGGATGAATAGGGAAAATTAACTGGAGGGGGAGTTTAGAGAGAGCAGAAAGGATTTCCGATAAACACGTTTTGGAATCAACGCTTTCAGATCGGTGAAGGGTAAGTACGCCATAAGCATTTGGTTCTAACTTCAATTGGCTCAACAGAGTTTGATTGTCTTTAATCAGCGACAAATTTCGAAGAAACAAATCCAGCATGATATCCCCAACAATATGCACACCTTTGCTTATGCCTTCTTTGGCCAGATTCATTTCGGCGCCTTTGCTTGGAACCATAAGGACGTCAGATACGTGATCCGTAAGGAGTCGATTTACTTCCTCTGGCATCTTTCGATTGTAGCTTCGAAGCCCAGCCTCGACATGGACAAGGCAAACCCCAAGTTTCGCTGCAACGATGGCGCCGGCTAAAGTTGAAGTCGTGTCCCCATAGACCAACACAAAATCGGGATTTTCCTTTACGGCGATTTTTTCAATTTCCATGATCATTCTACCGGTTTGTTCCGAAGGGCTGCCCCCATGGATGTCGCATGAATAGTCCGGATTTGGAATCTTGAGGTCAGCAAAAAAAACATCCGACATTTTCGTGTCGTAATGCTGACCGGTATGAAGGAGAATCTCGGAAAAAGCCTCCCGTAACTTGGGGCTAAGGGCTGCAGCTTTAATAAACTGAGGCCGAGCCCCAACGATACTGAGAATCTTTTTCACAGGGCTAAATCTTCGAAATCTTTTCGCTCTTAAAGTTTTTAAGGACATTTCGTGTGTCGACAATGCGCTTTGAATTCTTCAGTAGTGCAGCGTAATCAACCCCGGAATGATCCGTCGCAATGACGACGATATCGTATTCGGCTCCTAATTTTTCTGACCAAGTTGCCGACTTCATTTCAATACCTTCATAGGCAATTTCGGGAATAAATGGATCGTAATAATGAACTTGCGCTCCACGCTCTTTCAAAAGATGGATGATATCAATGGAAGGTGACTCTCGTAGATCGTCAATGTCCTTTTTGTAGGCGACGCCCATAACTAAAACCTTTGAACCATTTACAGCCTTTCGATCAGCGTTAAGTGTATGCGCAACTTTCTCCACGCAAAAAGCTGGCATGGATGAGTTAATATTATTAGCGAGCTCAATAAATCGGGCTGTGTAATCCAAGGTTCGCAATTTCCAGCTCAAGTAGGACGGATCGATCGGAATGCAGTGACCGCCAAGACCGGGCCCCGGATAAAACGGCATAAAACCAAATGGTTTTGAAGATGCGGCTTCGATCACTTCCCAGGTATCAATCCCAAGCTTTTCGCACATAATGGCGACTTCGTTGACAAGGCCGATATTGACGGCTCGGAAAGTATTTTCAAGAAGCTTTACCATCTCGGCGCTTTCAGGAGAGCTTACTCGAACTATCTTTTCCAAAACCTGAGAATAGAAAATGCAAGCAAGATCGCCACAAGCTTCCGTGACTCCACCAACAACCTTTGGTGTATTGAAGGTATTAAATTTTGGATTACCTGGATCGACTCGTTCCGGTGAGAAAGCCAAAAAGAAATCTTTACCACATTCAAACTTCTTTCCCATCTGTTCAAGCCCGGCTGCTTCGAGCCGAGTAAGCATTACTTCCCTCGTCGTTCCTGGATAAGTCGTGCTTTCCAAGACGATCAACTGACCTTTACGGAAGTTCTGTTCGATACTCTCAAGCGCCGAAATAATGTACGACATGTCAGGGTCCTGCGATTTGGCCAAAGGCGTTGGTACACAAATGACGACAACATCGCAGTCTTTTAATTTAGAAAAATTTACACTCGCGCTGAAAAACTCCTTTTTTACGAATTTAGCAACATCTGCCGTGGGAACATCTTGGATGTAGGAAACCCCATCGTTAAGGAAATCCACTTTTTGTGGCGATTTCTCGAAACCTTGGACCTTGAAGCCAGCCGTGTTGAAAGTCATGGCTAAGGGCAGTCCAACATAGCCCAAGCCAATCACTCCGATAAGCGCAGAACGGTCTAGGAGCTTTGCTTTCAAATTATCGTACTCAGGACTTTGATTACTCTCCGTACTAGTGCGCATGATTTCGGCAAATTTCGTCGTGGTTATATTTTGTGGGAAAGCTACGACTGACATTGGGTTCCTCCAAATAAAACAGGTAAGTTAAAGCAATATTGTGCATATTTTAGCGCTTCAGTAAACAAGTCCTGCAATCTAAATTACCCCCTTCGAGTACCTCAGATGGCCCTACAAGGACCTAATCTATTCAATTGCCTCGAATTATGCAGCAATTATTGGGGAGATAAAGAAAATGTAAGGAAAGATTTGTTTACAGTTGGTCAACGACTTCAGAAAACACTTATGGGCTTGAAACTTCGTCCGGGAACTGCCTAAGCTGGGCATAAGCTTTAAGGAGAGAATTTTGTGTTTTTAAAGAAGGAATTTATTAAAGGCCGAAAAGTCCGTTTAGGTTTGGTGGGCTGTGGCAGAATCTCATTTAAGCATTTGGAGGCCATTAAGACCCACGAAAAGGACTGCGAGCTGGTAGCCATTTGCGATAGCGAGTCCTCTCGTTTGGATGCTGCGAAGGTTGATGGACCTCTGGAGCGCTACCGTGATTATTCGGCGATGCTGGCTAATCCGGCAATTGATGCCGTTGTTTTGGCTACGCCCAGTGGGCTTCATGCCGAGCACGCCATACAAGCCGCCAGAGCTGGAAAGCATGTGATTACTGAGAAGCCCATGGCGACTCGCTGGGTGGATGGTAAGCGAATGGTTCAAGCCTGCGATGAGGCCGGCGTCTATTTGTTTGTCGTTAAGCAAAATCGTCACAATCCAACGCTTCAACTGCTGAAGAATGCGGTAACAAAGCGGCGGTTTGGTCAAATTTATATGGTTAACGTTAATGTTTTTTGGTCGCGACCCCAGGAATACTATGACAGCGCATCTTGGCGGGGCACTTGGGAGTTCGATGGTGGCGCTATGATGAACCAAGCCAGTCACTATGTGGATCTTTTGGATTGGCTGATCGGGCCTGTCCAATGTGTTCAAGCCATGACGGAGACTCTCGCGAGACGGATTGAAGTTGAGGATACAGCCGTAGCCAATATCAAATGGCGATCGGGCGCTTTGGGATCCATCAATGTTACCATGCTTACTTACAAGCAAAATATGGAAGGTTCGATTACGATCCTTGGCGAAAAAGGAAGTGTTCGTCTGGGCGGTGTCGCCGTGAACCGTGTGGACCATTGGGAGTTTGCCGATACGGATCCTGATGATGCTAAGATCAAGGAGGCGAGCTACGCCACTGAGTCTGTGTATGGTCATGGACATGCGCCGTATTACAAAAATGTCATTGCCTCCCTTCAAGGGGTAGAAAAACCTCTAACGGATGGGCGTGAAGGATTGCGGAGCTTGGAATTATTGATAGCGAGCTATGTATCTGCGCGGGATGGACGAATGGTTTCGCTTCCTCTGGAATATTGATTCATGAATAAACCTACTTTCATACATGAAACGGCGATTGTTGATACTGGCGCACAGATTGGTGAGGGTTCGCGAGTTTGGCATTGGGTTCATGTTTGCGGTGGCGCAAAAATTGGAAGCAACTGCGTTTTGGGCCAGAATGTTTTTGTCGGAAACAAAGTTGTTTTGGGAAATGGCGTGAAGATTCAAAACAATGTTTCGGTCTATGACGAAGTCTATTTGGAAGATGATGTGTTTTGTGGGCCCAGTATGGTTTTTACCAATGTCTACAACCCGCGCGCGGCTATTGAACGAAAAAATGAATATCGAAAAACTCTCGTAAAAAAGGGGGCTACTCTTGGGGCCAACTGCACAATTGTTTGCGGGGTGACGATAGGAAGTTTTGCATTTATCGGAGCTGGTGCCGTCGTGATTCGCGACGTGCCTGATTTTGCTTTGATTGTCGGTAACCCCGGACGGCAAGTGGGATGGATGGGTATGCGGGGAGTGAAGTTGGAAAAGGATAAACCGGGGTTGTTTAAATGTCCTGAGTCAGGAGCGATCTATCGAGAGGTGGCGAATGGTTTGGAGCCGGTGGAAGGAGTTTCGATTGGAGTTTGTTGATCTTAAAGCGCAGCGAAAGCGAATTGCTGAATCCTTAGCGACCCGAATGGAAAGGGTTTTGAATCAGGCTAATTTTATTATGGGAGCCGAGGTTGCTGAACTGGAAGATGTTTTGGCTAATTATGTTGGCGCAAAAAATTGCATTACCTGCGCCAATGGAACGGATGCGTTACAAATCGCATTGATGGCCTTGGGGGTCGGTGTTGGCGATGAAGTGATCACAACGCCCTTTACCTTTATAGCGACTGGCGAGGCGATTGCCTTGCTTGGCGCCGTTCCTAAATTTGTGGATATTGACGCCCGCACGTACAATATAGATGCTGCGAAGATCGAGGCCGCCATTACACCACGGACAAAGGCTATTATTCCTGTTTCCCTCTACGGTCAATGCGCTGATTACGATGCCATCAATGCGATTGCGGAGCGGCACGGACTACCGGTGATTGAGGATGCTGCACAAAGTTTTGGAGCGACCTATAAGGGCAAAAAATCTGGAAACTTGACGACGCTTTCTACAACAAGTTTTTTTCCTTCCAAGCCGCTAGGATGTTACGGTGATGGAGGCGCTTTGTTTACGAATGATTCCAGTCTGGCGGAGAAGATTAAAAAGATTCGAGTGCATGGACAGTCTAAGCGTTACCACCACGATGTGTTGGGCGTGAACAGTCGCTTGGATACCTTGCAGGCCGCCGTTCTTCTTTCCAAAATGGAAATTTTTGAGGACGAAATTCAAGTTCGACAGAACGTGGCGGGAATCTATGGGCGTTTGATTGGCGAAAAACTGAAAACGCCTTTTGTCGAAAAACATAATCGCAGTGCCTGGGCTCAATACACAATTGAAGTTGAGAGTCGTTCAGACATTCAGGAATTGCTTAAGAAGTCCGGCATTCCAACAGCTGTTCATTACCCCAAGCCATTACATTTGCAGCCTGCAATGGCTTACCTGGGTTATAATGCAGGCGATTTTCCAATCTCTGAAGCTGCTTCGGAGCGCGTCATGAGTTTGCCGATGCATCCGTATTTGACGGAGGCGGAGCAAGGGAGTGTGGTCGAATCTATTTTGCGACTAGGAATGGGAGAGTCGCGCTGATATTGTTGAATATATTTTTTTTGAGCTTTTCCTTGTTTTTTTCTTTTGGCTGCGGACCTTCTCAGTCAGAAACTCGCGATCCCATACTTAGTTCCACAGGTAAGTCCACACTGTCGCTAGACTCCATTTTTTATCCCACCGAGCTTAACCCAGAAAACGGAATTCATTATTTTTATAACGATCTTCAGCAATCAGACGTACTAGACTTTTCTTATTCTAAAAATGGGAGGGTAGCCGTTTTAAAATTGGAACCCAGCACAGATGAGGTCGCTGTACAGATTTCAGAAAATAAAAATGATGGCTTTTTGGAAACTTATAAATCGAAACACTTTAAATTTTTACCAACAATAAATGACCGGGGAGAATATGCTTTTGTTGAGAAGATTGATTCAAAATATTTAGTGCATCTAAACTCTAAAATAATTGGAGAATTACCTCCAAAAGATCGATTAATAACCGCCGCAATGAGCGATAAATATTTATCATTTGGAATGGAGAATCCACAAAACGGTGCATCATTTTATCTACAGTACTATTCTTTTTTGACAGCTTCCTGGCGCACGCTAAGTCTGCCTGGCGTCCCCCAAAGAACTTTTTTTTCTGAAGAAGATATCCTTATTGTGCAGTGCTATTTGATTGAGGAACGAAAAAACAGCGCTTTCATTATCGATTTAACAACAGGGTCGCTTCGTGAAGTTGATCGCAATGAGGGCGATCAAATTATAACCAACGTAAACAAAGATGGATTTTCAATCATTATCTATGATGGCAAGACAAAACTCGGCAAACTTAAAAATGCTCTCTTCCACTGGAAGTGGTCGATTCGAGATGCTAGTCTATCGAACCTTAATAATTTTAGTGGAACTTTTGCCTGGCACACGTCGTATCAATTATTTTTTCTTAACCGCGTCTTAAAAAAAACAGGAGACTACAGATTTAAATCAATTATTGATAGAACGGTTAAAAACATCTTCAAAAATAGTAATGGAAATTATGCGATAAATGATGAACACAATCCGACCTATTTATGGTCTGCGCCCTCTTATTCGCTGGATGGAAAATCGCCGATAGTGACCTTCCCCCCGAAAATTGGAGCATTTGAAAGTTCCGAATTGATGGGCTATAGAGGCCCATCAGGAAGGACTTTTTATGAAACAATCACGCTTTTCAGCGGAGCAAATTACGCAGATTTTGAAAGAGGCTGAGCCGAGAGGGTCAGCCCAAGCGGTGGCTCGCAAGCACGGAGTGACCGACAAAACGATTTACCAAT
>Ga0210050_1002416_pt1 | contig 17965 bp, 15 predicted proteins | sample CryGey132114_all_FD_185463 | JGI IMG/M metagenome (GOLD analysis project Ga0210050, IMG submission 185463) | Groundwater microbial communities from aquifer - Crystal Geyser CG22_combo_CG10-13_8/21/14_all (SPAdes) (version 2) | ecosystem: Environmental > Aquatic > Deep subsurface > Groundwater ...
TGAGAGATATCTGGCCGAGTAATGCTGAAATCTCCGAGTTACTTCAAAAAATCAATCACCAGATGTATTTAGAACGTTATCGTACTGTATTTGAAGGCAATCCATTGTGGAAGGAAATACCGTATAGCCATGAGGCCAGTTATCAATTTTCACCAGACTCCACGTATATCCAATTACCTCCATTTTTTGAATCACAATACCGTGATAACTATAGCGATATCACTGATGCGCCTATATTGGCCATGTTTGGAGACTCTATTACAACCGATCATATTTCACCGGCAGGAGCAATTCCCAAAGATAGTCCAGCAGCTGAGTTTTTGCGCGATCAGGGGATAAAAGAGGCAGATTTTAATTCCTATGGTTCCCGCCGTGGCAATCACCAGATCATGATGCGTGGCACCTTTGGTAATATCCGCATCCGCAATGAGATGATCCCCGACAAAGAAGGCGGCTACACGCATTTACAGGGACAAACGCAAGCCATGTTTATCTTTGATGCAGCCATGAATTACCAGAAAAACAAGCGGAGCACGGTCATCATTGCGGGCAAAGAATATGGCACCGGTTCTAGTCGAGACTGGGCGGCTAAAGGCACATTGTTATTGGGTGTTAAGGCGGTTATCGCCGAGAGTTTCGAGCGTATACACCGCTCTAACTTGGCTGGCATGGGGGTTTTGCCGTTGCAGTTTGTATCGGGAGATGATCGTAAATCATTAAAGTTAACCGGTAATGAATCACTGGATATTCTTGGTTTAGCCGATCAGATGAAAGCGAATCAAGAACTGGATGCAATTATTCATTATACATCGGGCGAACAGCGTAAAATCAAATTACTGAGCCGTCTTGATACAGCAATTGAGATTGAATATTACCGCGCAGGAGGAGTGCTTACCTATGTTCTTAATCGAATCGCTTCTGAGGGTTAAGAGCCAAGCTTTTCGTTAAAATAGAAATTATCGAACGAATTTTACTGGAGGATGAGGCGATGAATTTAGAGTTTCGTACCGAAAAGGATAGTTTAGGGGAAGTTAAAGTTCCCAAGCAGGCGTTGTATGGCGCTCAAACTCAGCGAGCGATAGATAACTTTAATCTCAGCAACCTACTGATGCCAGAACGTTTTGTGCAAAGTCTTGGTTTGATTAAGGCTGCCGCTGCAAAGGCAAATGCCAAGCTTGGTCTACTCACACCTCCCGTCGCAGAGGCTATTTACAATGCCGCAATGAAACTTGCTAAGGGCAGCCATTTTAATCAATTTCCCATCGACGTATTTCAAACGGGTTCAGGAACCAGCACAAATATGAACGCAAATGAAGTCATTGCGAATATTGCCAGCCAACAACTCAAACAGCCCATTCATCCCAATGATGAGGTGAATTGCAGCCAAAGCAGTAATGATGTGATCCCCAGCGCAATTCATATCAGCGCACAAATTGCTTTAGAACAACAATTAAAACCAGCACTCCATAAATTACAAACGGCTATTTTAACCAAAGAAAAAGCCGTTGGTGGTCAACTTAAAACGGGTCGAACACATTTAATGGATGCCATGCCACTGAGTTGTGCCCAAGAACTATCCGGCTGGCGAGCACAACTCACCTTAGCTGCAGACAGAATAAACGATAGTCAGAAAAGATTGTGTCACATAGCCCAAGGTGCGACTGCAGTGGGTACAGGTATCAATGCACCCAGCAAATTTGCCAGTTTGTTCGCCGAAGAATTATCAACTGTCACTGGTATTCAGTTCCACACTGCAGATAATCTTTTTGCTGCACTAAGTTGTCAGGACACCGCCGTTGAAGTTTCAGGACAACTTAAAACATTAGCGGTGGCTTTATTCAAAATTTCCAATGACTTGCGCTGGATGAATAGTGGGCCATTAGCTGGACTGTCAGAAATCAGCCTCAAACCACTTCAACCAGGCAGCAGCATTATGCCTGGTAAAATCAACCCCGTATTACCAGAAGCGGTCGCAATGGCAGCGGTGCAGATAATGGGTAACGATACAACCATCACGCTAGCTGGCAGTTCGGGTAACTTTCAGCTAAATGTGATGTTGCCCGTGATTGCCTACAATCTGTTGCAAAGTATTGAATTACTCACAGGTAGCAGTCAGGCACTCACTGAAACGATTACTGATTTCACCCTGAACACAGAGAGGCTTAATGAGAGTTTGCAGCGTAACCCCATTTTGGTCACAGCACTGAATAAAGAAATTGGTTATGACAAAGCGGCTGAAATTGGCAAACGTGCCTATGCAGAAAAGCGGCCGATTCTACAGGTTGCCAAAGAAATGACGGATTTAGATGCAGATTACCTGGAACAGCTATTGAATCCAGAGAAGTTGATCTAGGAGCCTGTCAGATTAAAGCTGTAGTATAACGGTCAACATTACTGGCTATGTCCTTAATACCATAGAGAATACGGGTAAAACAACTGATACTCCTGATACATTATGCTGGTTAAGCCTATGTCGTTTGGGTCTTGCTCTCTCCAGATCCCTAGCGAGATCACCGCCTGATTAAGTTGACGATCTTGCTCAACACCCTCGATTTAATCAAACTGTAATATGACTGTAATATTTGGACTGTATACTGCTTAGCAACTTGAGGATACTTACCATGTTTCTACTTTATGGTTGTAAACAGCAAAAAGTATTTGATGGCTTTGAAAGGAAGGACTTAAGGTTCTGATTTTCACAATATTAGGGGTGGTTGCTCCTTGGTTATTAAATTTATGCTAATTCATAATTAATTCAGGTGAAACATGAAAAAAATCATTGTTGCGAGTCTATTTTCAGCTGTCGTTTCAGCGTCAGCCATGGCCTTTAATGTTGAAGGAACCGGTTCAAGCTTTCAATATCCTGCAAATAAAGCATGGGCTCAACTTTATCACGAAAAAACAGCTAACAAAGTCAATTATACTGCGACAGGTTCTGGAGCTGGTATCAAGGGTGTAACTGCTCGCCAAGTTGACTTTGGTGGCAGTGATAAGCCATTAACACCTAAAGAGTTACAAGAAAACAATTTAAGCCAGTTCCCAATTGCTATTGGTGCCATTGTTTTTGGTTATAACCTTCCAGGGGTGACTGATTTGAAATTATCTGAGCGTGCTATTTCAGGTATCGTGTTGGGCAATATTGAATATTGGGATGCAACAACGTTAAAGCAGGACAATCCTAATGCAACGCTACCACATGAGAAAATTTTATTTGTTCACCGATCGGATAAATCTGGAACAACTTTTGGATTCACCTATTATCTTTCAAAAATGAACTCCGTATGGCGCTCACATTTTGGTGCACAGAAAGATTTAAACTGGCCTATGGCAAACACCATTGCTGGAAAAGGTAACTTCGGTGTGTCTACAGCCATCAAAACTAACTCATATTCAATTGGTTATGTAGATTATGCTGACGCAAAATCAAACAAACTAAACATGGCAGAAATTGAAAACAAAGCCAATAAATTTGTTAAAGCCACTGCTGAAAGTTTTGCTGAAGGCGCACAATACGCGGATCTCGATCCTAAGAAGGATTTTTATGCTAACATTCAGTATCCAGAATCAGGATATCCAATCATGGCAGCAACTTTTGTATTAGTTCCTAACGAGAGTGAGAACAAAGGCAAAGTTGCAGATTTCTTCAAATTTGCGTTAAATCATCCTGACGTAGCTTCTGACCTTGGTTACGTGGCTCTACCACCCACTGTAGTGGCTAAAGTTGAAGCTTACATGAATGATAAAGGCATGAAATAAATTGCATTAAACGCTCTGGACGCTGGGCGTTACACTCAATAACAAGAGAAGATTTGAGGAACAATATTGCTCCTCAAATCTTTTTTTGTCATAAAATTGTATCATTCTTTAGAATGAACCTCGACAATGTTAGTGCTGGCACATAGAATGTGCTACATCCGTTAACCTCCATAATCAGTCGGTAAATTCATGGAAAAGCTATTTCAATATCTTGCCAGAGCCAGTGCTAGTTTTGTGCTTGTTATATTGCTATCTACGGTTATTATATTGTACATCAACGCTAGACCAGCTATTGAAGAGTTTGGAATGCATTTTATTGTAGATACACGCTGGGCTGTTGATGTGCCCATTGAGGAAGTTGAATCCTCCGATAAAAGTTCTATCCCAGCTGTGACAACAGATTCAGACACCCCACAAAATCATAATATTTCAGCTATTGCTTCAGACGTAAAATTCTCCAGTATAAACAAACAAAGCGCTCCACTGAATATTGATGACGAATTTGCGGATATGGATGAAGAAGTCTTTGTCAATGAAGAGTTCTCAACGTCCTTGGAAACAAACACTAAAACAGTCTACGGCGGTGCAGTCCCTATAATAGGCAGCGTTTTCTCTATTATTATTGCCATGTTCTTCGCTGTACCCGTGGCTTTAGGCATAGCCGTCTTTCTGTCAGAGATAGCCAGTGAAAGGCTGTCCAAACCCACCAGTGTCGCGATTGAACTCTTAGCGGCAATTCCCAGTATCATATACGGTATGTGGGCTCTATTTTATTTTGGCCCTTTGATCTCTAAATATGTTGGGGGACATTCTGTTTCTTTGCTGGTCGCTGGACTCGTCTTAGGCGTCATGGTAATCCCCTTTATGGCGGCTTTGAGTCGAGATGCCATCAATACCACTCCTGATGTGTTAAAAGAATCGGCCTATTCAATGGGTGCAACAAAATTTGAAGTGATTAAGGATATTATTTTTCCTTATGCTAAGGCCGGTATTGTTGGATCTGTAATCGTTTCCTTCGGGCGAGGCATTGGAGAGACCATGGCCGTCGCCTTTGTGATAGGCGGTGTTTTTGAGTTTGCAGGCAACATAACTTCCCCCACAAACTCTATACCTGTGGTGTTAGCGAACAATTTCTCTGAGTCCAGTGGAATGAGTATGAGCGTGTTGTATTACCTTGCTCTGATACTATTTGTACTGAGTTTTACCATCATTTTCTTGGCTAAATACTTTTTGTTGAGGCGTAAAGCATCATGAGACTGATCATAAACAAAGTAGCCATCGCCTTATCAACATTCATGGCGATCATTGGTCTTGTTTTTCTAGGGTGGATTTTAATCACTTTAGTGAGTAAAGGTATTACCTCCTTAACACCTTACATTTTCACCCATGATTTAATTGATAATGGTATCCGTAATTTAATTTGGGGACAATTTGTACTCTCTGGCCTTGCCGCTGTTATTGGTATCCCTATAGGCATCATGGCAGGTATTTACTTACAAGAATATGGTGGTCATAGTAAATATTCTGAATTCATTCGTGATCTCAGCGATGTCATGATGTCAGCGCCTTCAATTGTTATTGGTACCTTCATCTATGCTATCATCGTCGTTCCCATGGGCCATACCAATGGATGGGCAGGGATTGCGGCTCTTTGTGTTATGCTGCTCCCCATTGTTGTGCGAACCACAGATGACATGCTAAGCCTTGTACCTATTGAATTACGTGAAGCGGGTATCGCTATTGGCGCATCAAAATACCACGTCACCGTCAATATTATTTTAAAAGCCGCCAGTTCAGGTATTGTCACAGGTCTTATTCTGGCATTTGCTCGTATCGTCGGAGAAACTGCTCCGTTGCTCTACACCAGCGGTTCAAGCATTTATATGGAAACCGATTTAACCCAAACTTTTCCTTCCATGACCGTATCCATTTATAACTTGGCTACCATGCCTGATGCAAAATTGGTCTCCTTAGCATGGGGTGCTGCTCTCGTTTTAACGGTAGTAGTATTGATGCTAAACATTTTAGGCCGTTTTATGATTAAGAGGAGTAATAACTAAAATGACCAATAAAATGGAAATAAACAATTTCAGCTTCACCTACAAAGGAGCCAACGCACCCTCTTTGAAGCATATCACCTTTCCCATACAAACGGGAAAAGTGACAGCGTTGATCGGTCCCAGTGGTTGTGGAAAATCCACGCTTTTAAGAAGCATGAATCGTATCCATGATCTTTATCCAGGAAACCAATATGAAGGCGAAATATTACTTAAAGGTAGTGATGGCGTTAAGCGAAATATTTTAGCTATCAAACGCGAAAATGAATTCATTCAACTCCGCCAAAATGTTGGTATGGTTTTTCAAAAACCCACCCCGTTTCCGATGTCTGTTTTTGAGAATGTAGCCTATGGTCTCAGATTATCCGGTCAAAAAAATAGATTTAAGTTGAACGAAATTGTTGAAAAATCTCTTAAGGATGTTGCACTTTGGGATGAAGTCAAAGATCGCCTCACTGACGATGCAAGAGGACTTTCTGGCGGCCAGCAGCAACGTTTATGCATTGCCAGAGTCACGGCATTAAAACCCGAAGTGATACTACTAGATGAGCCCACTTCTGCTCTCGATCCACTTTCAACGCTAATGATCGAAGAGCTCATTTCAGAATTAAAAGCCAATTACACCATTTGCATCGTCACCCATAATATGCAACAGGCATCGCGCATATCGGATTACACAGGTTTTATGTATCTCGGTGATTTGATCGAATTTAACAACTCGGAAACCATCTTTATCAATCCTGAAAAGAAACAAACTGAAGATTATATTACAGGAAGATTTGGTTAATAGGAATTACAGTTAACTAAACGGCACAATGAATCCTCCCTATTTACCCAAAGGAAACTCATTGTGCCTGCATCAAACCTCTTCTCTAAATTTACATCCATTTATTAGAAATTTAAATAAATCTAGTTGTATCAATTAAATAAAATACCACCTTCTGAGAGCTGACCATCAATAAAAGGGTTTTTAACCTTAAAGTGGAATTCGCAAATTAACGCCGTGCTCACCGAGATTTTAGGAGCGCAGCGAGTAAAATATCCGTGTGTAGTGGCTTGTTATGACAAATAAATTCTATGGAAATTCTGTCCAAACAAAATCCATTGCATCTTCAGGTTTTACACCAGAGGAGACGTAATTAAGAAAATGACGACACCTGGACAAGTCAGTTATTTTTTCTTCTTGAAGCTCCCCCCAACTCATTTCATCTTTTTTAACTAGTTGCTCTAAATAGTTATTCAAATGACTCTTTTCAAAACTTGCCCAAACAGACTTGGCAATTTCTGGAAGATTTTTTTCATATTTAGTGCAAATATTTGTTACTGGCTCACCGACTGTAGAGTCATTGCTTTTACCCGTAGTATTCCACTTTGGCTGAATTGCCTCTGCTCATGCTCCTGTTTTAATTTTAAAGCCAGATTTTCTCTTGAGAATATCTGTTCAACCGTTGCACAGCTGATACTTTGTTTATTTAATTTCGGTTCGATAGATACAATGGCATAACTATTGTCAGAATCATTATCTACAAGAACAAACATTTTCGACTCATGAATACCAGAAACAAAAATCTTCTTACCATAAAGCGGATCTGATGAGTCTAGTGAACTTTTAACAAGTTCTATCCATTCACCTGCTTTTCTAGTGGCATCATCGTCCATGGATCTTTGAATTCAATTGTAATAGTAATATCACTCACCTGTTTTGTCTGTGCACTGATGCAAACGCCAGGCTTACCGCTGAAATAATTTGGCGTGGCTTTTTGCGTTTCTTTGCAAAAACCGCGACAGATTATGGAATCCGGAAAAGCGCCTTGTTAGCAGTTTTTAATGGTGTGCTTGATGCTCAAGACGTTCAGCGAGCCACACTTTAATTATTGATTGACGTGTAACACCAAGTCTAGAAGCTTCTTTATCTAATGACTCGATCATCCAAACTGGAAAGTCTACATTGACCCTTTTCTGTTGTTGATTTACACGCTTTACTGAAGAAAGATCTAAATTTGAAATTAAGTCTTCTTCGTTTGCGTCAAATTTCTCTTCAAAATCTTTAGCTTTCATATAACGAAACCTCGGAATTTCTAGACCTTCTAACTGAAATTATACGAATAGTTGAGTTTCTATAAGTGATTACAGCCGACCAGTGCTTATTACCGATTAGACCAATTACTAGCGATCTCGGCTCATCTATGGTTTTAGCTGAAATCTCAACCAAGTTTGCATCATCCCAAAGTCTCTGAGCCTGCTCAAAGTCAATGCCATGCTTTTCTAGGTTTGATTTACTTTTTTGTGGATCATACTCAAATTCGCTCATATATAGAAAGTATAACTTTATTATTTAAAACGCAAGGTGTCGTCCTGTCCAATATGAAATGAGCCTGAACGCGATGCGTAATTCCAATACGAAATGAGTCTGTAATTTGATTCTATCTGATCCAGATATAAAACGGACACACACTTTATTATTGACATTTATTTACAATCTACTAGTCTATTTATTATACCATCGTTAAAAGGAGTTACCGATGCCTCGACCCAGATCACAACTTATCTCAATTGAAGACACGCCCTACTATCATCTAATCTCCCGCTGTGTTCGGTGCACCTTTTTGTGCAGCGTTGAAAGATACTTATGCCTGTCCCCAAGCTACCCCAGCTTTGCAAAGCAGGAAGCGACTCAAAGCGACCCGTAAGAATCCACAATCATCTGGGGTAGCCAAAGGCCATTTTGGCATGGGCGCGCTTCTTTTCGTTAGTTTTCTTTCGCGCAAAGAAAAGTGACCCACGAAAGGCGGAAGCTTTTAAACCTAACTATCCAAAATAAAAAAATTAATGCCACCCCCCGACAATCGCACCAATCATGGTAAAACTAACCGTATGAAACCCCGCATTAATCGCAAAAAGCTTAAAAGAACGCTGCTCAAAAAGATCATTCACCCCAAAGGACATCGCCACCCATCCAAAACCAGCAAGAAAGCCATAAAAAGCCCCTGTCTCTAAAATACTTTGTGGCCCTAAAAACATTGCTAGATTAAATGCAATAATGAAAGTCGCAATAAATGATAAGGTAAATATTTTTGTCATATTGGCATTTTTTGCAGACTCTTCACTGAGTCCTGTTTCCTTCATCCATGCTTTACCAAAAAGTAATTGCGAATACCACAATCCACCCAAGATAAAACTGCTGAGAGCTGCGACGATTATTGCGATAAAGTTTAATTGTGAAATATCCATTCTCTTCCCCTATTTTTTATTCAATATAATTTTTATTAATTAACTGAGCTATTTCTTCTCTTTGCGTGAGTGCCATTAATAGTGCCAGCTCGTTTGGCTGGATTTGTGCCAGTATTTTTTCCGCACCCTCCAGAGAGCTTTCTGTTTGTATAATCTGTTCAGGCTTCATGCCTAATGCTATCGCTTTTGATGAGATGAGTTGGGGAACTTCGTTTAACTCACGTCCACGTAAATAGTCTTTTATTTCTGCAATGACGAGTAGATCTGGTTGCATTTCCAGCGCAGCTGCGGTCATGTTTTTAATCTCTAGATCCGAACGATCTCCCGCAGAGCTTATGAGGATCATTTTGCGTTTTGCGGGAATGTTTTTTGCCATCAAAGCCATGGCTTTCATACCGTGGGCATTATGGGCAAAGTCCATAATCACTTGTGCATTGTTATACTTAAAAAAATTCCCTCGACCCGGGTTATCATTTAAGTTGCTTTGAAAAGATTGTAGACCATGACGAATTGAATTCCAGTCAATACCTAGCCGTCTGGCAAGACTAACTGCCGCCAGAGCATTTTGCACATTATGTAATGCGGCACCATTGCAGGTCATAGGGATTTGCGAAAATGGAAGTACGAGGGTTTCTTGTTGTTCATCCGCTTGCTGCAGCTTGCTCTGCGCATTCTCTGTATTCTTTCGGGCACCGCTTTCGCGATAAATGATATTCTCATTTCGGACAAAACATTGCCCATCCGATCCCGCATATTGTTTGAGTACAGGGGAGTTTTCATGGAGTGAAAACCAACTGATATTTTGTGGCATGTGCTGCATTTTTGATGCAGCCTTCACTAATTGAGCATCATCGGCATTTAATATCAGTTGCCCTTTTTTGATACCTTGTGGGTGGATCGCTTTGGCAACAATACATTTTGCTTGAGTTAGAGTATCGAGGTTATTAATACCATATTGGCCAAAATGATCTTCGGCAATGTTGGTAATTAATGCCACCTCCACTTCGGGTATCACCAAACCACGGCGCAACAATCCACCACGAGCCACTTCCAACAAGGCCACTTGGGTTTTAGGATGACGTAATAATAATCGCGCGCCCATTGGCCCAGAATAATCACCTTCATCGATGAGCTCATTTCCCACTTTGACAAAGTCGGTTGAGGTCACGCCACAACGTATTCCCGAGCAATTAATCATGGCTGATGCTAAACGAACAGTAGTAGATTTACCATTGGTGCCTGTCACTAGAGCCACTGGAATGGAGGCGTATTTTTTCCAATCAATGGTTTCCAATGCAGGTAAGTTGGTTAAGGGCCAAGACTGGCAGGTTGCGCCTAGTCCGAGAGAGAATTCATCATCATCTAATAACCAATCGACTTGGTGTAACTTCGCTTGCTGAATCAAGTTCAGCAATGCGGGATTGCTCTCAGCTTGGATCTGTTGCTGGATTTCCTGTTGTTTTTGTTGTACCGATAGATCGTCCATTTTTTCAGCAAATGGATCAAGCTGTTGGCAAGTCAGTGCCCAAGCTAATTCATTGATTTCTGTTGCGGCATAAAGTGCATCCAAGGGTGCACTAAGCAGCAAACTCACGCCATCTTCAAAAATTCGCCAATGATATTTTTCCTGAGACCAGCCAACATCAGCAAGCAGTTGTTGTATGTGGATACACCAAGTATCCACCACCAGCTGCTTATCAATGCCCTCCACAAAGGCATCAAGAATAGCGCCTTCATAATCCCAGTCCAGACCTTTCCCTGTAAGTCTGCGACTATCATCTAATACGAGTTTCAATAAAAATATCCTCTACAGAATGTGCAGCCCAAGTTAATCACTTTCCTCTTCATATTCTGCCACTAAGCGCACACCCCTATCGTCTTTGACAATTTTCATGCCTGCTTCTAACACAAAGGGATCATGTTCATCTGCATCTAACATTTTAGTTAATGAGGGGTTCCTCTTTTGATTTTGTGCTTTTGGGTTGGATGAATGGGAATGGAAATTCACGATCTGTTTCCAACAACGCACGATGGCATCACCAAAAATCATCACCAGATCGTCAGGTTGTCCCATATGGAGAGCTCGGTCGATAGCCTCCACTTCATTCGGCTCAATGATCACCGATTGCTCAGGGATGCCTAAGCGAATTAATTCAGCCGCCATCATTTTAGGCACTTCATCCTGACCTCTACCGCGACGATTATCATCGGCTTTGCAAATGTAAATATCAAATTTACCAGCTGCAGCTCGAGCAATATCTAACAAATCGCCATCTCGACGATCACCAGGGCCAGCAATGACGACAATTCGACGACCTTTCACTTCCAGCTTTGTGACCAAATCGCTCAGTTGCTTAACACCATCTGGGTTATGGGCATAATCTAAGATGACGCGGAAAGGATGTTCATCATAGACATTCATACGACCCGGTGCTTGGAAGAAGCTGGTATTAAAGGTGCGTAGACCATGGCGTATATCTTCTAATGATTTGCCAAGGCTATAAGCCAGCGCCGTAGCAAACATAGCGTTTTGCACATTGTGCATGGCTTTTCCTTCAAGTGTTGCAGGGATTAAATGCGTCCACAACAAAGGAATGTGAGCACCATTATCAAATATGGTGATCATTTCGCCGTTGATGCCTTTTTCTAGCACCACCGCTCGACCACCAGAGCGAATATGTTCACGCACCAAACCATGACCTATATTGAGGGTCACATAACAAATATTCTTCGCCTCAGTATAATCGGCCATTTTTAAACATTGTGGATCATCGGCATTTAAGATGGCGGTATCTGTGGCCACTTCGGTGACAATTCGTTTTACTTCCGCGAGCTGTTCCAAGGTATCAACACCATTCATACCTAGGTGATCACTTTGCACATTGAGTACCGCGCCTACATCACATTGGCGATAACCTAAACCCGCTCTTAAAATCCCCCCGCGAGCCGTTTCTAATACCGCAATATCCACCAAGGGATCTCTTAACACAATTTGTGAAGAAACTGGGCCCGTCATATCACCTTTAACGGACAAATGCCCATCAACATACACGCCATCGGTTGAGGTCATTCCCACCACATGCCCTGCGGTTTTCAGAATATGAGAAAGCATCCTAGAGGTCGTGGTTTTACCGTTAGTGCCGGTGATCCCGGCAATAGGAATTTTAGTTTGAGAGTTATTGGGAAATAGCATATCCATCACTTTTCCTGCCACATCTCGGGACTTTCCTTCACTGGGGGCAACATGCATTCTAAATCCGGGAGCTGCGTTAATTTCAACGATGCCCCCACCCACTTCTTTATAGGATTGAGTAATATCTGCGGTTAAAAAATCGACACCACCTACATCAAGGCCCACGGCATTTACCGCACGTTCTGCCATGGCTTTATTATCAGGATGCACCAAATCTGTCATATCAATAGCCGTTCCGCCTGTTGATAAATTGGCTGTCGAACGCAAGAAGAATATCTGATCTTTTTCTAAGACGCTGTTTTCCGTATAACCTGCTTCTTCTAACAGTCTTTTCGCTTGATTGTCTAATTCTAATTGCGTTAATACTTTTTCATGACCCACACCACGCAAAGGGTCTTGGTTCACTACATCAATTAACTCAGCCACCGTGCTTTTACCGTCGCCCACCACATGTCCCGGAATTCGTTTAGCTACAGCCACTAATTCGCCATTCACTACCAACATACGGTGATCTAATCCGGTTAAAAATGATTCCACTAACACGGCACGCCCTGTTCCATGCTCTTTGGCAAAATGGAAGGCCGTTTCTACTTGATCAGGCGCCATCAAATTAATGGAAACGCCTCGACCATGGTTGGCGTTTAAGGGTTTCACCACCACGGGATATCCAATTTTTTCTGCCGCTTGAACAGCTCGACCTTCTGAATACACCATATACTGCTTAGGCACAGGCAAACCTAAATCACTGAGCAGGTTATGGGTCTCTTCTTTATCACAAGAGATTTCTACGGCAATATGCTTAGTCTGACTGGTAATGGTGGCTTGAATACGCTGTTGATACTTTCCATGTCCAAACTGTACCAAACTGTATTCATTTAAACGTAACCAAGGGATATCACGCGCCTCAGCCGCAGCGACTAAAGATGCGGTACTTGGGCCAAATTCTTTCTTCTGTGCATAACGAATAAAATTAGAGAGTTCTTCTTCGAAATCAAAATCTGCATCCACAGCCGTATTTAGCGTTGGAACAATAGCCTTCGGAATTAAAGACAAAAGGAGTGAACGGGCAAGTTGTGCGGCTTCTAAGCCGACATCCCTTTGCTTATATTCAAACACCATATTGTACTGTCCAGCCTTGCCAGAACTTCGGGTTTTACCAAAGGTGACATCGGTACCCGCCAGGCTTTGTAGCTCTAGGGTGACATGTTCCCAAATATGCGCCATCCAAGTGCCTTCATTTTCCTTTAAACGTCGTATAAATCCACCAGACTCACCATAAGAGCAGCCGTGCTCAGCCAAACCCGGCAAGGCTTCAATTAAACCATGAATAAAAGATTCACCTAATTTAACAGAAGGATAATCCTCTAATACTCCAAGCTCCACGACATGGCGGATCACTGGGAATCGCGCATAAATATTGGGTCCGACATATACGTTTGTTGATAATATTTTCATAGATATCCTTCTGTTATTTTCTCTATCAGGTTTAATGGAGTACTTGAATTTTTGCAGGTGTGGCTTTTAATGTATTGAGATCAAAACTCGATCCATGGCTCAGCATATGCAATTTCAAACCAATCAGCGTAATGGCATCGCCTTCTTTGGCTTCTGCCATTGAACTATATTCTACTTCGGAAGGATCTACCACTGTCACACTACCACTTCCGACCACTTCAATCACACCGGCTGGGTCGATAAATGCAGCAGTGTCCTCACAAATACCGATGCCTGCCGCAAAAGGATTGTAAGAGACCGCCGAGAGTAATCGGCCTAGACGATTTCTTTGACTAAAATGTTGATCGACAATCACTTTATTGATCAATCCTAAACCTGGTGTAAGAGTCACTCCCTGCTCATTTGGTAGCGCGCCTGTTGGCCCGCCCGCAATCATATGTTCTGGCATAATGGCAGCGCCAGCGGAAGTACCAGCCACATGCACACCCGCTGCATTGGCACGGCGAATAGCTTGTGCAATGGGCGTCCCCCCTAAAATGGTTGAAAGCCTTAATTGATTACCGCCCGTCATAAAGATGCCCGTGCATTCTAAAATCTTAGCGGCATAGCTTTCATTTTGAGCATCTGCTCGGGTGTCAATGGTCAATGACTCGACGTCTTTCACGCCAAGCTTTTTAAATACGTCACAATAACACGCGCCGGTATCTTTAAGCTGAGAGGCTGTGGGAATAATGATAATACGAGCTTCTGTAGACCCACATAATTCGACAAATCTTTGCAAAACAATGGGCGCGTTAAACTTTTCTTCGCCACCACCAATTGGGATGACATAACCTCTTTCGGCTCCTTTTGCTATTTTAGCTGGGCACATATTGACCTCTTTGTTCTTCATGTTATTTTAAAGTTTGCCCATCTCGAACAAACCATTCCCCCCCCACCATAACATCTGTGAGCTGATGTTTTTGATCAAGCACAAGCAGATCGGCATCCTTACCCAACGCAATACACCCCTTGTTTTTCAAACGTAATAAAGTCGCAACATTGCTGGTAAATAAAGTAAGCACTAACTCCAATGGAAGAGCATAGTCTAATAGGCTTTGCAATGTTTGCAATAAGGTTTCTGAACTCCCCACATCCATATGAGTGATTTCACCCTGATGATTAAAACAAGGTAAACAACCACCACCATCAGAACTGACTGTCACCTGAGCAAGGGGCAGTTTTCTCTCCATCAATTTGAGAATGGCAGCATCCGCTTCCAACCCTGGCTCTGCCGTTCCTTTTGGGAAAGCGGTAATATCAATATAGCTACCTTTCGCCAGTAATTGACAACTATCTTCAAATAAATCTAAGTTTCGATTCACATGAGTTGGGTGAAAAACTCTGGCTGGAATCTCTGTTTCTTCAATGGCGCGATGGATCAGGCTTAACTTGCGATCTCCATCTCCAAGGTGAAAATGTATCACTCCTGCCTTACCGGTAATCAACCCGGAAACATGGGCATCACTGGCTAAACGTGCCACCTCATCAAAAGTGGGTTGGCTAGAGCGATGATCGCTAATAGCAAATTCACCAATACCTATCATGGGTTCGATAAACACCAAATCTTTTTTGGCGCTTCCCATAAGGGTGGTCAATGGATAATGATAACCTCCGGTCCAACAATAAGCAGACATCCCCTGTTCTCGTAACGCATAGACCCTAGATAAAAGATTAGCGCTGGAACGGGTGATATCATCAGTTCCAAGCAATCCCACCACGGTAGTGACGCCCACAGATGTAAACTGCTGAATCGGTACAGGCATCACCTGAGACGAAAATCCATTCTCTCCCCCACCTCCTGTAATGTGGGCATGACAATCAATAAAACCCGGCAACAACCTTTTTCCTGCTAAATCAATTATCTCAACACCCCAAGATGGGAGTACTTCGATAGGATTGTGACTAAGGCCAATAATTTTTCCTGATGCAATCAACACATCATGAATGCCTATATTTTCAGGAGAGTAGACCTGCGCATTTTTCAGCAAAATCAGGGAATAAAATGAATGACGGGACAATCGATCTTTCTCGTGTGACTAGGGTATTTTGAGATTGACACTCAAGCGTCTGAAAGTCAAATCCTATGCTTAAAATCATTCAATCTAGCAGATTCTATGACACTTATACCCTGATACTTGAAAATGCCTGTACCTGGCGAGGAAGCGATGATAATTAAAGGGTTATTCTCTTTGCAAACTTAACAACAAAGAGTAAAGTAGATTTTAACTCAAGATTTTTAGCAATTTTTTCACTGTCATATTACCGCGTAAAATGCTAAATAAATCCTTAAATATGACAACACAACTCAACAAAGGATGCCATTCTTTCAATCACTTACAGCTCGTTTTTTGTTCAATACAGCTTTTTAAAAAAGAGTCACAGTGCTGTCATATTTACTCACTATAATAGTGACTTTCATCTAACTTGAGTCTGTTAGATAGTTAGCATGTTCAACTTAAACCTTCATTAGGATTTTATGTTCAATTTGGATACCAATGAATGACCGCTTCAGAAGAGTCAATTAACGGCATTAAGCAAACAATGTCCAAACGACAAAGAATCCTGATTGAGCAAGCCTTGGCAGTTCAACCTAAGCTGCCATTGTTAGTTGACCCAGCTCTGGCCCTTGACCCCGTTTCAGTATTAAAAATTGAAGATCTTATCCACAAATTCAAAAAAGACTACACCTTTGTAAAGGTTAGCCATAAGATACAACAATCTGCTGCTGTTTCTGATCTCTATATAGAGGTGATATGATTAAATAGGGTGATAACGAGCAAATTTTCACCCGCCCCAATACCAAACAAACTGCAGATTATGCAACAAGACAGCAAGACAGTATGGATAAAATAACCATAATAAACTCAACCAATCTCTATTCTATACATTTGAGGACAAATCATGGACAAAAGACAAATTAGCCAACATATTTCTAAACAATATAATGAAGAACTCGAAGATCTTCGTGAAAAAGTGCTCGCCATGGGCGGCATGGTCGAGAAGCAAGTAGAAGATGCTCTGCAATCATTGATAGATCTCAATGTTGAAGATGCTCAAATCATCATTGAAAAAGACGCTCAGGTAAACATGTTTGAGGTCAAGATTGATGAGGAATGTACTCAGGTACTGGCAAAACGTCAACCTGCTGCCAGCGATTTACGCCTGATTGTTGCCATTATCAAAACCGTTACCGATTTAGAAAGAATCGGGGATGAAGCAGAAAAAATTGCAAAAATGGCAGTGGCATTAGCCGAGGATGAACGCACTTTCTCACCTCAAAGGAATCACCTCAATTCACTCAATACCTTGGGTAAACATGTTATCGACATGATCAGATTGTCTTTAGATGCCTTTGCCAGAATGGACGTGGATGCCGCGATGGATGTCGCTCGATTAGAACTCAAAATTGATGATGAATATGTAGGACTTTCCAGACAATTAATTACCTATATGATAGAAGATCCACGCAGTATTTCTTCTATGTTAGATATCTCCTGGGCTGCTCGTGCTTTAGAGCGAATAGGTGATCATGCCAATAACATCGCTGAGTACACCATTTATTTGGTACAGGGTAAAGATGTACGCCATACCAGCATCGAACGAATGCAACAAATCGCTAATAATAAAAGAAAATAAAACTCACGAATACTGGAAGTTAAATATGTCGACAAAAATACTCATCATAGAAGACGAAGCCCCCATCCGAGAAATGCTTATTTTTGCATTACAAATGGAAGGCTTTGATTTTTTAGAAGCGAGCACCGCCGAGCAAGGACGCTCTGTGCTGAATCGATGTATAGAAGAGCATACAACATTGCCTGATCTTATCTTATTAGACTGGATGCTTCCAGGGGCTTCCGGTATTGACCTGGCTAAAAAACTCAAAAAGATCCCTGAGTTAGAGCTCATTCCCATTATTATTTTAACCGCCAGAGGAGAGGAGGATGATCGAATTAATGGACTCAATTCCGGGGCAGATGACTATGTCATCAAACCATTCTCTCCCAAGGAACTGATTGCACGAATTCATGCGGTTTTACGACGCCATAGCAAAAAGACTCCGACAGAACTCAAAGCAGGCAAGATTAGATTAGAACTGGGTGGACATAGAGTCTATATTGACGGCACAGAAACACATATTGGTCCAACAGAATTTAAACTCTTACAATTTTTACTAGAACATGCTGACCGTGTCTTCAGTAGAACGCAATTATTGGACGCTGTTTGGGGG
>Ga0210050_1002418_pt1 | contig 17962 bp, 13 predicted proteins | sample CryGey132114_all_FD_185463 | JGI IMG/M metagenome (GOLD analysis project Ga0210050, IMG submission 185463) | Groundwater microbial communities from aquifer - Crystal Geyser CG22_combo_CG10-13_8/21/14_all (SPAdes) (version 2) | ecosystem: Environmental > Aquatic > Deep subsurface > Groundwater ...
CTTCCGCATCGAGCCTGACCAGATAGAGGCCGCCGGTGATGGCTGCCAGCATATTATTAAAATCGTGGGCGATGCCGCCGACCAGTGTACCGACCGCCTCCATCTTCTGCGACTGCAGCAACTGCCCTTCCAGCGAGATCTGCTCGCTGATATCCGCATAGACAGCGCAGTAGTGTGCGATATCGCCATCCGATCCCCTGATGGCGGTGATTTGCAGCCGCTCCGGATAGATCTCACCGTTTTTGCGCCTGTTCCAGACCTTGCCCAGCCACTCGCCGCTGTTGTTTATCTTTGACCACATCTGCTTGTAAAAGTGTCTGTCATGACGGCCGGAGTGTAACAGGGAAGGCTTCTTGCCGATCACCGCGTTATGGCTGTAGCCACTGCTGAGGGTGAAGGCGCGGTTCACATATTCGATCACTCCGTCGGCATCGGTGATCATGATGCCTTCGCCCGCCTGCCCGATCACGTGCATCAACTCAGATGCGCGCTCTTCGGCTTTCTTCTGCTCGCTGATATCGGAGATAACCATGCGCAGTGATTCGCCGCTCGCATCCGGCTGCTGGCACGGCAAGCTTTCAAGACGTATCCAGAATGGCTGACCAGCGGCTTTATGCAGTCGCAACACAGCGCTCTGTCGCTGCCCTGCAGCAACCACGGCTTTGCGATGCATGTAGTAGATAGCCTGATCATCACTCACCACGAAGGTTGAAAAAGGTTGCTTCAGAAGCCCTTTTCGATCCACACCGAGCATCCCGGCCAGCGTCATATTCGCTTGCAGGATAAGTCCCTTGTCATTGACACTGACATAGCCGACCGGGGCAAAATCATACAGATCGGCAAAGCGATCCCGCGATGCGGTCAGCGCCAGTTCAGCCCGGCACAGCTCTTCGTTCTGCATCTCCAGCTCGAGCTGATGTGTGCGCAGCTCATGGATCAGCGCCTGCATATCGTGCGCCTGCTCGATCTGCGCCGATGCTTCCATACGGGCGAGACGCTCCTCCGCCCGCTGGCGCAGCTCCTGCGGGTCGTGGTCGTCCTCGCTCACCCATCAACCTCTAACAGCTTATAGTGCTTATGCTCAATCAGCTCGATGCAGGCATCCACGGCTGCAGCATCATATAATCTGCCGCGCCCCTGCCTGATCTCGTTTAACGCCGCCTCAACACCGAGTCCCGCGCGATAGGGTCGATGGGAGGAGATAGCTTCCACCACATCGGCAACCGCCACGATGCGAGCCTCCAGGCATATCTCATCCCCCTTGAGCCCCTGCGGGTAACCCGACCCATCGATGCGTTCATGATGCTGATAAGCGATCAGGGCAATCGGCCACGGGAAGGCAATATCCTTGAGGATGTCAAAACCCGACGCCGCATGCGTTTGCACCAGTTGAAATTCGATGGGACTCAACTTGCCGGGCTTGCTCAATATCTCTGCCGGCAGCTGAATTTTGCCGATATCATGGATGGTGGCGCCCAGATGGATACCCTTGATGCGCCCCTCATCCAGCCCCATCTCTGTAGCGATGGCCGCCGCAAGCTCGGCCACACGCCGCTGATGCCCAGCGGTATAGGGATCTCTTGCGCCAACAGCTTTGGCCACGACGCTAATGGTGCCTGCCAGCGCCATATCCAGATGACGGTGACTGACCGCCAGCGCCTCGCCGGCGCGCAGTTTTTCCGAGATATCGAGAAAGGTGACCACACACCCTGTCACTGCGCCATGACTGAAAATCGGATAGGACCAGTAGGAGACCGGAAAGCTGCTGCCATCCTTGCGCCAGTAGACCTCATCATCCACATGCATCCCTTTGGCACTACGCATGGCGTGGTGAACCTTGCAGGCATCCGGCGGGTATGGCGTGCCATCGGCATAGCTGTGGTGAGCGAGCGCATGCATCTTCTGCCCCAGCAGCTCCGATGCATCATCATAACCGAGCATGGCCAGACAGGCTTTGTTCACCAGCGTACAAGTATGATTGATATCTAAGCTGTAAATCGCCTCGGCTGTTGAATCGAGCAGCAGCCTGATCTGCATCTCACTGTCACGCAGTGCCTGCTCGGCCTGTTTGCGCTTGCTGATATCCGAAACAGTCACCAGCAGATGCCGCTCTCCTGCAGACTTATCGTGCGCAAACGTGCTCTGTATAAACGCCCAGAAATAGCTGCCATCATCCCGAATGAGACGAAACTCATCACCCTGCAGCAGTAGCGAAGCCTTCTTATGCTTGTGATAGAGATAGAACCTGTCCTGGTCCCCGGCGGCAATAAATGCTGACAGGCGCTGTTTGATCAGCTTGCTGCGCTCCACGCCCAGCATGCGGGCCAGCGTGAGATTCACCTGACTGATCACACCCTTGTCGTTGATGGAGGCATAGCCAACCGGGGTAAAATCGAAAAACTCTGAAAAACGGTCATGCGCTTTAGTCAGTGCATACTGGGCCTGACGCAGCTCTTCATTCTGCATCTCCAGCTCGATCTGGTGGGTGCGCAGTTCATGGAGCAACGCCCGCGTCTCTTCGGGCAGAGCCTGATCCGGCATATCACCGGCAGCCGCCAGCCGGGCTTCGGCCTGCCGGCGCAGCTCCTCGGGTGTCATCCTTCCTGTTCATCCTGTAGAGCACTCCGGGAGAGGCGGGCTTCTGTACCCGTCAATCCGCTATACACATAGTATAGTTACGCCTATATTAGACTGAACCGGATAGCCATGGCAATCACCGGCTCCAACAACCTCATTCAGCCTCTGTGTCGAGCTTGTCGATATCGGTAATCGCCAGCAGGATAAGCGCACCCTCCTCTGTAGCGGCTTCCAGCCAGCGCGCATTGATCAGCATCGAGCAGCGACCAATCGACTCAAACTGATGCTCCACCTTGAAATCATCAAACGATGATCGGGAAGAGAGAATATCCGCCAACAGCTTGCGCAGGCGCGGGATATCCCACTGCCCGTTACCCAACTCATAAATAAAGCGCCCCTGCATCTGCTCTTCACTGACCGCGAAGGTGTTATAAAATGCCGGGTTGGCGGAGACAACCTGCAAGCCTGCATCGAGCACCAGCAGTGGCTCGCGGATGGCATTAACAATACCCTCGGCATATTTGACCTGTCTGAGCATGGATTTCTGCAAGCGGTCGCGCTCGGTAATATCCAGAAAGGTGATAACCACACCGTCGATAACATTGGCAACGGTACGATAGGGGTGCAGGCGGATGAGAAATACCTTGCCGTCTTTACTTGCCACCTCTCTCTCCCTGACGACAAGATCATCGAGTACCTGTCTGGCATCATGATCCAGATCGGCATCGACAAGAGTCGTCGAAAAATGGCTGATCGGGCGACCGGCATCGGCAGCCGATAGCGGGATAATTCCGGTCATGTGCGGTGTGAAACGCCGGATGCATATATCGACGTCGAGGAATACTGTGGCAATATCGGTACTGTCGAGCAGGTTTTTCATATCGTCATTGGCATCGGAGAGATCATCGATGCGGCTCTGCAGCTCGACATTGATCGTTTCCGACTCCTCATTCAACGACTGCAACTCCTCTTTCGAGGTCTCCAGCTCCTCATTGGTGGATTGCAGCTCCTCATTGGTCGACTGCAACTCCTCATTGGTGGATTTCAGCTCCTCATTGGAGGTTTCCAGCTCTTCAATCGAGGTCTGCAGACTCTCACGGGTATGGTGCAACTCCTGCTCCAGATCCTCAGCCGTTCTCGATTGCATTTTCATCACACGCTTGCGTTGTGGCGGCTCACTGCCCTGATTATCGGCCACCTCATCGAATACAACCATGACCATGCCGCGCATGGCCGATGCTTGCAGAATCGGCTTGACCAGCAGATCAATGACCAGCTGGCTGCCGTTATACTGCACATGCAAACCTCTGCAGATCACCTCCTGCTTGTGGATGGCAACCTTGCGGATGGACTCAGCCAGCTCTTTTTTCAGGCCGGGGCGGACCATCTCCAGCAGGTTGATACTTACCTTGCCCTCGGCCGGCTCCAGAAAGCGGCCGGTTTTGCCATAGACATAGAGAATATTGCACGCTTCATTGATAATCACGCAGGGCGGCGCATCACTCTGCTGCAGGATAGCTTCCACCATCTGGAAGGCACTGGTCTCCTCCAGCTGCTGGATAGTGTCGGGCATCACCGGGCCCGTCTCCCTGCCGGCCGCCGATGGCAGCGCGGGAAAAACCAGCGGCTGGCGCGAATCCAGCCGGGATCGAATAGTGCGGAATATTTTCCACTTTTTATCCAGTGGCACAAAGCTGTCTGTGTTCTGTCCAATGGTCTCGGATGAGCCGAGAAAGAGTATGCCATCATGCTTCAGGCTGTAATGAAGCAGAGGCAGCAATTTCTGTTGCAACTCGGAACCGAAATAGATCAACAGATTACGACAGCAGAGCAGATCCAGCTTGGTGAACGGCGGATCCTTGATCAGATTCTGCGGCGCAAAGACCAGCATTTCACGCACATTTTTTTTGATCCGGTATTGGCCATCGTCCTGCCTGATAAAAAAGCGCTGCAAGCGCTCCTCGCTCAGGTTGGCCAGAATAGTGGCCGGGTAGAGGCCGGCGCCCGCAATGGCAATGGCATGCTCATCAATATCCGTGCCGAATATCTGTACGGAAAAATGACGATGCAGCTTTTCCATACATTCGAGCAGCAGAATAGCAATCGAATAGGCCTCTTCGCCGCTGCTGCAGCCGGTGATCCAGACACGAATGGTATAGTCTGCCGGCTTCTGCCGCAGCATCTCCATCAGCGCATGGCCGAGCGCGGCAAAGGCATCCGGGTCCCTGAAAAAATTGGTTACACCGATCAGTAGCTCATTGAACAGGATATCGGCTTCCTGTTCACTCTCCTGCAGATAACGCACATAGGCCGCAATATCGTCCAGCTGGTGTACATTCATGCGTCGCTCGATACGGCGGCAGATCGTATTCATTTTATACTGGGAAAAATCGTGATTGGTGCGTGCGCGCAGAATAACAAAGATCTTCTGCAGTGCATCGGACATATTGTCTGCATGCGCGGTAAGCTCCAGCGGGGGCAGTTTAGCCCAATGCCTGAGATAGGCGATCAGCTGCCCCGGCATCTCCTCCGGCGACAGGATGTAGTCGATAACGCCGGTAGCAACAGCGTTGCGCGGCATGCCATCATACTTGGCCGAGGCTTCGGACTGCACCATGGTCATGCCAAGCTCGGCCTTGATTGCCTTGAGTCCGATACTGCCATCCGACCCCGTACCGGAGAGGATAATGCCGATGGCATTGCCTCCCTGATCCTGTGCCAGTGCCCGAAAAAAATGGTCAATCGGCAGATTGGCGCCGCGCGGATGCACCATCTCCAGCAACTGCAGCGTGCCGTTCAGGATACTCAACTCCCTGTTGGGCGGAATAACATAGACATGGTCGGGCTGGACCTTGATCCCGTCGTGAATCTGGATAACCGGCATTTTGGTGTGTCTCTGCAACAACTCCGGCATCAGGCTGACATGGATCGGATCCAGGTGGGTGACCACAACAAAAGCCGCGTGACTGTCGGTCGGCATGGCATTGAAGAGTGCTTCGAGAGCCTCCAGCCCACCGGCCGAAGCGCCCACACCGACAACGGCAATGGCTGCATCCCGGACCAGTCCGGAGGGTTTTCCGGTTGCGGGCTTTTTCGCGACGACTGCGTCCGTACTTGCATGCTTTTTATCCCGGGTCATAGCTCTCTCCACCAGTCAGCGCGCCATCACTGACAAAGGCGGCTCACATTTAGCAGTACAATAGATGATTTATCCCTATATAAAAAGCCTGCACTGCTGTTATGCTGTTACTGCTGCCGGCAACTGCACTTTGCGTGCACTGCGCGCGGTGATAACAAGCCGATTGCCGCCCTCTTCCTTTACTACAAACAGGGCTTTGCTCGCCCCATCCAGACGCGCAGCAGTATTGTAAAAATAAGGATATGCGGCAATAACGCAAAGAAAATCACTGCAACCGTAACGTTCCCGCCACACCTCCTGATAGCGCCGACTCAGGCGTTATCCATCACCGCTCTGGCCACTGCACGCTTCCGCATTCACCCGCCTCTCGCCTCTGCTGCTCAACCATCACCAGGCTGATAAAAACGGTAGTGATTTTTACCGTCATTTTTCACCGCATACATCGCGACATCGGCGCTGGCGAGCAGTGCCTTGCTGGTTTCGCCATCGGCCGGATAGAGGGCAATATCGATACTGCAACCGACCGTGCATTGCGCATCAATCTGGCTGTAAACCGCGGACACGCTGGTGATCATCAGATCCGCTTTCTTCGCCACCGCGTCAGCATCGCCAATGTCGGACAGGATCACGGCGAACTCATCACCACCCAGACGCGATACGGTATCCGCTTCACGCACACACGCCTGCAAGCGTTCGGCAACCTGCTGCAGCAGCCGGTCTCCCGCCTCATGTCCAAGCGTATCGTTGACCGCTTTAAATCCGTCCAGATCGATAAACAGCAGCGCCAGTGATGAGCCGTGGCGCTTTGCCGTGGCCAGTGCATGGGTCAGTCGATCATGCAGCAACGCGCGGTTGGGCAGATCGGTCAGGTGATCGTAATGCGCCATTTTACGCATCGCCTCTTCAGCCTGCTTGCGCTCGGTGATGTCACGGGTAATGCCGACAAAATGACGCCGGCCATCTACAGCTACAGCACTCACCGCCAACTCCATCGGAAAGGTGGAGCCATCCTTGCGCATGCCGGTCACCTCGCGGCCAATACCGATCACCTTTTTATCACCGGTCATCATATGGTGATGCAGATAGCCGTCGTGCTCGCTGTGATACGGCTCCGGCATCAGTATCTTCACATTCTGCCCGATCACCTCCGCATCGGTATAACCGAAAATCCGGTGTGCCGCCGGGTTGAACGACTTGATTGTGCCCCGTTCACTGATGGTGATAATACCATCGACAATATGATCGATCACCGCAGAGAGATTTTTTGTCTGCTCTGCAACCTTTCGCTCCAGCTCTCCGGTCGCACGCTGCTGATTTTCGGCAAAGGCATTGATGGCCTGAAACAGCGTGACTAATTCGTCGCTGACCGCGGATGCATCGACACGCACGGAGAGATCGCCTGCCTGCAGTTTCCCTGCTGCCGCAGCAAGCCTCACGATCGGACCTACTATTTTCCCGGATACAAACCAGACAACAGCCAGCAGCAGAATCAGGCCGATGGCAAAGCCGTAGAGCAGCATCATATTCAATGCGGCATTGGTATCCTCGAATACCACTGTTTCGGGGATATGCACAGTCAGCAACCAGTATCGGCTCGGGTCAACAGGTGAGAAGAATACTTTCTGGAATCCGTCCAGCTCCCTGTCGGCACGATGAAAACGGATATAGGCATCATGATGTTTTACAAGCTCAGCCAGATCAGGCTCGGTATCCCCTATTCTGAGATCAAAACCCCGTTCCCAGCCGAAGGTTTTGTCTGCATCGGGATGCTTGATGAAGTGGCCATCGCTGTTTGCGATATAGCGTTTGATACCGTTGCTTTCGGACCTGACCTCACTGAACATGCGCTCGGTAGCAATATTGATAATGATCAGAGCCGCCGCTTTTCCCGTATCATCATAAACAGGTGTGGCCAGCCGCAGCACCGGCACATTGGGATACTGAATAACACCGTGTTCCCTGTTCAATTCCACATCAGACACATAGCTCTCTCCCATGCGCAGCTTCAGTGTTTCACTGACATAGTGTGAGTCGGCTTTATGTTGCAGATCCTGCCCGCCGACCACCTTGATACTGCCATGACCATCCGAATCAACCCTGACCATCTCATCACCTGCTGCATCGATATAGCGGATCTGGAGGTATTGGGCATGATTCGTCAGAAAGGCGGCAAAAATGGTATTCAGCCGTTCGTTCCATGTAGCGACAGTATCCTCGCTCTGCGGGTCGATGCCATGGTGTTTGCGGGCCCTGAGGATGGCCTGAACCGGCGGCACATCGCGCAATGACATCAGGATATTACGGCGTTCATCCAGTGCACCTTCAATGGCATGTTTGAGCAGCGAGAGCTTGCTCAACTCCAGCTCCATCACCTTCTCTTCGGCAACCCGCTTCGCCTGCTGATAGCTGATATAGCCGGTAGAGACCAGAGAGATCACCAGCAGCAGTGTCAGCCACACAATCGATTTGCCGCGAAGACCGGGTTTGAAACTGATACTCATGCACCTGACTCCTGCTTTCCGCCAGCGTTATGCATGGAGGGTAGCAGCAATGGCTGTGCGATTAAACACCGGTATTGACGATAGCGCGCACTCACCTGCGGCCCCCCCCTGGCAGGGCATCCGGGGATGGCTTTGGCTCTTCTTACTGCATGATCGGATCTTACATACGACTGCGGGCGCAGGCGCAATAAATTGCTCTTTCGTATGGACGAGGCCCCGGTTCGATGCCCTGTTAAACCTGCTGCTGCATGATCCTCTCACCGATCTCCCTGTACAGCGGCAGCGGATCAAACGGCTGACGCCGTTTGAACGGATTCAACCAGAGATTCAGCGAAACAAGTTCAAAGTGATCGGCGGACAGCACCGCAACAAGCGTGCCCCATGACGCCGATAGTCTGGATACCTGGGAATCATTTTCACCTTCGGCCTGCTCAATCAGGCGCGCATATCGGCGCATAAACCAGGGCAGTTGCTCCACAGGCCGCACCGCAGCATAGCTGCGATAGATAACATCGATATGGTCGGGGGTAGCGGCATTAAACTGCCGCATGGCTGTTGTGGTCAGCGCGTGAACGCCGGCAAACAGACGAAACGGTGAATAGCTCGCACAGACATGATCGGCAACCGGGGATCCGCGATGCGGTGTGGCCAGCGTTGTCAGGCTCACAACCTGCGCACCGCCGCCCAGATGCGTAATCCACAAGCGTGCATCCAGGCCACCCATCGAGTGCGCCACCAGATGCAGCGGACCTGGCTCATCACGCAGTTGCGCTGCCAGCGCGCGGGCACGCCGATCAATGCTACCGGCCCACGGCAGCTTCACGACGATCACACGCATACCCATCTGTTCATAGAGCAAGCGTGCCTGGCGAAAATACTCCAGCCATAACAGTTTACGAAAGCCGAACAGGCCGTGAATGAGAACGACCGTTGGCGATGCCTGCATCAGTCGCGGGAGCGGGTATGAAAATGCAACAGGGATAGCTGCGGTGAGCGCTTGCCTTCAACCGGCACCGGATAGTCACCGGAGAAGCAGGCATCGCAGTGCAACGAGCGCGGCTTGCCAACGGCACGATACATGCCATCGAAGCTGACAAACGCCAGTGAGTCGGCACCGATCGCTTTGCACATCTCATCCAGATTCATCTGGTTGGCCATCAACTCCGATGCATTGGGCGTGTCCACACCGTAAAAACAGGAGTGTTTGGTCGGCGGGCTGGAGATACGCATATGAATCTCTTTGGCTCCGGCAGCACGCACCATCTCAACAATCTTGCGGCTGGTTGTGCCGCGCACAATCGAGTCATCCACCAGAATTATGCGTTTGCCCCTGATCAGTTCGCGATTCGGATTCAGCTTCAGCTTGACGCCGAAATTGCGAATCGACTGCTTCGGTTCGATAAAGGTACGTCCGACATAATGGTTGCGGATCAGCCCCATCTGGAACGGAATACCGGAAGCCTCGGCGAAGCCCATCGCCGGCGGTACGCCGGAGTCCGGCACCGGTATCACCAGGTCGGCTTCAACAGGCGACTCCTTGGCCAGCTCCATGCCGATACGGTAGCGGGCCTGATAGACATTAACCCCCTCCAGCGTGGAGTCAGGGCGGGCGAAATAGACATACTCGAACACACAGAATTTACCGGCTGAATCCTTGAACGGATGCAGGCTACGAAGCTCACCTGCCTCGATAACCACCATTTCACCGGGCTCCACATCACGTACGAATGTGGCACCGATCAGATCGAATGCGCAGGTTTCCGATGCCAGTACCCAGGAGCCATCGAGTTTGCCCAGCACCAGCGGCCGGATACCATTGCGATCGCGCACGCCAACCAGCCGTTTTTCAACCAGCACCAGCAGGGAGAAGCCGCCGGAGAGGCGATTGACAGCCTCTGCCAGACGATCCTGCATGGTAGCGCCCTTACTGCGCGCCACCAGATGAATCAGTACCTCGGTATCCGAGGTGGACTGAAAGATTGAACCGTCTTTTTCCAGCTCATGGCGCAATTCAGGTGCATTGACGATATTACCGTTGTGACACATGGCGATGCCGCCGTGTGCATACTGGTAGCAGAATGGCTGACAGTTGCGCAGTCCGGAATCACCGGAAGTCGAGTAACGCACGTGACCAATACTATGGCGACCTGTGAGTTCCTTGATCGCTGATTTCTGAAAAATATCAGCGACCAGCCCCATACCGCGATGGGTATTAAATTCGTTGCCGTCGGTACTGACGATACCGGCCGACTCCTGTCCGCGATGCTGCTGCGCATACAGACCGAGGTAAGTCAGGTTAGCTGCCTCAGCGTGATCGAATACACCGAATACGCCGCACTCGTCGTTGAAGTGATCCGCCTTGTCAAACTCAGCTATCATACCGTCCTCATTTACTGCTATTCTGGATAATCGATTTCAACGCCTGCCGGTCTTTTACCGTGATCAAATCCTGCATGCGCGAGTTAGTTGTCTGAGGAGAGACATATTGTGTCCCGCCCTGTCTGGAAAAGGGATATCCCTCAGGAATCATCCGCCCCAGCATATCACCCAGATTGAGGGCATAAGGCACCAGCCTGCTCTCTTTCAACCAGGGGGCATCGGGTTTGGCGTATGAGGTGTAAACAAGAAAACAGAGGGCTATCAGCATCATGCCGCGGGCAGCGCCGAAAAAGATACCCAACGTACGATCGGTCGCCGTCAATGCGGCCAGACCAACCAGATGCCGGATCAACGCTCCGATCAGGCCGACCACAATCATGACAATGATAAATACCAGGGCGAAGCCGGCAATATCGGCTACGGTCGAGCTGGTGATCCACTGGCCGAGAAACTCACCGGTTACGCCGGAGAGGCGACTGGCCAGCAAAAATGCGGCAACCAGACCGATCAAAGAAATCACTTCGCGGACAAACCCGCGCCATAGTGATAACACCATCGATAAACCGACGATAGCTATAAGAATGTAATCTACAAAGTTCAATTCAGCCCTCTATCCATTCCGGCCCGCTTTTACTCAGATACCATTCGATCCCGGGTCCGCTTCAGCTCAATCATCATGAAATCGTAACAGGCCCGTCCATGGTCCTGCTACTCCACGGCAAGCGGAAAGTCTGTTCACTTTCCCTGCAAATCAACAGCTTGCGTGCGATACATGCCATTGATTTACGCCTCGTCCATGGGCGCGATGACAACCTCCTAGGAGGTCATCAACAGCGACTGGGCAGCCTCCGACAAATGCCTTACCGGCATCAACGCAAGCTCCACCTGTTTATCGCAGCGCATGTTAGCAATGATATTCGCCTTCTGCACCCTCGCGTAATTTTCCTTCGGCAACAGGATGCGCGAAAAGCCCAGATTGGCAGCTTCCCGTGCTCGCGCTTCGGGTTGACCAACCGGACGCACCTCACCGGTGAGCCCCACCTCACCGAAGACGGCAATATCAGCAGCCACCGCCCTCTCCTGAAAGGCGGACAACATGGCCAGCAACACAGCCAGATCCACGGCCGGCTCTGCAATACGGGCGCCGCCGGCCACATTGATGTAGACATCATGCTGGCTCAGCGGCAGACCGATACGCCGCTCAAGCACCGCTGTCAGCATGGCCACGCGGCCTGCGTCCACGCCGACCGCCGAGCGTTTGGGTGTGGCATAAACCGTTGGCGCGATTAACGCCTGCACTTCAACCAGCAGTGGACGCGTGCCTTCCATACAGGCCAGCACCACCGAGCCGGGCAGATCTTTGGCCCGTTCGGCCAGAAACATGCGCGAAGCATCGCGAATACCGATCAATCCGGCATCCGACATTTCAAATACGCCGATCTCTCCGGCCGGGCCGAAGCGGTTTTTGACCGCACGCAGTATACGATGGGCATGACCGCGATCACCCTCAAAATAGATCACCGCATCCACCATATGCTCCAGCACGCGCGGGCCCGCCAGCGCACCGTCCTTGGTGACATGACCAACCAGTATCAGCGCGTGCCCCACCGTTTTGGCCTGCTGGATCAGCGCAGCCGAGCAGTCCCTGACCTGCGACACGGTACCCGGTGCACTGGTCAGGCGGTTGCTTATCGTGGTCTGGATAGAGTCTATGATCACCGTCGTCGGGCGTACCTTGTCGATGGTTGCCAGCATCGACTCCAGCTCGCAGGCGGAGGCGAGCTGCAGGTCGGCATGCATCGCACCGATACGCTGACCGCGCAGATTCACCTGCTGCATCGACTCTTCACCGGTGATGTACAACACCGTACTACCGCTGCCTTCTGCCAGCCGGGCTGCCGCCTGCAACAGCAGCGTGGACTTGCCGATACCCGGATCACCACCGATCAATACCGCCGATCCCGGCACCAGTCCGCCGCCCAGCACACGATCCAGCTCTTCGATACAGGTGGATCGGCGCGGGCTGTTCTCACTGCTGATATCGGTAATGGCCGCTGTAACCAGCGCCTTGCCCTTGCCGGCCGCCCTTACCGCTGCCGCCTCAACCACCTGTTCGGCAATACAATTCCAGCCGCCGCAATCGGGACACTGCCCCATCCACTTGCGATGCTCACAGCCGCAGGCCTGACAGACAAACAGCGACTTGGCCACCTTACCTCTTCACCTGCTCCAGCCAGCAGTCGGTGAGCCCCAGCCTGACACAGATCGACTGCATCGCATCATCCGCATCCGCCTGACGATCATACATGCCGACGCGAACCCGGTGCATCATCCGCCCTGCCACGGTTGTAGCAACGACAAACGACGGTTGACTGACAGAACGACCGATATCCGCAACCATCTTCTCGGCTGCATCCTTCGAGTCAAATGAGGCCAGATTGATCGCCCATGCAAAAGGCTGGGTAGAAACATGTCTGGACTGCGGCAGCTTGGGGCTCAGGTGTCGCCCCCCTTCGCTCAGGATCAGCCATGGCTGATCTGCCCCGTCGCGCACCAGATAGAGCCGCTTGATGCTGTTCGTGGCATAGTTACTCGATTCGTATTTCTGTGTAAAAGAGACCAGTACCGCCTCACCCTGCGCGATCTGTACCGGCCCGCCGATGAGCTTCAGCTGTGAAATACCGACACGGATATAACGCTTGTTCGCATTCACCCGGCGCTTGTATGCAGACCATGAGGCAAGATTGTATTCGCTGGTTGAAAATTGAGCATGATAGTGACCGAGATAGGCATCGGCATCCAGCGATTCCCAATCCCTGACCCAGCTCTCGACAGCCTGACGCACACTCGCCAGCACCGGTTTTACACTGATAGCTGCTGCGACAACCACGGGCTGAGTCACTGCACGCGCAGGCTTAACCACCACGGGTGCCACGGCAGCTGCTACCGGCTGACGGCTTGCACGATCAACCTGATCAATAAATGTCTGCAGTCGCAGCCTGGCGGATTCCAGCTCGATACCGGCATGTTCCAGTTTGCCGATATCAGCGGATACCGAATGCGCATATTTTCCGGCCCTGTTCGCTGCCTGAATCGATTTTCTGCGATAGGCCTCCGCACGCAGGCGGGCCGCAACAGGATCCTTGCCGACGATCGGACTGTTGAGCAGCTCGATCGCTTCGCTGCTGTGGTTCGCTTCCAGAGCCAGTGTGGCCATCAGGATCTCCCGCTCTCCGGGCGGCAACTGCCGCACGGCAGTTGTGCGGCCATCCTTGAGCATCTGATAGGCCTGCTGATGACTCAGCGCGGCAAAAGCCGGCATTGCCGCTAACAGCGGACAGACAAGCAGCGCTATGAGTAGCGGTAAAAAATTCATTAATCCCCTCTGTTGCATCAATGGACCGGCTTGCCGCTCTCGATCACTTGCGCATCCGGCGCAGTAGTACCGGCATCGGTGGCCGGCAAAGCCGTTGTTAAGCCGCCATCACTTGCCGTACCCGGAGCCGCAGGAGTGCCTTCCTGCACCATGGAAGCGCTCAATGCCTGTGCAATATCCTCGAATCGGGCCTTGGCTTCGATCGTGGACGGCTTGGGTATATTCAACCGCAACCAGTGCACCAGATCCCCCCACATACCGGAAACCTGAGCATCAGTCGGCATGATGCCGGCATAGGGCAGCTCCACGGTAATCACCGGAATATGGTGCTGTACACCCACACTGTTGCCCAGCGAGCCGGGATAGGTGCCAATCAGCTTCAGATGCAGGAAGCCGAGATCTCTAGGCCCTTCGGGCGGACCGTCAAAATCAAGTACGCCAAAGGGCGCATGCACAGAGACTATCGCATCGGGTTTGAACTGGCGTACCTGCTCATATAACCAATTACTCTCCGGCTCGCTCAATGGTGCCGTGCCCGGATAGCGTCGCGGATCTTCGCCAGTACTCTGCCAGTATGCACTGCTCTGCCTGTACCAGTCGGGTGTGGGCATATTACGATTCAGATCCACACCGTGCGCATTCAACCGCTGTGAGTGTTTCTGCAGCAGACCATCGGGATTGAGCAGCGGCGTCACATGCCAGTGGAACAGGCCTGAGTGATGCTGGTCCAGTGTTTCCATCCAGCGAAAGACAATACTGACGGCGGAATATTCATCGCCGTGTGTACCGCCGATAAGCAGTATACGCCCGATCGGCTTGCGCCCGGGCAGTGGCGGGTACTCCTTCATCAGAATCGCCTGACCATTCACCGAACGCGTGCCTGTATCGGAGAGCGAACGGGCCAGACAACCGGCAAGACTAACGCTGCCCAGTTTGTGACCGATACGGGTACACTCATCAATGACCGGCTGCGTATTGGGCGCCGTGGCCACAGCTTCAGCAGCATGAGCCTGACCGGCAAGCAGCATAACAGTTGCGGCCTGCAACAGTGTAAAGATGAGTCTGGAACGGGAGAGGACAGAACGCATGCGGGCAACGATAGCCGTCGCACTGGTCTGTGCCAAACAATTCAGATGACCCGGCTCATGCGAGCGAATCATGCCGGTAGTTTGCAACCGCTCACTGCCTGCTGAAATGACGTTCTGCCAGCAGCTCCAGACCGTCCAGTGTCAGGTACGGCAGGTGATGATCAATGCCCGGCAGATCCGCAACCAGCAACGGAATCAGACCGCCCGTGGCCACAACCGGTGCGTTTTGATAACCCGGCTGGCGGCGCAAGCGGATGATCAATCCTGCCAGTGCATCCACCGTTGCCCAGTAGCTGCCGGCCTGCATGCTGCTGGCAGTGTCACGGCCGATCAGCTCATCCATACGCGCCAGGGATACCTCCGGCAATTTGGCTGCCCGCCGGCACAGTGCCGCCAGAGCCACCTCGGGACCGGGAATAATCAGACCACCGGCATAATGGCCGGCCGGCGAGACCACATCGAAGGTGGTTGCCGTACCGCAGTCCATGACAATCACCGGTGCACCGAGCTTTTCCCGTGCAGCCAGCGCATTGACGATACGATCCGCCCCCACTTCACGCGGGTTCTTGTAATCCACAGCCATGCCGGTTTTCACTTCCGCACTGCCGACAAAAGCCGGGCGCTGTCCGCAGATGCGCTGGCATGCACCGGCCAGCGGCTCATCCAGATGCGGCACGACACTTGCCACCATAATGCCGGCAATTGAGGTCGCCGCGTAACCGGACTGGGTAAACATGCCATGCAACTGCCAGGCCAGCTCATCCGGCGTATAGTCGCGCGCGCTGGACAAGCGCCAGTGCGCCAGCAGCGTTGTATCGTCATAGAGGCCGAAGACCATCTGTGTATTGCCGATATCGGCAACCAGCATCGGTTTCCCTTCCGCATTCATTGTCATCTCATTTGTCATAATATTTCCAGATCACCTGCGATGATTCGCTGCATCCCCTGCTCCGTCTCCAGCAGCAGTGCACCATCATAATCCAGCCGCCTTGCCACACCATGAATATATCCCCGGCCATCATGCACGCGCACGTTCTGATCACTGGCGGCATGCGCCAGCCACCATGCATCCCGCACCGCCCCGAAACCCTGCTGCAGGTATAGACCATACCAGTGATCCAGCGCATTGAGCACCGAGGCAAGCACCTCCAGTCGCGACAGCGCAGCACCGGATGCCGTGGCAAGATCTATGGCCGGCTGTGTAATATCGGCCGGCCAACCGTTCAACGGCGGACTCAGATTGATGCCAAAGCCCAGTACAACCGCATGCACGCTCCCCGGCTCCGCCCGCATCTCGGTCAGAATTCCGGCAAGCTTGGCACCATGGCACATCAGATCATTGGGCCATTTGATACGCAGATCCGGCGCATAGGTCTTCAGTGCATCATGCAGCGCAACCGCCGTCAGCAGCGACAGCTGTGGTACCTGCTCGGGTGGCAGCGCTGGGCGCAACAGCACACTGACAGCGAGCGATTCCGGCATCGTATGCCAGCAGCGTCCCAGCCGGCCGCGACCGTTTGTCTGTCGCCCGGCAATCATGACCAGCCCTTCAGCCTCGCCCTGCTCGGCCAGACGCATTACATCCCGATTAGTGGAGCCGGTCTCCTCGACCAGTAACAGGCGAGAACCCAAATGGCTTGTCCTCAGACGCGCCTGCAGCTGGCCGGCCGTCAACACCGGAGCATGCAGCGTATAGCCCTTGCCCGACTGCGCTTCAATACGCGCCCCGCCCCGCTTCAATACCTGAATATGTTTCCAGACGCCGGTGCGCGACAGCCCCAGTTCAACAGCCAGCAGATCGCCCGAAACGGGCACACTGCTGATACTTAAACGACCGAGAATATGCTCGCGGGCCTTATTATGCATCGGCCTCTACTGCTGCCGGCATGATACGCATCGACAGATCCAGCACCGGGGCCGAATGGGTAATGGCGCCGATGGCAATCCTGCCCACACCGGTCAGGGCATAGGCGCGCGCATTGGCCAGCGTGATATTGCCACTGGCCTCAAGCAGAATCGATGCCGGCACCATATCTCTCGCCTGAGCCACCATGGCCGGCTCCATATTATCGAGCAGGATAATATCGGGACACACTTCGACAGCCTGGCTCACCTCATCGAGCGATTCACACTCCACTTCCACCCAAATCTTGTGCCCGGCCTGATAACAGGCGTGCACAGCTGCGGCAATCGAGCCGCAGGCCTCGATATGATTTTCCTTGATCAGCATACCGCTCTGCAGATCCATGCGATGATTCAGACCACCGCCATGCAGCACAGCCTGTTTCTCCATATGGCGGAAGCCGGGTGTGGTTTTGCGCGTATCGGCGATCCGGCAGTCCGTGCCTGCAACCGCATCGACAAAGGTGCGCGTGGCAGTAGCAATACCGGAGAGATGCTGCAGAAAGTTCAACGCCGTACGCTCGGCGGACAATAGTGAGACAACCGGACCGGACAACTCACACACACTGTCGCCGCAGTGCACACTGGCGCCATCGGGAACCTGCCAGCTGCGTTCTATCGTGGCATCCAGTGCCGCAAACACGGCATCGGCAATCGCGACACCCGATAACACACCATCCGCCTTGGCCGTGATGCGTGCCTTGGCCATGGCCCCTGCCGGCATCGTCGCCAGAGCGGTCAGGTCATGCATTGCCGCATCTTCCTGCAGCGCCTGTTGAATCAATATTTTCTGCCAATCATCCATGCCGCAACCCTAAACATTTCCTGATTACTTATGAAGCTCAGCCATGCCGATAACCGCTGACAGATATACGAGCCACTTGCAAAAGCCTGAGTAAAATTGAATGTCAGCGCCTGAGCCGTTGGATTAATCGTTTTAATTATCGCTCTCCCTGCGGGTTTCTCCAGGTTGAGTTATTTTTCCGGCGTTTTCCGGTTT
>Ga0210050_1002420_pt1 | contig 17947 bp, 27 predicted proteins | sample CryGey132114_all_FD_185463 | JGI IMG/M metagenome (GOLD analysis project Ga0210050, IMG submission 185463) | Groundwater microbial communities from aquifer - Crystal Geyser CG22_combo_CG10-13_8/21/14_all (SPAdes) (version 2) | ecosystem: Environmental > Aquatic > Deep subsurface > Groundwater ...
AAAATAACTCACTCTTTTTTATTTGACAAAAAATTAAATATAGAATAATATATATAAGTAATCTGCAGACAGTAGGCGTACATATAAGACCTACCGAGGACAAGGCTTTTCAAGCCAATCTTTATTAGTCTGCGACCACAAAAAGGTCGTTTTTATATTATACCGTATAGGTAAAAATGAAGAATAAACAACAAAAAGCCCAAGAGTTAAACGAACATATAGATCGCATAAAAAAATCTAATACGATTTTATTTACAGATTATAGCGGAGTTTCTTCGGAGAATATTAATTTTTTAAGAAAAGAAATGCTTGGTTTTAATGCTAAGTTTAAAGTGGCTCGAAAAAGATTACTTCGTATAGCTTTTGAAAAAGAGGGGATTAATGTGAATCCAGAAAATTATGAAGGTCAGCTTGGAATTATAACTACCGATGGTGAATTATCAGAAGTAGCTAGTCCGGTTTATAAATTTAGTAAAAATAACAAAACATTTAAAATTTTAGAAGGTTATGACGCCACTAATAAATCTGTTATTAACCTAGAGACTATTAATCGTATAGCTACCTTACCAAGTAGAGATGTTCTTATCGGACAACTGGTTGGTATGGTAGCCTCTCCAATTAAGATGTTTATGATTGCTCTTAAGGAACGTGCTAAAACATTAGAAGTAAAATAAATAAAACTATGAGTGAAGAAGAAGTAAAAAAAGAAGTCTCTATTAACCCTAAATTTAAGGATATAATAGAAAAAATTGAAAATTTTTCTGTCGTTGAGTTAGCTGATTTAGTTAAAACTCTTGAAGAAAAATTTGGCGTTTCAGCCTCGGCTGTAGCTGCCTCCGGTGCTATAAGCGGAGAAGTTGCATCTGAAGAAAAAGATGCCTACGATGTTGAATTAAAAGCCGCCGGTGATCAAAAAATTAATGTTATTAAAGTGGTTCGTGAAGTTACCGGTTTAGGTCTTAAAGAGGCTAAAGATATGGTAGACCAGGCTCCTAAAGTTATAAAAGAAGGAATTAAAAAAGAAGAGGCTGAAGGTTTAGTTAAAAAACTACAAGAAGCCGGCGCTATCGTCGAAATGAAATAATAATTTATTATATTAAAAAATAAACGCCCTTGCTTGAAAGCAGGCGTTTATTTTTTTTATTTTCTTTTATTTAATAAATTTTTTATTATATTTTTAGTGTCATCAACACTCTTTACCTCTTTATAACTAACTCCTAAAGACTTAACCGGGCTATCGTTGCCATTATTTAACGCATCTCCTATAAACAGTATTTCTGTTAGGGGAATCTCTAAATATTTAACCATTTTATTTATTCCATAAGCCTTATCTATGCCTTTTTTTGTTATATCAATAGAGGTTGTGCCGGCTATATGAATTTCAAAATCAGATAACTGGTCTTTTATTTTATTAATAATTTTTTGCCTTTTATCTTTATCTCTATCCCATTCTTTTTTCTTATCAATTGGAGCCTCCTGCCCAAGCATAGATATAGTTATTTGACTTTCTCTGTTCTCAATCATTTTCCCAAATTTTTCCTCAACCTCAAAATCTTTAATAGCTTCTTTTAAAACACTAATTATTTTTTCTTTTTCAGAATCCGAAAGAAAGTCCTCATAAACCATATTCCACATATTCATGTCGTGCCTATACATAGCACTTCCGTTGGTAGGAAATATATACAATGAAGATAAATTAGAGCAATCCAGTGGATTAATTAATTGTTTTTTAAATTGTGTAAAAGAGGCACCCGAAATAACGGCTATTTTTTTTCTTTAATTAGAGAACAAAATAATTCCGCCATTTCAAAGTCAATTATTTGTTTACTCTCTGTCAGAGTGCCATCTAAATCAAAAACAATTAAGTTATGCATATAATTTTAGTTAACAGGCTTAGCTGTTATAGAAAGCTTTAATTTAACCTCATCATCAACCGAGGCTAAGAAAGCCAAATCGGGTACCACTAAATTAAAATCAGATCTTTTTACAATAGTCTCCGCCTCGGCGACTAATTTTTCTGCATTTAGCTCTTTAATCTTTCCGCTAAAAGTAACCTCTTTTGTTACTCCGGAAACAGTTAAATCTCCTGTAATACTAAAAGATACCTCTGACTCAAAAACCACGGCCTCTGGTAGTCCGGTAATAGATTTTGGTACAAAGGTTATAAATTCATTTTGGGCATCCTCGGATTTTAATATCAAGCGAGCTATAGCCCCGTCTCTATTTTTGCTATCTGTTTTTAATGTTCTAGCGTTAACAGACACATCTTTAACCTGTATTTTTGATATGTCGGCTAAATTAACCAAAATACTACCTTTAATATCTTTTGTTATTCCAACCGCCGTAAAATCTTTACCATTTAAAATTTCATCTATGGCAAAACTCGCCTCCGACTCTTCAGGAGAAATAGCGTAGGTTATCATTCCATCTGCCGATTCATAATTTATCTCCTTGGGCTCGCTAGGCGAGGCTACCGGCTTTGTTAAATAATAATATGCTCCGCCTATAATAATAGCTAAAACCAATATAATAATGCTTATTTTTTTCATATAGATTATATGATAGCAAAAATCAGAATTTTATCAAAACTTTTTTGGCTGCCCAGCAGGGATTCGAACCCCGATACCATGGACCAAAACCATGTGTCCTACCATTAGACGACCGGGCAAAATCATAAACATAATACTAAATTTTGGTATATAAATCAATCATATATATACCACGCTGTATTGACATATAAATAATAAAGTTATAAAATAAAAGAAGCAAATTTTATAAAAAGGAAAAAATGATGGAACTTTACGAGTTAATAGGATATTTTTGTATTTTTTTAATGACTATAGTTTTATTTTTGTTTTTAAAATTTTTATCAATTCTATTTAAAAAGGAGAAATAAAGTGTTTGAGGATCATAATTTATTTTTAGCAGTAACTGGATTTATTTTTGTATTTCTAGGAGTTTTAGGATTATTTAATCAATCCGTTCTTTGGCAGGAAAGGAAAAATAAAATATATGAAAATCCATCTATTGTAATGTTTATAATTTTTCTCGGTTTTTTAATTATGGGTCTTTTAATTCTTTTTTTAGATATTAAAAGATTTGATGTGTATTAAATGAAAATAAAAACAGCTCAAGGGCTGTTTTTTTCTTTAAATTGTCAAAATCTCAAATTCATATAGAATAAAGGCATGGATGAGGAGAAAATCAAAGCCAAATTAACCAAAGCCGAATATGATGTTTTAAGACAAAAGGGGACAGAATCTCCTTTTTCCGGTTCTTTGTTGGATGAAAAAAGAAGGGGAGTCTTTAAATGTAAGGTTTGTGGTGATGAGTTGTTTTTTTCAGGTGCAAAATTTGATTCCGGTACCGGTTGGCCTAGCTTCTCTGATGTAAATAAAGAAAAAGTTGAGCTTAAAAAAGATATAAGTTATGGTATGGAAAGAGTTGAGGTTACTTGTAGAAAATGTGGTTCACATCTTGGTCATGTTTTTGATGATGGACCACCTGAAACAAAAAAGCGCTATTGTATAAATTCGGTTTGTTTAGATTTTAAAAAAGAGGATAAATAAAATATGTTAGTTGATGAAATAATAATAAACGTTAAAGCGGGTGCTGGCGGTAAAGGAGCGGTGGCTTTTAATAAAAATGTAATGTCTCTAGGCCCGACGGGTGGCTCGGGCGGTAGAGGTGGGAGTGTTTATATAGAGGGCGTAGCCGATATTGGCGCCTTAAATAAACTTAAATTTAAAAAAGACTTTGAGGCTCAAGCTGGTCAATATGGAAAATCTCAATTTAATGATGGTTACGACGGACAAGACATAGTTATTAAAGTTCCAACCGGTACAGTTATTATTAATCAAGAAACTAAAGAGCCAAAAGAAATAATAAAGATAGGCGAGAAAATATTAGTAGCTAAGGGTGGTAATGGAGGGAGAGGTAATTTTCATTTTAGATCATCAACCAATACTACCCCAAAACAATTTCAACCTGGCTTGCCGGGTGAGCAGTTTACTCTTAAGCTTGAGTTAAAACTTATAGCCGATGTCGGGTTAGTTGGTCTTCCAAATGTCGGCAAATCATCTCTTTTAAATGAATTAACTAACGCTAATAGTAAAGTAGCTAATTATGAATTCACCACTCTTGAACCTCACCTCGGTGCTTACTACGAAATTTTAATAGCCGACATTCCGGGTATTATTGAGGGCGCTAATCATGGTCGGGGGCTAGGTCTTAAATTTTTAAAACATATTGAAAGAACAAAAATTATTTTTCATCTTATATCAGCCGAATCATCCTCGCCTGTTACGGATTACAAAACAATCAGAAAAGAATTAGAAACATATAACCCTGAATTTAAAGCCAAGCCGGAGTATATTTTTTTAAGTAAAAGTGACGGGGTAGATAAAGCAACTTTAAAAAAACGTCTTGAGGCTTTAAAAAAATATAATAAAAATATTAAAGCCCTTTCTATATTAGATGAAAAAAGTTTAGAGGATGTAAAAGTTATTTTAAACAATATAATTAATTTAAAAAAGAAATAAGTTATAATAAAAATATGAACAAAATAGAATTTATAAGTTCGTTGTTGGATTATTTAACAATTGTGTCTCAAGTTATAATATTATTTTTATTAATAATTTTGTCTACTAAAAAATTTGATAAAGCTGTTAGTTTGATTAAAAAAAAGTCTTTTAAATTGTCGTTAGTGGTGGCTTTAGTCGCTACGCTTGGTAGTTTGTTTTATTCCGAAATAGTCAACTATACGCCCTGTCTTTTGTGTTGGTATCAAAGAATATTTATGTATCCTCAAGTTATTCTTTTTAGTATTGCTCTTTTCTTAAAAGATAAAGGTATCGCTATCTATGCTTTAAGTTTATCAATGTTGGGTGGTATGCTGGCTCTCTTTCATTATTATATTCAGCTTTCTAACACAAAGCTTACATCTTGTAGTACGGTTGGATATTCCGTTAGTTGTTCAGATAATTTTATAATGCAATTTGGTTACATTACAATTCCAATGATGGCTTTAAGTGCTTTTATTTTGATTTCACTTTTAATGATTGTTAGTTTAAAAAAATAAAAAATACTTTTGCACAGAGTTAAAATAAAATTAAAGTGATATAATAAAGGTATAAAAATTTTTTTATATTACAATTAATTTTTTAAATACATGAACTCTCAAAAGTACATTGAAATATCTGGATTAGTTTTTATAGTTGTAGCTATTTTGCATTTAGTTAGAGCCTCGGCTGGTTGGCTCTTAGTTATTAATGGCTACACCGTTCCAATTTATGTTAGTTGGATAGTCGTTGTTTTAATAGGTTATATGGCTTATCAAAGTCTTGAGCTTAAAGATAAAAAATCAAGTTCTACTAGTTCGTTTGAAATAAAACCGGTTACTAAAAAGAAAACAACCAGAAGGAAAACAGTTAGAAAGATAGTTAAAAAATAAAATAAAAATAGCCTAAAATGGCTATTTTTATTTTATTTAAAGATTTACAATATAATTATGGTTTTAAATAAAAATATAATTATAGTTTTAGTTATTATAGCTATTCCATTTGCTTGGAGTATATCTTTTTTGCTAGAAAAAATTCAACCTAAACCAGAGATAGGTGAGCTTCATACTATAGATTCAATTTGTTTAGAAAAGATAGGCGATAAAAATAAATACGCAGTCTCTGATATTTATAATGGAGAATTAGCTGATATAAATTTTAATTCTATGCCAGAGGCTCAAACCTTTAAAGCTAAAATAACCGAGGAGTATAAAAAAGGAGTTAATTTTGCTGGCCACTTTAACGTTGCTAGTTTTGGTTGCGGTATTGGTTGTCAAGCTTATACTATTACCAATATTAAAACGGGTAATATTATTAGCCATGGCTTAAATTCAGAGTTGGGCGCTTTCTTTACTCCTAACAGCACACTTTTTATTTTAAACCCAAAAGAAAATACTCCTAATCCGGTAGATAAAGATCTTTTACCATATTTAGAATTAACTCAAAGAAAATATTATCAAATAAAAGATGATTATCTTGAACTTATCTGCGAGGAATCGACCGACAGTGGCATTGACTCTATTTAGTTAAACAAATATAAATAATTTAAATATCCTTTTTGCTCCATTTCCTCAAGCGGAATAAATTTCATAGCCGATGAGTTCATACAATATCTAAGTCCTGTGGGTTCTGGTCCGTCTTTAAAAACATGTCCTATATGTGAATCGGCATATTTAGATTTAATTTCAACTCTAGGTAGTATAAGTTTATAATCAGTTTTTTTAACTATAAACTCATCACTGATTGGCCTATAAAACGATGGCCAACCCGTGCCCGAATCATATTTATGAGTAGAGGAAAATAGTGGTTCTCCCGAAATAATATCTACATAAATTCCTTTTTCTTTATTTTGGTCATACTCATTTTTAAAAGGCGTTTCGGTCCCTTCCTTTTGGGTTATTTCGTATTGTAATTTTGTTAATAAGTTTTTCAATTCCTCATCGCTGGGCTTTTTAAAATCCGACCAGGGATTTTTTGTAATACCTAAATCATTAAATTCTCCCGACCCCCAAATACTTTCTATATATTTATCTCTGCCAGACCCTTCTCTATAATATCTATAACGTAGTGGGTTATTTTTATAATAATCCTGATGATAGTCCTCGGCCTGATAAAATTCTAAAGCCTTTTCAATATCTGTGACGATTGGTTTTTTAAAAACATCTTCTTCCTCTAACTCTTTTATAACGCTTTCAGCTATTATTTTTTCGTTTTCATTTTGATAATATATAGCTGACGTATATTGATGGCCTCTATCATAAAATGAACCTCCCTCGTCGGTCGGGTCTATGTGTCTAAAAAACCACCAAACTAAACTTTCGTAGGATACAGACGATGGATCATATAAAACTTTAACTAATTCACGATGTTTAGTTAATCCACTAGACACATCTTTATAAGTTGAATCTTTTTCCTCCCCGCCCATATAGCCCGATATAACTTCTTTAACTCCGTCTAATTTTTCAAAATCAGACTCTACGCACCAAAAACATCCGCCCGCAAAATAAGCCTCGGATAATTTATCTGCTTGAATATTAATAGGAGTTATAATATTTCTGCCTTGGTTCTCATATAAATAAACCGATAATATAACAACTACCACAATACCAGTCGTTAAAATACTCTTATTTATTTTCATATCCCTATGATAACATCATATATAGCCTGAGAGAAATCTTGGGCTTTTTTTATTTACACTATTTACACCTAATCTAAATTTTTTAAATATTAAAAATATTTTTATCAAAATCGTTTGTCGGAGTTTTTCCCTCAATTTGAATAGTTTTTAAAATTAACTTTTCTTCTTCTAATAAAGCATCTAAAAGTTTTATTCTTTTATCTTTTATAAGAGTGTAGACTCCGGGTTCATTTCCTAAGGCTAATATTTTTTGATATATTTTTTGAGCCATATCTTTATGTCCTAATAAGGCTAGTTTTAAATCATCTAGCTCTATAAAACCATCCTCGGTATTAATTTTTTTTGTAAATGTAGCTTGGTTATGGTCTTGTGTTTTTAATATTAAAGAATTATTAATAATATTTTTTAAAATTTTATATAATATTATAACTCCTTCTTTGGCGAGCAACTCCTCAACCTCTAAATAGTTTTTATCTATAATTTTTATTTTTTTTTGTATTAATATTGGTCCATGATCTATTTTATCATTCATCTTATAGATAGTTATGCCCGAGTATTTTTCGCTATTTAAAATAGCATATTGAATAGGGGAGGCGCCTCTAAATTTTGGTAGAAGCGATGGATGAATTCCAAAAACTCCGTCTTTAAATAAATTAATAATCTCTTTTTCAATAATTTTTCCGTAGGCGGCTATAATGGCAAAATCAATTTGGCCAAACTTCTTTTTAATTTCTTCAGGGTTTAATTTTTCCGGTTGATAAACCGGTATGTTGTTTTTTAAAGCTAATATTTTTGTCGGTGGGGGAGTAATAATCTTTTTTCGGCCAACTGGTCTATCGGGGTTACAAATAACAACTGCCGGCTTTATTTCTTTTTTTATAAGATTATCTAAAACAATCTCGGCAAATTTGGGACTCCCAAAAAAAGCATATTTCTTTTCTTTTAATTTATTATTCTTTAACATTAATTTTTTTAGCCCTATCTATAAATAATACTCCGTTTAGGTGATCAATTTCATGCTGAAAGACTCTAGCTAATAACTTTGAGGCTGTTATTTTAACTTTTTTACTAGTTTCATCCTGGGCTGAAATTATTATTTCATCAAATCGCTCAACCTCTCCGTTAACGCCGGGTATAGAAAGACAGCCCTCTATATCAATATTGGTAGTTTCTGATGTTTTGATAATCTCTGGATTAAAGATAGCGTAAAACTTTAACTTTCCTCGCTTATCTTTTCCGTTAGCTATAAAAACTCTTTCTAGTAATCCAATTTGGTTGGCCGCTAATCCGATTCCGTCATATTCTTTCATTAGCTTTTTCATATTGCTTATTAAATCTTTTATATCCTTTTTTGAACGTGATTTAAAATCAAAGTCAGAGGCTTTTTTTCTAAGCACTTTTTCATCTTTTTTATCGGAAATCATATATATTCTCATTAAAGTTAGAATACAATATTTTAGTATAAATGTCTAATAAAATATTGACAAATACATTATATTATGATTTACTTATAAAAGTATATCTTAATAAAGAAGGGAGAATTACATTGAAGAATTTCTTTGTTGTTGTTACTGCATTATCAGGAGTTTTATTTGTAATCTTTTATGTTTGGAATATATTTCAGCGAAAAATTGAACCCACATTATCAACTTGGATTATATTCTTATTTGGTACAGGTTTGAGTCTTATAACTTACGGAATATCTGAAAACAGAGATTTTAAATCAGGTATTCTAAATGTTGTAGACTTTACATCTGTGGTTATTATTCTTTTAGTAATAATTATTTATGGAAAAAAAGAAATATTTTTTAAACCATTTGAAAAATATTATCTTTTAGGAGTAGCTTTTATTATTACTTACGGACTATTATTCAAAGATGCTTGGGGCTCAAATATATTTACTCAAGTTTTAATAGGTATTGGTTATATTCCAACTATACATAATCTTTTATCTACTAAAAAGAATGAGGAATCTATAATAGCTTGGATTATAGCCGATATAGTCTGTATTACATCCTTAGTCCCAGCTTATATTGGTGGTAATGCGCTATCACTAACTTATTCATTAAGAAGTGTAGTGTTAGTATCACTAATGTTGTTTTTAATGATTTATTATGAATTAAAAAATAAAAAGGCCGTCTCTTATTAAGAGCGGTTTTTCTTTTTAACCCTAACTTTTACAATATTATCTTTTTTCTTTTTTTCCTCTGTTACAACTCTCATAAAATATCCTCCTTTGTTTTTGATTTTCCTACTACTAACATCTTTGGCTATAGTTAGTAGTCTATCCATATCTCCCTCTTTGGCCATTTTCATATATAGAGATTTATGTTTTTCATCCTCTAGGTGCATGGCTATCTCAAGACCTATTAATTGATGTTTTGTTTTTATTCTAGATTTTTTGGCTTTTTTCTTTAAATTATCTAAATATTCACTTGAGAAAACTGATTTCATTGCTCTTATTATACGTATATTTGCGCTTAGAGAGAAATACGGATTATAATAGGATGACATATGTATAAAAAGAATAAAAATCTAATTATAAACTCTGTCCTTGCAGTTATAGCGGTCGTGACTGTTTTCTACGCCGGTTATATTATAGGTAGTGATCAGCCGCCGAGACAAATTGAGGTTATAGGTGTATCTAATACCGAGGGTAAATATGACGATATAAACTTTAATCTTTTTTGGGAGGCTTGGGATTTGGTGCGTGATAAACACTTAAAGGGAGAGGATATAGATAATCAAAAACTGCTTTATGGCGCTATCGCCGGACTACTTGAATCAACTGATGATCCATACTCTGTATTTTTTGAGCCCGAGGATTCTCAAAAATTTCAGGAAGATGTGGAGGGTCATTTTGGAGGAGTCGGTATGGAAATTGAGGTTCGTGACAAAAGACTCTTGGTTGTCTCTCCTCTAAATGGTACGCCGGCCTATGAGGCTGGGGTTAAAGCTGGTGACCAAATTATTTTTATTAACGATGATAATACTTTTGATTTAGGTGTAGAGGAGGCTGTTAAAAAAATTCGGGGCGAAATTGGTACCAAAGTAAAACTAACTATATTTAGAGAAGGCTTTGATAAGCCGGAAGATTTTAATATTACTCGTGCTAATATAGAGGTACCGACTTTAGAGTGGGAGATGCTAGAAGGTGATATAGCCTATATAAAATTAATGAGTTTTAATAGTAACTCTCTACCACTCTTTTACGAAGCTATTATTAAATCAAGCTTTTCCGGAGCCCAGGGTTTAGTTTTAGATTTAAGAAATAACCCGGGCGGATTTTTGGAGGTAGCTACCAGGCTGTCAGGCTGGTTTATAGACGATGACGCCGTGATAGTCTCCGAAAAATTTAGATCAGGTGAAACAAAGGATTTTAAGGCTCCAGGTAATGGTATTCTAAAAAATATGCCAACCGTTATATTAATTAATAAAGGTTCGGCCTCGGCCTCGGAAATTCTAGCTGGCGCCCTAAGAGATTTAAGAGATACAAAATTGATTGGTGAAACAACTTTTGGCAAAGGTACGGTTCAGGAACTACAATCTTTATCCGACGGCTCTTTAGTTAAATTAACCACGGCTCACTGGGTTCTTCCAAATGGAGGTATTATAGATGAGGAGGGTATCGCTCCAGATTTTGAGGTTAAAGAGGATGAAAAGGCTCAGCTAGATAAAGCGATTGAGGTATTAAAATCAGAAATAAATAAATGAAAGTAATATTACTACAAGACGTTAAAAAAATTGGTAAGTTAAACGACATTATTGAGGTTAAAGAAGGTTATGCTAAAAATTTTCTTTTTGCTAGAAAATTAGCTAAGCCGGCTGATCAAATTTCTATTCAACAAATAAATATTAAAAAAGCCAAGCAATCTCAAAATAAAGTTATAGAAACAGAGATAGCTCAAAAAAATAAAGATATTTTGGAGGCCACAACTTTAATTATAAAAACTAAGGCCGGGGATAATGGTAAACTTTTTAAGGCTGTATCTGAAAATGATATTAAAACTCAAATTAAAGTGCCTTATAAATATATAAATTTTATGAGTCCTATAAAAAATTTAGGGGAGTATGAAGTGGTAATCAAGCTAACTGAAGAAATTGAGGCTAAAGTAAAAATAAAAGTAGAGTCAGAGTAATAAAAAAAACCGCTTATCAAAGCGGTTTTTTTATTTTACAGACACCACAGTTATCTCTCTATGATTTCCGTCAAATTTTATTTTTCTTTTTTTGGAGAAGGCTACTAATCCTTCTTTGGCAGCGTATAAAGTATCGTCGGATCCTTTACGAACATTTACGCCAGCTCCATATTTAGTGCCTCGTTGTCGTATTAAAATGTCTCCAATTTTTACTTTTTGCCCATCCTGGCGCTTAACTCCTAATCGTTTTGATTCAGAATCTCGTCCAAGTCTAGTAGAACCTCCAGATTTAGTATGTGCCATACGAGAAAAATTATACTATAAATCCTTTAAATAAGTCAAATTGATTTTTTAATATTATATATTATTATAAATCTATGGAATATTTAGCGCTCATAGGTACAGTTACTATTATTCATTTATTGGCCGTCATTAGTCCTGGTCCTGATTTTATTATGGCGTGTAGAAATTCGCTTACCTATTCGCGTAAAACTGGAATTTATACAGCGGTTGGTTTTGGTCTTGGAATTGCAGTTCACGTTTTTTATTCATTAGCCGGTCTAGCTTTAATTATTTCTAAGTCTATTTTGTTATTTAATGTCATTAAATTTTTAGGAGCTGGTTATCTTATTTATATCGGTCTTAAATCTATATTATCTAAATCTTCAAAAATTGAGCTCGGCGAACATGATAAAAAAGAAGATATTACTTCTTTTACGGCAGTTAGAATTGGTTTTTTAACCAATGTGCTTAATCCAAAAGCAACTTTATTTTTTTTAAGTCTTTTTACGTTTGTAATATCTCCAGAAACACCGTTGTTGATAATGGGCATTATGAGCGTAATAATGATAATCAATACAATGTTATGGTTTTCTCTTGTGGCTATTTTTCTTTCGCAAAAAAGAATACGCTCAATTTTTGAAAGATTTCAAAACGTATTTAATAAAACCTTAGGTGGGCTACTTATTGCTTTAGGGATTAAGGTTGCTTTGACTCAAAAATAATAAATGTAAAAAATTACTCAGCCTTAAAGCTTAAAATAATGGACGTAGTAGAACAAAAAATATATTCTAAAAAAGTTAAGACTATCATAATAGCTATATTATTTGCTCTTATATCGGGTGCCTCGTTTGCTTTGGGGTATATTTATGCTACCCAAATAGAACCAATTCCAATAATAATAGAAAAAAACTCAAATTAAACCTAAGTCCTTTTTATAAATACCCAATTCTTTTGAGCCAAAATTCATTTTCCCATTCCCATAATCTTTTAGCCGACAAAAAAGCCTCAAAATCATTTGTGTGGCTTCCGGGAAATTCTTTTAACTCAACTATACCCTCGGTATCTTTCCAGACATGATTAGCAGGGGAGCAGGCTTTTTGCGCCGGCCAAGGTTTTGTAATTTTATCTCTTCCTCCCTTGCGTCGCATTGTGGCTCCGCACACTTCGCAAACATCAACCTGATCTATTCTCATAATCCATCTTGTAGAAAGCTCGGGGTAATCTTTTTTTAAAACATCAAAATAGGCGGCCGTCTGTAAATTATAATCTCGGTAAATAGATTTTGATGTTTTTATATCCAGTATTCCAAGCCTGTCGCCGATAGTTACTACTGCATCGGCTGTGCCAGCATATCTATACTCTTTGTGTATAATCTTCTGCTCTATTAATTCCGGGCGTGTCTTTATCGGAGTTTTCTCTAAAAATGTCTTAAAAGCCAAAATAGAAGGCTCTATAGAGGCATCAATTATAGGTTCCTCACCTACTAAAATAGCCTCAATAGCCTCGTGTACCAAGGTGCCTTCGTTAGCCGATTGTTCCTTTATTTTTTCTCCATTAGCAAAGCCAACGGCCGAATAAAAATGATATAGGGCTGGCTTTGATTTTATATCCATTATAGTCGTTACTCTTGGATACCAAATTCCCTCAATTTCATGACCGGAATCAGACATAAATTCATACTCATCTTTATAATACATTAGAAAATAAATACAGATAAAATAATCAAAATACCAAATATTAAAGTAAACCAAGCAAATTTAATTTTGCGGGCTATTTGCATAAGCCAATCAATTGTTAGAAGTCCAAATATAAAAGCAAATAAAACTCCAACTAACGAGTTAAGGGTAGGGGAGAAGCCCCCGATTAAATTGAGTCCTATGTTGGCTACTAACACAATCGGTATACTCATTAAAAAACTTAAACGTAGTGCCTCCTCGTCTTTAAATCCGCGCATTAATAAAAAAGCCACTGTCGTTCCTGATCTTGAAAGTCCGGGTAGGGCGGTTAAGCCTTGGGATATTCCTAAAATAACCCCATCAAATATTGTTAAATTTTTTTGTTCTTTATGACCACTTTCTTTAGTTTTAAAACTCAAAACAGATGTTAATAAAAGTAAAAATCCGATTAAAATAGCTAATATCTCGCCGGTTAAGGCTAATAAATTTTCAATTAAAAGCAGAACTAATAATATTAAAGCTCCGATTGCGCCACTAATTAGAGTTGAAATAAAAAGAAAAATAAAAAGTTTTTTATCATTTAAATTTGCCTTTTTAAAATTCCACAGTGTAGATAAAATTTGCTTTACGTCTTTTTTAAAATAAACTATAGCTGCTAAAAATGTGCCTATATGTAAAAATAAAGCCACTCCAATAAAATCAAAAGTACTCCCACTTTGATAGAATGTATTTTGGATTAAAACAATAAAGCCCTCCGAACTTATCGGGAGCCATTCCGCTAATCCTTGAACTATGCCGAGTATTATATATTCAAACATTTAAGCATTATATCAACTTTATAACTTCTGGCATAGACTTTAATTTTTTTATTAAATCATCAACTTTGTCACTAACGATAAAAACCTCCTGCACGCCCTGGCCTCTAGCAATTAACTTTAAGCCCGACTTTGTTTTATATTGAATTTTTACCTTAAACCCGCTATGAGCATTTAGTCTTCCCGGTCTAATTTCTCCCAGGTTTATAGCACTAATTTCATCAAATACCTCAATTTTTTTAAGAAATAGCAGTAAGCCATCTATTAACCCATGTTTACTTTTTATTTTTGAGGAAGACCTGTACTTCATATAAGGTTTATAATACTTTATATTTATATAGAAGTCTTTGAGGAATGTATAAATATATTTGACAAAAAATATATTTTATATATAATAAAAAAAGCAAATACAGAAAGGGGAGTGTAAAAAATGATTAAAGACGAGTTTATACGTGCTGGAGATCAAATTTGTTTTTGTGAATCAAAAAAAGAAATTTTATTTTTAAGAAAAGGTGTTCCGGTTCAACTTCCGATACTTGATTTAGATATCTTAGACGAATTAAGTTATTATCATAATTCAATTTTAGATATATTAAAGCTTGTCTCTGATATATTTGGATTAATTCCAGTCACAGATAAAAAACAAATTCAAAAAGGTATAAAGTCTTATACATTAATCTAAGAAAGACAAAATAACCTTAAAAGTTTAATCAAAAGCCCCTAGAGGCGATTCTAGGGGCTTTTTTATTTATATATAAAAGAGCCCTTTATATATAGCGGGCGAGAAGTATACTATATGTCGCACAAGATAGATTTTACGACAGATATAGTTTTAAAAATAAAATTTTTTAAAATTTATTTCTTTCATATATTTATTATTTTATATATAGGTATTTTTCTGATTTTCAAAATAAATTAAATATATCGTATTTATTTTTTTATTAATATTTTTTATTTAAAATAAATAAAATTATATATGTCGCACAATATCCCCTATTTTTATATATTTAGATAATTTTGAAATAATTAAAATTTTTCTAAATAATCTAAAGGGTCAAGGTGAGCTCCAAAGGGCATTGGCCCACAATATGTGCTAGAACCTATATAAAATGTCGGTGAAGAATAAACTGTAAAATGTAGATGTGGTCCAGTTGAATATCCAGTATGACCGGAATACCCAATTAAATCTCCTTGTTTAATAGATTGTTGAGGTGACACAACTACTTTAGATAAATGAGCGTACATAGTAGTTAAATTATTTATATGTTTTATAGCTATAAATTTTCCATAGGCGCCTCTATAACAATAATTATCTTGGTTGCCAGTTGAGGCTATAATGCCATCTTGTGGTGCAAATACAGGGGTTCCAACCGGTAGGCCGAAATCTATTCCATTATGAAAACCACTCTTATAAGCTTTAGCTGAAAAACTGGTATAACCATAATCCTGGGTAAATATTTTACGAGGGTTAGATACTTTTATAGGCAAAGCCAGTGAAGCATCTATCGGGAGTGTATTTTTATCAAGGTCAGCCGTCAGTTTTTTTTCTATACTCTCAATTTCATTGGCAATTTCTTCTTGTCTTTCCTCTAAATCGCTTATTTCTTTTTCATAACTCTGGGCCTCCTTTTTAGTTAAAGACAAAAGTTTTTTTCTTTCCTCACTTTGATCCTCTACTATTTCTTTTCTATTTTTTAAATTATAATTTTCGGTAGTAACATCTTCTTTTTTAACTTCACGATTATATTTTTTATTTTTTAAACTATCCCTTAACTCCTTTAATATATTAGACTCTAAAATTAATCTATTATTTATATCAATTAAAACTTGAACCGACTCAAAACTATCCGCTAGAGTATTACCTCGTAGAAATGTTATTATTGGGCTTTCCTCCTCACTCACTTGAATTTCTTTTAATACTTTAGCTACCGACTCATTTTTAACATTTATTTCCGTTTCAATATCAGATACCTCATTATTTAAAGATCCAATTTCAAGACTCAATTTACTTAAAGATAATTCAGCCGAACGTATGCCTAACTTTAGTTGGTTTATATTTTTATTTAAACGATTAACCTCACTTTCAATAGTCTTACTTTTCTGATTTGTATTTTGCAAATTTTCTTGAGTCACTTTTATTTGTTCCTCAATTTGTTTTAGTTCATTATTTTTACTTTCAATTTGATTTTTTAAATCAGCCTCTGATTCCGCTAATGAAATAAGTGGAGTCAGTATAAATTGTAATATTAAAAAAATAACTAAAAATCGCATAAATTTACTGTAATTTTTTAATAGCTTTTCTCGTTCGTATAATAGATTCTTCCTCTCCTAAAACTTTCATAATTTCAATTGGAGGTGGTGAGTTTTTTAAACCAGACAAAGCTACTCTTAATGGCCAATATATATCTCCCCTCCCTTCCTTTTCGGCTAACTCAACTATTTTCTCAAAAGATTTTTCAAAACTATCTTCAACTAAATCTAATATTTTTTTTAATGAATCAAGTGTTTCTTTTTCAGAATTATCTTTCCATATTAACAACTCCGGCTCATATTCCTCTAGTTTGAAAAAAAATCCCAAATTCTCTTTAGCTAGAGAAAGTTTTTTTAGACGGTCTTTTTGTAGCTCTAAAGCTCCTCTTAATAAACCATTTTTATCAAACCATTCTTGAGGAATAAATCCTTTAAGGCATAATACTAATTCATCTACGCTTTTATTTCTTATATAGTGTGCGTTTAACCAGTCTAATTTTTCAATATTAATAGCCGCCCCTCCTTTTTGAACTCTTTTTATATCAAACTCCTCTATTAATTCATCTAAACTCATCACTTCTCTATCTTTTTCCGGGTGCCACCCTAGTAAGGCTATAAAGTTTATTAAGGCTTCTTTTAAATATCCCTGATTTCTAAAATCATCAAAAGAAGTCTCTAAATCTCTTTTAGATAATTTGCCTCCTTGAGGGGCTAATAAGAGTGGCAAATGAGCATAATGCGGTATATTAAATTCTAAACTTTCTCCAATTAAAATATGTTTCGCCGTATTGGTTAAATGGTCTTCGCCCCGAATAACATGACTTATTTTCATCTCAAAATCATCTACTACAACCGCAAAATGAAATAGCGGTGTGGTTAAATTTTTGGCAATGGGGATATCGCCTATTAAGCTAGAGTCAAAAGTTATATTGCCTCGTATCATATCTTTTACAATTATTTTTTTTTGAGGCACTCGAAGTCTAATTAATTGAGGCGAGGCATCCCCTCCCTCTTGAGGTTTTTGACTGGCGCATCGTCCATTGTATTTCGGTGGTAATCCAGCAGTTATTAAGGCTTCTTTTTCGGCCTCAAGTTCTTCTTTTGTGCAATAACAATAATAGGCTTTATTTTGATTTAATAATTTTTCTAAATATCTTTTATAAATATCTCCTCTCTCGCTTTGATGAATAATGTGGTCATCAGATTCAATGCCGAGCCATTTTAGATTATCAATAATATTGTGTTCATATTCTTTTTTTGAGCGCTCCTTGTCGGTGTCCTCAATTCGTATTAAAAAATCACCATTATGATGGCGGGCAAACAAAAAATTAAATAAAGCAGTCCGCGCTGTTCCGAGGTGTAATTTACCTGTTGGAGACGGCGCAATTCTAACACGCACCCTACTATTTTCAGGACTCATTAAGGTTATAATATCATAAATAAAGTGATTTTTAAATACTTATAAAAAAATATAATATTTCCATAATTGGTTAAAAGTTAATATTAATTTATATAGTCAGTCTTACAATCTCCTCAGCTATCATCTGGCTTGAGTTCGGTATATAAAACTCCTGCGACGCTTTTTTCA
>Ga0210050_1002425_pt1 | contig 17934 bp, 19 predicted proteins | sample CryGey132114_all_FD_185463 | JGI IMG/M metagenome (GOLD analysis project Ga0210050, IMG submission 185463) | Groundwater microbial communities from aquifer - Crystal Geyser CG22_combo_CG10-13_8/21/14_all (SPAdes) (version 2) | ecosystem: Environmental > Aquatic > Deep subsurface > Groundwater ...
TTCGTGTAGGAATATAATTTCTTTTGGTCTTAACTTTATCTCGATTCTTTTCATAGTTATAGTCTATTGTTTCTGCAAAGATACGAAACTATAACTATGTTGCATAATTAAGTTGCTACTACACTAGTATCCATAAAACCGAAGCCGATTGGACTTACGCTGTCATTCAGGTAGATGTAATAAGCATGTGCCCCATTATAATCATGTGTAGAACTCCAAAAAAGAGTCACTCCGCCCCCGAAATGATCAAGACTCCGTGTTCCTGCTATCAATGCCGAAAACCCACTAGCGTTCGTACCTATACCTGCCAAAGCTCCTATCCCAAATTCTTTAAGCGAATTACCATCATTGTGGACTATGTCTGCCAATGCTTCCATTTCAGCTTGTGTTGGCAGATGCCAATTTTCAGGACATATCCCTCTTGCTCCCGGGTCTTTGCTGTATGCCATTGCTTCACGCCAATTATACAATCCTCCATATATTCTACAGTTGGAAGTGTCATTGTAAAAACAGTATTTTTCGATTATACCATTATTTTTCGCAGTGTCAGCATAATTAACACTAATGATCATTTTACCTACATCAAGATTTTCTCTAAGCCAGCATTGAGTTCCCATTTGTACGGTGTTATAAGTCTTCCCCTCATACGTCACTGTTGGAAGACCAGCACAAAATCTCTCGATGGTTAAATCCCCTAAATTTAAAAAACTATCGACTACGGTTGGTAAGTTTTTAAAAGTTTTCCTTCCTGTGAGGGGACTTGTAACAACAAGACTATCAATAGTAATCGTAATTGTTAAATTATTAATATCTGTGGTTTTGTTAAGTGGATTATTAAGTAAACTTTGCACAGAAGAGAGATGCTGACTACCATAAAGGAGCATCAATTTCTTTGTTATTGTATACTTCCCATCCAAGGTTAGTCTTGCAAAGTAAATGCCATTCGGTAAACCATTCAGTTCAAGATCTAAAAAATTTGTTCCCGCATCATAAAATTTCTCAATGTCTGAAAGAACTCTTTGTCCTGCAACATTAAATAAAGTAATTCGCACATTTCCATTGTTTGGTAATGTTAATGTAATTCGTGTTTTAGGATTGAATGGATTCGGATAATTATCAGAAATAGAATATCCCGTTGGAATTTCATCATCTTTTGTCACATCAGTAATATCATTAAAAACAAAAGTACCCATTCCGTCTGATGTTGTCGTGTAAACTTTTGAATTGGAGTAACGGTTTACTGTGAGATCACGTAATCCATGCCTGTTCTGGTCAATAAATTTTCCGATCATTTTTTGTGAGTGTTGACTGCTTACAAACCCAAACAATATCAATAAAAAGTATACTTTTTTCATATCCAATCTTTTTAATTGTTTTTCACTTTTAATGCTTCCACAATTCCCTATCTAAACTTCTGTACTGTATCGCTTCGCTGATGTGCTGCGGTAAAATGTTTTCAGATTTTTCAAGATCGGCGATGGTGCGGCTAACTTTTATCACCTCTAAAAATATATTCGTATCAACGAGGTACATCATCGCCACTCCATCGCTTTATGCTGCAATTCAACCGAAGTATATTTTTCTTTTAAATCTGATAAACCGCCTGCCCAATCAAACGTAAATTTTTCCTTCTTTCCTCCCTTATACTGTTTCATAATTAAAAAATCAATGTAGTCAAACACTTCTTTTTTAATTCTTCCAATTTAGTTTGAATCAAATGAGTCTCCATCATATCATCTCCATCTTTAAAAAAGATTTCTTTTCTCTTAATAATTACGACAATCGAAATTAGAAAGATTTTGAAAGATAATCAAGCAATAGTTAAAAATATTTATTTCCTACGGAAATATTAGTTAGTGGGGGGATTCTTTTTTACAACTATTTAACACCTACGGCGTTAGTGCATAAAGCGAGGACAAATTGAGCATTAATACAAGCAATTAAAAACAATCCCGGCGGGATTGAATCTTTGTAATAAGAAAACAAAACCCGAAACAGAATCCCTTCGGGATTCAATATTTTTTACTGTATGGTTTGGTCAACAACCCACTTATAAAAAGCCGCACAACCCTGAATGGTTTGTGTTGCACGAAAAAATCCCGATGTATGGGGATAATTTATTTGTACAGCTATACCATTTACGGTTTCGCTGATTATTTTTTGTTGATGCTGAGAAATATCAATGCTTCCACAACTCTCTATCCAAACTTCTGTACTGTATCGCTTCGCTTATGTGCTGAGGTAAAATGTTTTCGGATTTTTCAAGGTCTGCGATAGTGCGGCTTACTTTTATCACCTCTAAAAATATATTCGTATCAACGAGGTACATCATCGCCACTCCATCGCTTTATGCTGCAATTCAACCAAAGTATATTTTTCTTTTAAATCTGATAAACCGCCTGCCCAATCAAACGTAAATTTTTCCTTCTTTCCTCCCTTATACTGTTTCATAATTAAAAAATCAATGTAGTCAAACACTTCTTTTTTAATTCTTCCAATTTAGTTTGAATCAAATGAGTCTCCATCATATCATCTCCATCTTTAAAAAAGATTTCTTTTCTCTTAATAATTACGACAATCGAAATTAGAAAGATTTTGAAAGATAATCAAGCAATAGTTAAAAATATTTATTTCCTACGGAAATATTAGTTAGTGGGGGGATTCTTTTTTACAACTATTTAACACCTACGGCGTTAGTGCATAAAGCGAGGACAAATTGAGCATTAATACAAGCAATTAAAAACAATCCCGGCGGGATTGAATCTTTGTAATAAGAAAACAAAACCCGAAACAGAATCCCTTCGGGATTCAATATTTTTTACTGTATGGTTTGGTCAACAACCCACTTATAAAAAGCCGCACAACCCTGAATGGTTTGTGTTGCACGAAAAAATCCCGATGTATGGGGATAATTTATTTGTACAGCTATACCATTTACGGTTTCGCTGATTATTTTTTGTTGATGCTGAGAAATATCAATGCTTCCACAACTCTCTATCCAAACTTCTGTACTGTATCGCTTCGCTTATGTGCTGAGGTAAAATGTTTTCAGACTTTTCAAGATCGGCGATCGTGCGGCTAACTTTTAGAATTCTATCGTAGGCGCGGGCGGAGAGTCCAAGTTTTGTCATCGCCATTTTTAACAATTCAGAACTTGCGGTATCCAATTGGCAAAACTGCCGCACTTCTTTAGAACCCATATCGGCGTTGTTGTAAATTCCTTTTAATCCGGCGAATCGTTTTAGCTGAACATCGCGCGCAGCAATTACTCTCTCTCTAATTTCTTTAGAACTTTCTCCGTTATGTGAAGAAGAAAGCTCGCGGTATTTTACAGCCGGCACTTCAATGTGAATATCAATTCTATCTAACAACGGACCGGAAATTTTCGCCATATATTTTTGTATTTGCTGCTGTCCGCACGTGCATTCTTTATTCGGATCGGTGTAATAGCCGCATGGACACGGGTTCATCGCCGCCGCTAACATAAAATTTGCCGGAAACTCCAACGACATTTTAGAACGGCTGACGGTAACTTTTGCATCCTCCAAAGGTTGGCGCATTACTTCCAAAACATTTTTTGGGAATTCAGGGAGTTCATCTAAAAATAAAACTCCGTGATGCGCAAAAGAAATTTCACCCGGACGAGGAAACGAACCGCCGCCTACTAAAGCCGCATCGGAAATAGTATGATGCGGAGAACGGAAAGGGCGTTCGGTTATCAGAGAAAATCCTTTGTTAAGGATTCCCGCCACAGAATGAATTTTTGTCGTCTCAAGCGCCTCTTCAAAAGTGAGAGGCGGAAGTATTGAAGGAATTCTTTTTGCAAGCATACTTTTACCGGAACCGGGAGGACCAATCATAATGATATTGTGGGCGCCGGCTGCTGCAACTTCTAACGCGCGCTTCACATTTTCTTGTCCCTTCACATCGGAAAAATCCAATTGATAATGATTTACTTTTGAAAAAACTTCTTCTTTACTTGTGTAAACCGGCTGTGCATTCGATTCCCCATTCAAAAACTGCACAACCTCAAAAAGATTTTCCATTCCGTACACATCAATTCCATTTACTATTGAAGCCTCTTTAACAGAATCTAACGGAAGAATGATTTTTTTCTTTCCTTCTCTTTTTGCTTCAACGGTAATCGGCAGCGCGCCTTTAATGTGGCGAAGCGAACCATCAAGCGCTAACTCTCCGAGTATGACGGTTTCATCAAGCAGTGTGTGTTCAACTTTTTCTAATGAAGCTAAAATACCGATTGCGATCGGCAAGTCGAAAGAGCTTCCTTCTTTTTTAATATCAGCGGGAGCCAAGTTGATGGTAATTTTTTTGATGGGGAATTCAAAACCGGAATTTTTTATTGCTGCAATAACGCGTTCGCGGCTTTCTTTTATAGCGCTATCCGGCAGACCGACAATAATAAATCCGGGAATGCCACGCTCGCTATTTGTTTCAACTTCAACTAAATATGCGTCTATTCCGAACGTTGCTGATGAGAAAACTTTTGAAAGCATAACTTCCCTTTTTGTTAAAATGATCTGTTCACATTTGCAATTTTATGAATAGACAAAATGCTGTCGGGGCACAGATTTTTTATGATTCAAATCTTAAAACACCATAATATATCTTAACAAATCTGCGTCCTATCTAAAGGCGTCGTGCAGCTCTCGTTATTTGAATTGCCGTACAAAATTAATTCTGTCTTGCAGCCTGCTAACGGGCGTAAGCAGTTTGTCTTTTCCAAAGATCGCATCTTCACGATTCGTAAAAGCAAGTTCATAATCTTTGCTCATCAAGATAGCTTCTTCGGGACAAACCTCCTCGCAAAATCCGCAGAAAATACAGCGCAGCATATTGATCTCAAATTTTACAGGATAACGTTCCTTTTCTCTTTCCGTTTCCGCCGCTTGAACTTCAATTGCAAGAGCGGGACAAACTCGTGAACACAAGCCGCAAGCCACGCAGCGTTCCTGTCCGTTTTCTTCCAAAGCTAACACCGGTCTTCCGCGATAAGACGAAGGTGGATTGAATTTAACTTCGGGATATTGAATCGTAAACTTTGGAAGCAACATATTTTTCAGAGTTAGTCTTAACCCTTTTAAAATTTCAGTGATATAAATTCTTTGTCCGAAGGATAAATCTTTTAATCTATTTTTCTTAGCCATACTGTCTCCGAATCTTTATAAAATCATTGCTAAAATTGCTGCCCAGAGCAAATTTAAAAGTGAAAGCGGGAACATCACTTTCCAGCCAATATTCATCAATTGATCATAACGAAAGCGCGGGATTGACCAGCGCACCCAGATAAAGAAAAACATCATAAAAATTAACTTGAAAATGAATGCGCCAACTTGCAGCGTTACAACTAATCCCGATGGAAGTTTTAACATTTCTAAATAGGGAATTTGCCAGCCGCCAAGATACAACGTAACAATGAGCGCGCTTGAGATGATCATATTCGCATACTCGGATAAAAAGAATGCTGCAAATTTCATACTGCTGTATTCCGTGTGATAACCGCCGACAAGTTCCGGTTCAGCTTCGGGAAGATCAAATGGTAAGCGGTTGGTCTCTGCAAATGCAGAAACAAGAAAAGTTATAAAGCCAACCGGTTGAAGAACTATATTCCATATCCAGCCGGATTGCGCATTAACAATAGCGATCGGGCGAAGCGATTCTGCTAAAAGAATTACTCCCGCAACTGAAAATCCCATTGAAATTTCGTACGAGATCATTTGTGCCGAAGAACGAATACCGCCGAGTAAAGAATATTTGCTTCCGGAAGACCAACCGGAAAAAGTTATCGCGTAAACTCCAACAGAAGTTAGGGCTAAAACATAAAGTATCCCGATGTTTACATCGGCAACCACGAATGGAATAACTTTTCCGAAAATCGTGAATGATGGACCGATCGGTAACACGGCAAACGTACTGAAAGCTACAAACAGCGCGATCATCGGGGCAAGCGTATGCATCTGCTTATTTGCAGCAGTCGGAACAATATCTTCTTTTAACAGAAGTTTTAAAACATCGGCAAACGGTTGGAAAATTCCGGCTGGACCAACACGGTTCGGACCAATTCTGTTCTGCGCCCAGGCGGCAATTTTTCTTTCAAAATAAACTAAGTACGAAACGGTCAACAACATTAAAGTTGCAATCACCGCAATTTTAATCAGCGTAATAATAATCAGTTCTAAAATTCCCATAAAAAAGTCTTCCTTTAAATTGTCACTTTTTTCTTAACGGTTTCTGTTTTTAACTGAGCTCCGTTTTCACCGATAACATCATAATCCAAACCGGTGAACAAAGGATTTATATGAGCGATCTCATTAAAGATTTCTTCAGCCATCGTGAACTTATATTTTGTTCCGAAGGCATTTGCTAAACCTGAGATAATTTTCCATGTCGGGCGGGCGTCATTCTTTTTAGCTTTTCCCCAACTGTCAAAGTCGGTTCCAAATTTATCCCAGCGGCTCTGCGACATACCATCGAGGCTACGCTCCATTTCCATTGTAGTAACAGCAGGACGAATACGCTGAATCCTTCCTTGAAAATTTATCCACGTGCCGTTTCTTTCGGTATATGTTGAAGCCGGAAAAACCACATTCGCAAAAGGAGTCGCCGCATCAAAATTGGTTGAGAGCGTCACAAGAAAATCTAATTTTGATAATGTCTGTCCAAAAGCTGTATCCAAACTAAGCAGATCATCTTCAACTAAAAGAAGCGCTTTAATTTTTCCCGATTCAATATGTGAAATTATTTCATCGAAATTTAACCCGCCATTACCCGGTTTAACGCCCATCAATTCAGCGCCTTTAGTGTTTGTAGATTTATCTTCTTGGATTAAAATTGTGTCGCCGCTTCCGGGAATTACTTTCCGAATGAAGTCAAAGTTTTTTACATTTAAAGTTGAGCGGACAAATTTTGAAACAAGGTAAGCATCTTCAACGGTTAACGATGCTGAAACTAATACAGCAATCTCATCCTTCGTAAAACTTTTAAGTTCCGACAAAGTATTTGCATAGGCTTCATCCCAGCCTCCTTTAATCAGCTCCCCTTCCTTTCTGATATGCGGACCGTTCACCCTGTTATCTGCATGAACATGTTTGAACGTATTTAGTCGTCCGTTATCGCACATCCAAAAACTGTTCACATCATTATTAAAGCGGGGAGTTAAACGAAGGATCTCGTTGTTGCGCGTCCATAGATCAATATTGCAGCCGCGAGCGCAGCCGGAACAAATTGATTTTGTGTGAGCCATTTCCCACACACGGGATTTGAAGCGAAAATCTCTACTGGTTAAAGCGCCAACCGGACAAATATCAACAACATTCATCGAGTAAGGATTTTCTAATTTCTTTCCGGGAAACGTTGTTATGGTTACACGGTCGCCCCGTTTGATGAAGGTTAATTCTTTTTTGCCTGCGATCTCGTCGCAGAAACGAATGCAGCGTGAACACGAAATACAACGATCGCCATCGAACATTACATTCGGTCCAAGCTCAACGCGCTTTTCTTTGTGATTTTTTTCTTCGATAAATCTACTTTCGCCAACGCTGTGTTGATAAGCGTAATCTTGAAGTTTGCACTCGCCGGCTTCATCGCATATAGGGCAGTCAAGCGGATGATTGATCAACAGAAATTCCATCACGGCATTCCGTGCGGCAACAGCTTTTTCGGATTGCGTGCGAACGACCATTCCATCGGAGGCAAGCGTTGAACAAGCAATCACCAACTTTGGCATTTTTTCAATTTCAACTAAACACATTCGGCAATTCCCGGAAACCGAAAGAGACGGATGCCAGCAAAAGTGAGGAATATCTATCCCGCTTTCCCGCACAGCTTGAATGACGGTTTGACCCGCATTAAATTCAATTTCTTTTCCGTCAATAATAATATGAGGCATAAGGCAATCCTTTTTTCCTTTTTTAAGCGGCTGCTTTCTGAATTTTTTTCCTGGAACGAATTTCGATTTTCGAGTAATCTTCTTCGTTCAACATTTTTTTTGCTAAGTGATGAATTTCTTCCGGTGTAACTTTTTCTACTTCGCTAATAATTTCTTCCACCGGAATAATTCTGTTAAAATATAAAAGTGAATTTGCAATCCGGATCATTCTGTTCGTCGTATTTTCTAAACTGAGCAGCATACTCCCTTTAAGATATTCTTTTACACGTTTCAATTCTTTTTCAGAGACTTTTGTTGTCTGAAGCCGCTTGAATTCCTTCGATAAAATTGATAACACTTTTTCCGACTGCTTCTCTCCTGTTGAAAAATAGACACCGAACGAAGAAACATCAAGATACGAATTGATAAAAGTATTTATTTGATACGTGATTCCTAATTTTTCCCGTATCGCCTGGAATAAGCGTGAACTACTTCCTTCTCCTAGAATATTTGTCAACACGTTGAGGGGGATGCGTTCTTTTTCTTTATATCCGTAAGTCTTTCTTCCCAGGATGATATGCACCTGCTGGAAATCTTTTTCAAGCCTACTGTGTTTTACAACATTTTCAACGGAAGCATTTCTTTTATTCTCCGCCGCCAGATATTTTTTCGGTAAATACTTTCCGGCAAGCTGAACAACTTCGGAATGATTAATCGCGCCCGAACAAACTATCGCTAATGAATTAAAATATTTTTGCTTATAATAATTTCTTATCGAATTAGTATTAAATGAAAGAATATTTTTCTCGCTGCCAATAATGGGAAGCCTGAGTCCATTCTTTTCAAAAAGATGTTTTTCGAATTCATCAAAGACAAGCTCCTCGGGATTATCGTTAATGTCTCTTAGCTCATCTAAAATAACACCGGCTTCTTTAATCACATGCTCCTGTTTGAACATCGGGTTTTGCACCATATCCGAAAGCACATCGAAGGTTTTTTCGAAATGCTGCGCTAATCCTCTTCCATAAAAACAGGTATGCTCTTTGGAAGTGAAGGCATTTAAGTACCCGCCGCAAGATTCAATTTCTTCAGAAATTTTCTTAGAACTTCTTTTCCTCGTTCCCTTAAATACCATGTGTTCAATAAAATGTGCAATTCCATTGTTCTCCGGACTTTCGTCTCGCGACCCAATATTGAACCAAAAGCCTAAGGAGAATGATTTTATGTATGGAATAAATTCCGAAACTATTGTAATACCATTTTCTAACCGCGAAACTTTAATATTTTTCAAAAATTTTATACCGAAGATTGATTTTTAGCTTTGTAAATATATTGAAATGCATTTAGCCAAACAAGGAAGGAGCGTCGGGAAGTAGTTTTTCCTGACGAAATTTCAAACGAAAGATATTAGAGTAACTTTGGATTATCGCTATTATTTTAAGTATAAACGGGATGGTTGTTTGTCTGCATGAATGAATAGCGTTTGACTGAACTTACCCTTAATTATGTTTTTAGTAATCTCGATTTATTCATGCAATCATGCACCTCTCCATTTATTCAAGCAATACCTAAAAAATGCTAAAATAATTTTACTATTTTGACACTAAAGTTCGTGTAATATTTGGCAGAATATGAATGAGGCAAATAAAGCGAGAGAATTACTGAATGAAAATGAATGGATGAATGTTTTTCATTCAAACATTCATCCAAAATTACTTGGCATTGTTTAGTATGATTTCCGGTTTATCCGGGTAGGGTTAGTTTCTTTTTTCGCTTGGCGATTTAAGATAAATACTTAAAATATACGGCATATTCCTTTTGCCTTTCAGTCAAGAATTCATTTATTTTGCTCCCGTTATCATTACAATTATCTGTAATGAAACAAAAGAGGTAACATTTTTAATAACTATAAGGACAATGCAAATGAAAAAATCATTTTTATTCTTTGCAACTGCTTTTCTTGCAGTTTCACTTTTCTTCGCTGGATGTAAAAAAGAGGATAGCACTCCTACTACTCCACCTGATACCACTCCTACAAAAAAAACAGATCAACCGATACCGGAATTTGGCGGAGCAGTTGATGGAGTTGTCGCGGCAATTCAATTTTCGTATAATCTTCCCGGAGTTCCAGCTCCATACAATATAATCTCAATGGATATGGGCTTTGCTAATTTTGGAGATGGAACCGATGCCGGAACTGTAACTGTAAATGGAGAGGCTATCGCAAAGATCACCAGCGGGAGTACGATTTATTATAATTCTTTTGCTTCAACCGATCCATTAAATCCACCAACATCATTAGATTTGAATTGGAATGGATCAACACATGCATGGAGCGTTGCAGGCGCAGGAAGCACACCGGCTTTTACAATTAACGTAACAAGTCCGTCTTCATTCACTATTTCAAATCCAACATCATCAACAGTTGCTTCAAAAACCAGTAACTTAACCGTTACCTGGTCAGGGGCTAACGCAAGTTCTGCTGATTCTGTAATGATCTTTTTGCTTCCCTTATCAGGTACCGGTACTACGTTTACCACTACCACGACTAATAGAACAGGAAGTTATACGATTCCCTCAAGCCAGCTCAGTGCAATTTCCGGCGATGCAATGTTGGAAATTGTGAAATACAGATATGCGACAACAACAGTAAGCAGCAAAACGTATGTTGGCGTTGCAGAAATTGTTAACACGGTAAGTTTTAAGATTCAATAGTTCGGTTAGGTAAAATAGAACAAGGGCGTTTGGTAGAAATATTGAGCGCCTTTTTTATTTGAGTTGATCTATCTCTCTTAATCACTTCTCCTTACGATGGCAGCTCGACACACCACTCTGTTAATTTACCTTGAAAAGCAGAAAATTTATACCACCGAAATCTGTGGTAGTTTCAAATATTTTGATTTATAAAAAAAATTCATTACTTTGCAGGGGTTAATGATTTATTCAAGAAGTATAATAATCGTAGAACATTATCTCCATATAATGTAAGGTTTACGCAAATGGGAAAAACATTTCCGGTTTTTTTAATTGTTATTGTCGCTATAACGTTTTTGTTTGTTGGCTGTAAAAAAAACGAAAGTCCCACTTCACCCACAGACCCAACGGATAGAGTTCCAGATTCCGGTTATCCAACCCCGACATTTGGAGAATCTGTAGCCGGGATTTTAACAACAATTCAAGTGGCTTCTACTACCAATGCCTTTACATACGAAACACATCTGGATATTGGGTATGCTAATTTCGGAACCGGAACGGATGCCGGATCAGTTACTGTCAACGGAAAGACAATTAACAAAAAAACTGAAGGTTCTTTGGTGTATTATACTTCAATTGATCCTACAAATCCTTCTCCATCATTAGATTTATATTGGAATGGAACAACTCACGCATGGAATGTATCAGGCTCAGGAAATATACCTGCTTTTACCCTTAATGTTTCAAGTCCAACGGCATTCATTGTTAGAAATCCTGCGGCATTATCCCTGATCTCAAAAAACAGTGCCCTAAATGTCACTTGGTCAGGGGCAAGTTCAACTTCAACGGACTCTATGATGATCGTATTAATCCCAGTGACCGGAAGCGGTTCAACTTTTATGGCAACAACGAATAATAAAACTGGAAGCTCTACAATTCCCACAAACCAGTTGAATGAGTTTTCCGGTAGTGTACTGTTGGAAGTCGTTAAATATAGATATGAAATGAAAACAGAAGGTGGCAAATCATTTTTCGGAGTAGCCGAAATTGTTAATAAGGTGAATTTTTATATCCAATAATTCGGTTAGGTAAAAGAGAACAGAAGGCGTTTGGTAGAAATACCGGGCGCCTTTGTTATTTTTGGAAAAAATAGTCAATCAGGAGTTTAAAAATTTTTTATAAAACGCGCCAATATTATTATACGCCTTAGTCAAAATCTCTTCATTCGGAAGGAAGACAACTCTAAAGTGCTGGGTACCGGGAAGTTGTCCGAAGCCGCTACCGTGAACTACAACAACTCCTGTTTCTTTGAGTAATCCCTTTACAAAATCTATGTCTAGTTTATTAGTGTGCAATTTCGGGAAAGCATAAAAAGCTCCTTCCGGTTTTACACAGGAGATTCCCGGGATAGCATTCAGCATTTCAAAAGTTAAATCTCTCCGCTTCGTAAGTTTTACCATTGCAATATCTAAGTGAGATTGATCTTGTTCCAGCGCAGCAACTAATCCATATTGTTCGGGATGATTAGCGGAAAGTCTTGCGCGAAGAATTTTATTTATCGCTTCGATATACTCGCGTAAGTTTTCATCTTTCCCGCTGACAATTCCCCAGCCGATACGGAAACCGGGAACCATGTAATTTTTTGAAAGTCCCCCGAAGGTAATGCAAGAAACATCTTTATTAAGCGAGCCAATTGAAACATGTTTCTTTCCGTCGAACAAAAGTTTATCATAAATCTCATCAGCAAAAATTACGAGGTTGTGTTCCCGTGCGAGCTTTACAATTTCTTCCAATATTTCAGTTGAATATAACGAACCGGTAGGATTATTCGGATTGATCAGTACGATCGCTTTTGTTTTATCGTTAATTTTTTTCTTTATGTCTTCAATATCCGGCTGCCAATTATTCTCTTCGTCAAGATAATAAGGATTTTCATACGCCAGCAGTTTGCTTTGAATTGCCGTGTACAAAGGGTAACCGGGAGTGGGAGTTAAAACATTTTCACCTTCGTTTACCAACGCCGTTAAACAAATATCAATTGCTTCGCTTGCGCCGGTGGTAACAAAAATATCGAGAATATTTTCAATCCCTTTTCTGTTTCCTTCTTTACGAATTGCATTAACAGCTTCTTTAATTCCGGAGGAAGGAGAATACCCGTTTTTGTTTCTCAGCATCGCCTGGTAGGTTGCTTCAACAAGATGTTTCGGCGGTTCAAAATCAAAAAGATTCGGATCGCCGATATTTAAGTAGAGCATTTCCTTCCCGGTTTTTGCAACTTCATTTGCAAGAACAACAACGTCTCTTACTGCATAGGTTATATTTTCTGTTCGTTTAGCAGGGATTATTTTTGATGACATTTAAATACTTTCTTAGTTTATAATTTAATTATGCAGCAAAATTTAGAACTTCAACTTGAGAATTCTTTTTTATGCTTTGTTCAGCTTCTTGTAAAACTTTTGCTGAAATTTCTTCACTGAGATAACTCTCTCCGCAGTTTCCACAAATTTCTGCGGGAATATTTTTCACAACAATGATAACTTCAGCCCGTTGAAGTGACAGTGAGGTAAAACCGGTTTTTGTTTCTCCATTTTTGCAGATTACACACTTCATAATTCTCTCCTCGTTTTATAATCGTTCATCCAAATTTCCAAAGTAGGTTCGTAAAGTGTTACAAAAATACAAAATTTGTTTTCACTATCCACTGCAAGAACCGCATGAATAGGACGATTATCAATCATTTTGAATAAAAGGAAACTTGGAAATGGGTTATCTTCAGGATATTCTGCCACTATTTCACCTTCTCTTGCAACTGAAATTGCTTCTATTACAGAGATTTTTCTTGCAAACATCTGTTTTAACGCGTGCGAACTGAATTTAAATTCTTTACAATTTGAATCCATTTATTTCGCATTTGATTTTAAAATACTAAACAACAACACACCCGTTGCCACCGAAACATTCAGCGATTGCACTTTTCCCTTCATCGGAATCTTTACAAGAAAGTCACACTGATCCGCTACGAGTTTCCGCATTCCTTTTTCTTCATTCCCTACTATCAACGCAGAAGGAAATGAATAATCAATCTCGTCATAAAACTTTGCATTGGTTAATGTTGAGCCGATAATCCAAAATCCGTTCTCTTTCAATTCTTGAATTGCTTGCACAACGTTACCAACTAAACAAACTTTCAAATGATTAACCGCACCGGCAGAAGTTTTCATCACGGTTTCATTAATTGGTGCCGAGTTAAATTTCGTTAGAACGATACCGTCAACACCGGCACACTCCGCAGTACGTAAAATTGCGCCAAGATTGTGCGTGTCCTGAATTGAATCAATAATTAAAAGCAAGGGGAATTTATTTTTCGGGTTCGCTTTTGCCCGGTTAATTATATCTTTCAAACTGAAATAAGCAGCTTCACTTCCAAGAGCAACCACGCCTTGCGCATTCACATCTTTTACAAGCGATTGATATTTTTCTAATTTTATTTGTGTACATTTTATTTCCCGCTTTGTGCATGCAACGCGAATTGCATCAATGATTGGTCCCTGCTGTCCAAAGAGAATAAAAACGCTCTCAAGTTTTTCGCCTGCATTTATAGCATCAAATACGGGTTTACGCCCAACAATCAGTTTCATTTTTTTGTATGTTTTGAAAATGGCTGCTTTATGGGCGCCGAGACAAATTTAAATCTATCGGGAAATCTGTTAATGAAGAAAATTCCAACTATTCCGATGACAATTAGTATGAGTGAAATTAGCTGTGCTTCAGAGAGATCGAAAAGAAGGAGGGGATTAAGTCTAATGAACTCAACAAAAAATCTAGCAATACCCGAAAAGATAAGATACATCATAAAAAGAATACCCATGTGATAACCTTTTTTTCGAAGTCGCCAGAGAACAAAAAAAATCGCAACCCCGACTAAAAATTCATACAGCGGAGTAGGGTGTAAAAGTGTGTTATCGGGAACGATTCCGTTTGGGAAATTTTTTGCGATGTCACTCCCCTGAAACATGAGCGAAGGTTTTACAATTCCATTTTCGTAATTAAATCCCCACGGCAAAGATGTCGGTAAACCATAATCCCCGTCACCAGCTAAATGACAACCTATTCTGCCGATGCCATACGCCAAAGCAAGAGAGGGAGAAGCTGCATCAGCAATGTAAAGAAAAGGAATTTTTTTTCGTTTAAGAAAAACCATTATTGCTAAAATTGCAAGTATCAGTCCGCCGTAAAAAGTTAACCCGCCGGCAGAAAAAATCATTCCAAACGGATCGGCTAGGAAATCGTTCCAATTTTCAAACAAGTTAAAAACCTTACTCCCCGCTATTCCAAATATTATTGCCAGTAGTGTTATCTCCGACGCGATATTTGCCTCTAAACCTTTTCTTTCAACTTCTTTAGTTAGGATATAACTTGAAATGATAAAAGCCATCGCAAGCATAAAACCATAGCTATACACGGTTAGTGGTCCAATCTTAAATAATTCTGGATACATATACTTCTTTTATTTAAATGAAAAAAACTCAGTCGGAACTTCAAAACGGACAAACATACGGTTGTTTTTTTTCTTGGGTAAACTGATCTCGATTAATTTAATTTCTTTTTTATAAATATTAAAATCAAACAATGCGCAATTAATACTTCCATCTTGTTTAATAATATTAATGTTAAATTTTCCAAAAAGATTTTCAAAAAGAAGTTCGGTGGAAGCCGGATTCGGTGAGACATAATAAGATTGGCGCGTGTTTAAGCCAAGAAGTCTAATATCAATTGAATTCTTTCCTTTTTGAACATCAACTGATATTTCGTAAGATAAGCTTGTAAAAAGTTTAACCGTAGCTAATGAAATTACGGAAAATTGTTTTTTTAATCTTTGGTCAAATTTAAAAAAGATGGTAACAATATATTCAACAGAAGCTTCCTTTTTTTGTGGAATGGTCTTCTTAACTGTTGTAGTCGTCTTTTTCCTTGGTTTTGAAATCTTTGGCATTTTTTCCTGATTTATCGGCAAGGGAACAAGTTTACGTAACGACATTTAAGATCCCACCGATAGTAAAATTTCTTTATCCGCATTTTCGAGTGGTAATACCTGCTGTACACTAGTTCCCATATTTTTTAATACGACCTTATTTTCTGCATATTCTTCGCCGCCAAATAACGCTACAAATTTGGCTCTTAATTTATTTGCTTCACGCATTTGCGCCTTAACACTACGTGATAGATAATCAATTTCAACTTTAAGATGATTTTTCCTAAGCGCCGTAGCAAAAAGGTAATACTCATTCAATAATTCTTTATTGAGAAGAACTACATAAAGATCAAGAGAAGAATTATCAGGTAATTTAGTTTTTTCATTTTGCAAAGCGAGTAAAATCCTTTCAATTCCTGCCGCAAAACCAACTCCGTAATTTGGAGTTCCTCCGAGCAATTCAATCAATCCATCGTACCTGCCGCCCCCACAAAGGGCGCTTTGGGAGCCCACTTTATCGCTCACAATTTCGAAAGTAGTTTTTGAATAATAGTCTAATCCCCGAACTAAACTTGAATCAAGAAGAAAAGGTATTTGTTCTGATCGCAATATATTTTGAACGACTTGAAATTCCTGTTTGCTTTCATCATCTAAATGATCAATGAGTTTCGGTGCATCTTTCATAATTTGAATATCGTTCTCAAATTTGCTGTCGAAAATTCTTAAAACATTTTTTTCGAATCTTTTTCTACTCTCTTCAGAAAGTTCATTCAAGTGAGGTTCTAAATATTCTTTTAGAATTTCTAGGTAAACTTTTCTTGAGGAAGTAATTCCGAGAGAATTTATTTTTACGGTGATGTCTACCAATCCGAGTGATTTTAATATTGTATATGCAAGAATAATAATTTCAGCATCTAATAACGGGGACGAGCTGCCTAAAACTTCAGCGCCAAATTGATGGAACTGACGAAATCTTCCGGCTTGAGGTCTCTCTTGCCTGAACATTGCAGCGATATAAAATAATTTATTCAGAGAGCTTTGAGAGGATAGTGAGTGCTCTAAAAATGCACGAACCACCGATGCAGTCATTTCAGGACGAAGGGTTATACTCGTTTCACTTCTATCTTGAAACGTGTACATCTCTTTGCTGACAATATCTGTTTCTTCTCCGATGCTGCGCGAGAACAAACCGGTTTCTTCTAGTAACGGTGTGCGGATTTCTTTGTAATTGAACGATGCAAAAATGTTTTTTATGGTAGATTCCAGAAAATTCCATTTTTCAACATCTTTAGGCAAGACATCTTTAGTTCCATATATCGCTTTTAACATTAAAATTATCCTACAGCTTACAGATCAAAATATGTTTCCTCTTCTTCTTTAAAGACATGCATAATTTCAGCCTTTGTTTTTGCGGCGACAAGCTTCTCACGCAAGGTATCTTTTGTCATCATTCGAGAAATTCTGCTGAGTAGTTTTATGTGAAGACTGACTAAATTGTCCTTACCGATTAAAAGAAAAAGCAAAAAAACAGGCTTTGCATCTAACGCCTGGTAATCAATAGGAGTTGAAGATTTTCCAAACGCACAAAGAATATCAGTGACTAAATCAGTTTTCCCATGAGGTATGGCAAATCCCTTTCCAACACCGGTTGACATTATCTTCTCTCTCTCCAGAACAGACTGGCGGACTTTTTCAATATCTTTAACCCGCGGATCATTGATAAATAAATCAATCAATTCATTTATCGCTCCTTCTTTTGTTTCACTTGTTAATTCGGGGATTATAAAGGATTCATTTAATAAATCTGTTAATTTCATCTCACACAACTCGATAAAAATTAGAAAATTGTAGTACAATTTAGCAAAGTGTGAATCAATAAGAAAAGAAAAACTAATTGTGGCCATTTAATTAAAATTCAATATTTGCGTATGGTGATTTATTAAAACAACTGATTAAAAATTTGAAGAAGAAAAGACAATCAGGGGCAAAATAAAGCCCAGACGGAAAACGATTGGGATTAAAATAAAATCTGGCGACTACCTACTCTCCAACATCCCCAAATCTTTCGGGACCGGACTGGGAAGATGTGGAATCACAACAAAGATAAGCAAAACCAAAAAGGAGTATTGAATATCGAACAGGGAATTTCGGATGATGAAGTAAAAACACAGACTGAATTCATTTCAAAATTTATTATTCTTGTTCATTATTCGTTCTTCAATTATCATGTTTAGTTTTTATCAATGAACCTGAAATAGCAAAAAAAAATCCCAATCGTTTTACGATTGGGATAAAAATAAAATCTGGCGACTACCTACTCTCCCACACACCTGCGCATGCAGTACCATCGGCGTATAAAGGCTTAACTTCTCTGTTCGGAATG
>Ga0210050_1002426_pt1 | contig 17925 bp, 11 predicted proteins | sample CryGey132114_all_FD_185463 | JGI IMG/M metagenome (GOLD analysis project Ga0210050, IMG submission 185463) | Groundwater microbial communities from aquifer - Crystal Geyser CG22_combo_CG10-13_8/21/14_all (SPAdes) (version 2) | ecosystem: Environmental > Aquatic > Deep subsurface > Groundwater ...
ATTTTAAGTGTGTCAATTTTTGAGAAAACCCCTATTTTACAACTTGTAAATGGGATCAACTACACTTTTAATAACTCTGTTCCGGCTAACCAATTGAATTTATTCAACTTATAACCGGACAGTAGTGAGTCAGAATATCATTTAAATTAATTTCAAAAGCTGATCGTCCATGAGTTGCCGCGCGCAACAGTCTTTTTGTTCCATTGTTGAAATAACTAAAATCTAGAACGGGAACGTAAGGCATTCCCTCTCCTAATCTATTCCAGGTCGCCCCGCTGTTTGTCGTGTAATATACACCAAAATCATTTCCAACATACATGTAAGCGGTGTTCACCGGATCAATAAAAAGATCGCTGCATGGAACATCGGGTAAATTTCCGCTGATGTTTACCCAGCTATTTCCCAAATCTGTTGATCGGAATACTTTTCCGGCGCCGAAACCGGAGCGGACAAAATATACAGTATTTGCATTGCCCGGATCAGTTACAACCCGTGCAATATAGTTGTTGGGTGTAGGGATGGTTGAAGTTCTCTCGATCCAATTTATTCCTCCATCAGTTGAAACTTTAATTTGCGGTATGGTGGAATATTCGCCTGCCGCTAAAATAAAGTTGTTAGGATTTACTTTACTTTGATTGAAAGAAACGATTGTTTTTTTTGCCGCCGCGGGAGAAATATTTGTCCAGGAAGCGCCTGAGTTTGTAGATTTCCAAAAGCCCGTGGAAGCAGTGTAGAGGATAGTATGGTCGGTTACATGCATTGCAAATGGGGTAGTCCATGCCGGAGTTCCATCCCATGGGGGAGTAATGTCAGACCAATTATTTACGCCGCCATCAGTTGATTTGGTGAAACTCCCGTTTTGCGTACTATAATAAACGATATTCGGATTTGTATAATCATAAAAACATTCCATTCCGTCACCGGTAGAAACAAAGCTCCAGCTTGTGCTGCCTTTATTCGTTGTTCTAAAAACGCCGTTATCCTGAGCGCCTCCAAGCAGAATATTTTCATTTGTAGGATGAGAGGCAAGCCTGTAAAATTGAAGTGTAGAAATTGAATTATTAACCGAAGACCACGATGTTCCGCCGTTAGTTGATTTATAAATTCCTCCGTCGCAGCCGGTATAGACGTAATTTGAATTGGAAGGAGCAAAAACAATCTTATGATAATCAACATGCATGGGACTGTCCCATGCAGTTGTTCCGCTGAATGGACCTGACACATTTCGTACAACGTTTATTGTTGAACCATTGGTTGTTTTATGGAACTCTATATTTCCGAAGAGAACAAAATTTGGATCCGTTGGCTTCACCGCTAAAGCAAGATCATACCAGCCTTGATCATCCCACGTTGAACCATCATAACTTCCACCGAGATTTTTTTCAGCTGAAATTTGCGCCCAGCTTGTTCCATTATCAGTTGATTTATAAGCCTTTGAGGTGAAGTCGGTTTGGTTTGTATAAATGTATGAATAAAGCGTAGCGGGAGCAGAATTTGCAATCGCAATTTGCATCCGAACAATTAATGGAGTGGATGGTAACCCGGTATTGGATTGAACCCAGTTTAAACCCGCATTCGTCGAGGAATAGAAACCTGCAGTAGTAAAACCTCCTCCGGAAGAAAAGTAAACTCTGTTCGGGTCGGTCGGATGGAAAACGATGTCGTTCGGGTCTTGCACTGTTTTCACTTTAGTCCAAGCTGCACCTCCATCGGTGCTTCTCCATATTCCTTCGTTTGCCATATCTCCTTTGAACCAATTCCCGCTGGCTAATGCTGCAAGTATTATATTCGAATTACCGGGACTAACCGCAATAGCTGCCACATGTGTGGAACTGCCAATTCCTTGATTAATTTTCGTCCAACTACTACCACCGTTGGTTGATTTATAAATTCCATCGCCGGAATAAGTATTCATATCCCATCCTGCAAGCAGTTCTCCGGTGCCCGCAAAAACGGTTTCCGGATTTTGAGGATCAATTGCTATAGCGCCGAAAGTTAAGAGTTCAAATTGATTTGATAAATCTTGCCAGGCACTTCCGCCGTTTGTTGTTTTCCAAATGCCTCCTGCAGCAGCCCCGATATAAACAATATTTGGATCAACGGGATGCACCGCAAGTCCGCGGATTCTGCCGCTAAAATTTCCCCAAATAAAAGGCCAGCCTGAAGTAATTGATTTTGGTCCGATGGCTCCCCATGAAACTTGAGCTTTAGTTTTGGAGAGGGATAATTTATCAATTGCTATCTGCTTCTCCTTTTCACTGAAATATTTCGTCAAAGGGATTGTGTCTAAAGGAAACGCACGCTGCCGGTAGAACCATTCCAATCTTTTAAAAGATTTTCTATCTTTTATTTTTGAAGGAACTTGATCCCAAACAGATGCGTATTGCGCAAATGATTGTGCCGAAAAAAGGAATAACATAGATAATAGTAATAGTCTATTCATTAAAAATCCAAAAGATTTAAAAGGATATTAGTTTCAAAAAGAAATTAAGAAAATCTTGGTTGATAAAAGATGAAATAATTCATAAGCCGAGTGAGATTTGAGCTAAATCAATAAGCTGTTTCGCTGTAGCGAAGAAATAACAAAAAAGCCAAGTACAATTTCGACTTGATTTTCGCTTTCAAATAGGCGACTATTTCTTCTGCTCTGCGTATAGAGCTATTAAGGTGATCAAGTCAAGTTTACCCAACCCGGACGACCCCCGCAATAAGCCGGGTAAACCAGAAATCACAAAAAACAATTCGACACGGCGAATTACACAAACTTTAGGGAGAAAGTAATACATTTTTCCCAGACGCCGTGCAGGAAAAAAGCCAAAAGGGGAGAAGAATAATGAATATCCAACAAGGAATTTCGAATGATGAAGTTAAAATAAGATCACTTCGACATTCATCATTCCCCGTCTTAGCCGGGCAGGCTTGTTCATTATTCGATATTTAATTCTCGTTAGTATGTTAGCAATATCGTTTTTTAAGTGCATTATTTTAATTATATCAGCTTACTCAATCCAGTCCGCAATAAAGATGTTTGTGTCACCTTCTTTTTTGCTGCAGCGGTTTGAAGCAAAAATTAAATGTTTCCCGTCTCTGGTAAACATCGGGAAGCCGTCAAAGGATTCATAAAAAGTTATTTGTTCTATCCCGGTACCATCGGAATTAATCATGAACAAATTGAAATCTCTTCCTGTTTTACTCCCCGTGTTTGACGAAAAAATTATTTTTTTAGCGTCGGGAGAAAAGAAGGGAGCAAAACTCGCTTTACCGAGATGGGTGATCTGCTGCATGTTTTTCCCATCGGCATCCATCGTAAAAATTTCAAGTGCAGTTGGACGGACATATCCATTTTTTACGAGGTCATTGTAATCAACCAAATCCTTTTCAGTTTTTGGGCGGCTTGCACGAAAAACAATTTTCGATCCATCATTTGAGAAGAAAGCTCCACCGTCATAACCTTTTTCGTGCGTTAATCTAATTTGATTTGAACCGTCTAAATCCATTAGATAAAGCTCAGGGTCACCATCGCGTGTTGACGTATAAATAATTTTATTCCCTTTGGGTGAAACAGTGGCTTCGGCATCATATCCATCCGTGGAAGTTAATCTTTTCACATTTGAACCATCAGCATCTGCAGAATAAATATCGAACGATTCATATAACTTCCAAACATAACCTTTTGATCTGTCCGGCAATGGTGGACAGTTTTCATCTGCTAGATGAGTTGAAGCATAAATAATTAAAGAATCTCCCGGGAGAAAATACGAACACGTTGTTCTTCCTTTTCCGGTTGAAACAAGTTTTTTATCGCTGCCGTCAATATTCATTGTGAAAATTTGGTCGCATTGAAGGCTCCCGTGGGTGGTTTGATAAATTAATTTTTTTTCATTGAAGGAGAGATAAGCTTCGGCGTTCTCTCCTTCAGGAGTCAACATACGAATGTTCGTAAGATGTTTTTCTTCGGGTAAGCGAAATGAATCAGTAGTTTGGCAGTAGAGAGCTCCCGCCAGAAAAATTAACAGAAAGAATTTCATAAGTCTCCAGATTGATTATTAAATCTATTTAAAAGATAAGAATTGTTCGTAAAAAATCAGAGTTTATTTATTCGGGAATATGTACGAGAACATATTTATTAGCTGATTTTCCTATGAAATGGGCTTCTTCTATCGTCATGTGCATATCATCGTCAACAGCATCTTTCTGCCCAGCCTCAAGAACAGCAAGGTCAGCACCATTTGCGGCTTTTACCAAAGAATCGCAATAACCGGTATCACCGCCGTAGCAAATAGTTTTCCCCCCGTAGGTGAAATTGAACCCCAATGCGGGAACAATTCTTTTATTTTTTTTATTAGGAAGAAATTCTTTATGAAGGACCGCAAAAGGTTTAACCTTTACATTTTTTACGGAAAAATTTTTACCGCTGCTGATTTTTTTCAATTCAATTTTATAAGGAAGATCATTTGCATAAACTTTTGTGAAAGCCTGGTAGATGCTTTCAATTTCTATGCAGCCAACCGGGTAATAGATTTTAAGCCGGGAGGTTTTGTTCATTACGCGTAAATAAGTAAGCAGAGACCAAACCCCGCCAAGGTGATCGTGGTGCCCATGAGTAACAAAAATATGGGAAATTTTTTTCAAACTTTCCACGCCGAGCTCCTTGCTCAAATCACGAAGAATTCCATCACCCGGATCAATTACAAAATGATTTTCTGCGGCAGTTAGTAAAATTCCGGTTGCAATATTCGGAATGGAGCAGAAGATTTTAATTGAAAAATCTTTTTTCTTCCAAACGATGGGATATTTTGGCGTTGATTTATCTTGTTTTTTTTTCATCATACAAATTAAATAATAATTTGAGCGACGATACCGCCGATTAAAAAGGCGAAGACCCACGCACTGAACCAGATGATCAGTCCTTCTTTCACCCCGCGTTCTTTTATCATGATAATAAAAGCAGCGATACAGGGAACAAATAACGTTATGGTTATAAGTGCAACGGTGATCTGCATCGGCATTAAATGTAAGCCGAACAACCCTGCAGCTCCGAAATCTCTTCTTACAACTCCCATCACAAAAGCAGTTGCGGCTGCTTTAGGCAGTTTAAGCCAATGCGTTGTTACCGGCGCAAGAATATCCTGAAAGACGGTTAACATCCCGGTGATATCTAAAAGTCCAACCGCTAAAGCGCCGACAAAGAACCAGACGGATGCTTCTTTCATAAATCCATACGCTCTAAAAAAAGTTTTTTTGAAAGCGTTGTCTAATCTTGGTAAACGCATGATCGGTAAATCAATTAAAAGGGGAGTTGATTGCCCGGGTAAAAATTTATTTAATGTTGTTGAGATAACAACGAGCGTTGAAAATATAACCGTTACATAAATAAGCAATGGAGCTATTCCCGCTCCGCTTAACAAAACGGCAATTACGGCAAGCTGCGCCGAACAGGGAATAACGTACATCAAAATTGCCGTAGCAATAGTTTTTTCTCTTTCGCTGCCGAGCAGCCGTGTAGTGATTGCCGCCATAGTTACACAGCCGAATCCAAGCAATATCGGAATGACAGCCCTACCGTTCAATCCTATTCTATTCATCATTCTATCAAGCATAGTTGCCAGGCGCGGAAGATACCCGCTGTCCTCCATTAACGCCATTGCAAAATAGAATGCCGAAACAAGCGGCAAAAGCAGAAACAACAAATACGTAATTGTCATACTGATTATGCCGAACTCACCAAATAAAAGTTTTGCCATCCAATTGGAAAACTTGAAATCAACTACGGCATTCTCATCCCGTGAGACGTGCTTAAATTCTTGTTCTTTTTTCGAATCTTTCTTCAGATTTTCTTTAAAGGTATAAATTCTTATTCTTTTTGCCGGATCCGCTTCATCTTTTAAAGTAACCGCAATTTCGGAGGGAGTATAATTTGCCACATACGATTTCAGATAATACTCAAAATATTTTTTGCCGATCGTTTTTTCAGTAAAGTTTACGACTCTTTGCGAAACAAAATCTCCGATAAAAAAATAAAGAACCGTAAGCATCACAAGTAAAATTGGAATTCCCGTAATCGGGTTTAGCGAGTACTTACCTAAAGCATTAAAGAAAAGTCCCTTCGGTGAATCTTCACGTTCAACTGATGACACAACTTCATTAACACGGTTTCTTCGTTCAATGTAAATAAACTCCCTATCATCTCCCGAACCGCACGGGATACCGTGTTTAGCGGCTGTAAACTCATCTCCTTCGGTTATCAATAACGCTTCGGCTTGAGAACCTACTCGATTTAAAGTCTCATGCAAAACGTGATGCAGCCCGTCTGGCTGGATACCAACTTTGGCTGTTGCAATTGCTTCATCAAGTTTTTCAAAACCGATTTTTTTAACCGCTGAAGTTTCGTAAACCGGAACTCCGAGAAGCTCCGAAAGTTTTTCTGTATCAATCTTAATTTTTCTTTTGATCAATTCATCGCTAAAATTTAGAAAGACGGAAATCTTCTTTCCCATATCAATTAATTGTAGAGTAAGAAAGAGGTCTCTTTCAAGATGAAGCGAGTTGATAACATTAATAACGATATCAGCTTCAAGAATGATATCACGCGCGACTTTTTCTTCGTCATTAAACGAAGAAACGCCGTAAACTCCGGGGGTATCGTACACTTCGGAATTTTTATAAAATCCTTTCGTAATTGAAACGGTCGTTCCGGGGAAGTTTGAGACATCAACGTACGTTCCGCTTAAATAATTAAAAAAAAGCGATTTGCCGACATTCGGATTTCCGACAAGAACAATTTTTTGGATACCGCCGCCTGTCCCGCTCAATAAAACATTTTCTAAGTGCAGGTGATGTTCTTTATGTTCGATAACGTCTTTCAATCTCTTCTCAAGTAATTTTAATTTTTACAAAAATTGACCTGGCGAGTTCGTATCCAATCGCAATTTCCTGCCGGTTTTTCTGAACGATGATGGTTCCGCCGGGTAATCGTTCCAGACAAAAAATGGTATCCCCTACCGATATTCCAAGCCTGATCAGCTGCACTTTGATGATTCCGGAAGGAAGTTTTTCAATGGTAAAGTAAGTCCCTTTTTTGATAGTGTCCAATGTTTTAATTCCCATGAAAATACTTACAATTCTTTCCTTTTTTGCAGCGGGCAAAAATATTAAATGAAAAACTTGACGGAAGAAAATTTAAATCCCGGCAAACTTGCTGCTCTATCTTGTCCAAACCATTGGAGGCAAATTCAAGGATCCTCCCACAGTCAACACAGATAAGGTGATCGTGCAATTGTTTCTTAAAATTGCTTTCAAACCTTTTCATTTTATCGCCGAAGTTGCAAATGGAAAGGAGTTCGCACTGAGCTAAGAGTTCAAGTGTATTGTAAACAGTAGCTCGTGAGATAAGGGAATTTTTCTTTTTCATTTCGATGAAGAGCTCATCAGCAGAAAAATGTCCCTTAAATTCCAAAGCGGCATCGAGGATCTCAAAGCGCTCGGGAGTTATCCGGTTACTTCCGTTCTTTAGAAATTCTCTAAAGATGTCGGCTGCATTTTGTATCGCCAAAGTTTTCTCACTTATTATTTAGATTCAATCTACATAAAAATAGGGGAATATTTTTTTAGAAACAAGGGACGGGAAAATATTTTAGTTTAATCAAAAGAAATATTGCTTGACCTGAACGAGCCAAAACATAACTCTTGAACGAATGATTGCATAATCGAATGGAAAACGCTGAGCCATTCAGTTCCATGCAGCCATTCCCATCTCTGGTTGTTAGGCACTTAGAGAATCGCTATCGCTAACATGTTAACGATAATTAAATATCGAATATTGAACAAGGAATATTGAATTTCGAAGTGAATGCAATCCGTATTTTAACTTCATCATTCGAAATTCCTTTTTCGATATTCATTATTTCCTTTAGCTTTTTTCCCAAGCAGGGTCTTGGGAAAAACGTAGTACCTTATCAGTAAAGTCCGCGTAATATTGGGCAGAATATTAACATGGTAAATAAAGCGATAGAATGACTGAATGAAAATGAATGGATGGATGTTTTTCATTCAACCATACAGCCGTTCAATCATTCTAATGTGATAAATTGGTTCTGGCTTGTCCAGGTTAGGAAACTACTTTCTGTTTTGCTGATTGGCTAAAGGGCAAATTCTAATTGTAAATGGAAGTTGTTATCTACATTTGAGAAGATTTCTGATGTGCCGCTGCTTAAAGATTTTTCTTTTGGTTTGGTGGTCTCGGAGTATTTAAAGGAAAGGTTAAGTGCATTGAGCAGTTTTATCTTCATCAGTAAATACCATCGAAAGCCTTCGCCGTACATTGCGAGGTTCGACATGATACCGGGAAGATCATTTTCAAATTCGTAAATAGCTGAATTGAAGGAATCGCTTTTGAAAAAAATAATTCTTCCGTAAAGTGAAATATTTTGCTCCGGTTTATATTTCACATCTTGAAAAAAGAGCCAGCCTTTTTCATTGAATGAATTCTTCCGCAAAGAATAAGAATTATACTCGATTCTATTTTTTAATTGGAGATTTGAAGAGACCGAAAAGACCATTTCAAAACGGAATTGCTGGCGGTATCTTTCCGAAAATTCCTTCGCCTCAAGACCTATCAAAAGTACATCTTTCTTTTCATTTTTGTAACGGAGAGTTGTTCCAATGTTTTTAGTGATCCGGCTGGAAAAGCATAAAAGAACTTCGTTACCTTTTGATGAAAGGGGAGTGGAACTTGTCCCCGCGGGGAACATAAATTGGTCGTAGTAAAAGCTAATTTTGCCAAACTGAGTATTGAGCAGCAAACCATTATATAAACCAATTTCATTTTGTAGGTCATACGGATTTTCCGCGAATGCTCTTCCATGAAGTGAGTAATAATTTCTTGGATAACTTCTAAGTGAAAAAATGTAACTGAAATTCCGCGAAAAAGTTTTTTGCAAAGAATGAAGATGAGCGACAGAAATTCCATTAAAAGAAAATTCTCCCGAGACCAAAAGTGAATTTTGTGCGTACGAATAGGCTAACGAAGAATGAGCGAATGTTTTTCCTTTCGCCGAACTTGAAGTTTCAACCGGAAGGGAATAGGTGGACGAATAATAAAGTCCGCTTACGCAAAGCGATTTTAAGATTTCATAATCAATTCGTCCGCCGAGGAATTGTTCTCTTGCTCGATTCTTCTTTCTGAATTCAGTTCCTGTGCGATGGTATCCGTCAATAGGCATTGAGGCAATTACGTTCCTGATAGAATCTATACTCGCATCAAAAAAATTATTTGAAGCATAAAGAGAAAAACTAAACGGAGCGAAAACATATTCTACAGCAGTACCGCGGAAGAAATTGTTTTCGTCGGTACTTTTATAGGGCATAATATTTTTGTCACGCTGTTTTGTTACAAACCCGATATCTGCCGATTTTGAGGAAGCATACGGCGACCACAGCGCAAGCCCGTGTCCAAATTGGATAATGTAATCTCCGACAACAATTGAAGAAAAATTCCCAAGTTTTTTTGCTGAAAGAGAAAAAGATGTAAAGTCGTTCAGATTTTTTTCTCCCGCATCTTTTTCAGTGAGCAAAGAAAGTTGGTAGGTGTTATCAAACTCAAAAATTGCACGGTTGTAAAATTTAATTTTATTCCCTTGATAGTTGTCCTCAAGAAATCCGGCGCGCGGCTGGAGATCGCTGATGACGCGGCTGCGGTAATCAATACTCAGATTGTGTAAAAAGGCGGCTGATGGAATGTTTTGCTGCTCTTCGCTGAACGAAGCTTGTTCCGCATAAATAAATGGGAGAAGTTTTCTAACCTTTTCTGTCTCAAGTTTTTCTACTGAAAATAATTCAGATGTAGAAATGAACATCCCGAATTTCTTTCTGTGTTCTATTATCAACGCTGCATCGGAAAGATTAAGGATTGGAACTTGCAACAATTCTTCTCTACTGCATTTGTTCAAATTTATCGGATGCTTTGTTAGATTTTCATATTCATCGTAAAGAAAATTATCTTCAGATTCGTCAGTCGTTTCTTCAAGAACACTTTCTAACGATTCTTCAATATCTGTTGCTGAAGTATCCGTTTGGGCGGGCGTAAAACTCAAACTAAATAAAAGTGAGGTAACAGAAAGAATAAGTCTTTTCATCGCTGTTAAAAACCTAAATAGTTCCTGATTTTATCCGCCCGGTTTTCAAGTGTTTCTAATCCGAGCAAAACAGAAAACTGATGGGTTAAGCCAAGTTCCTGATGAGTGAAAATGGCGTAATCAATTTCAAATTGAGAATAATTGACGCCGAAACCGGCGCTGTATTTAGCCGGTTCGTTTGCAAATCCGCTTCTAATAGAAAAATATTCGTTCAGGTCGTAGTTAATTCCGCACTGTATTGACGGGTTAAAACCGACTTCGCTTTCTACTGCAACGTTCAGACTCACGTTCGATAAAACATCATAACTTACTCCCGACAGATACGCCGTCGGAATTTGATTCTTCTCTTTTCCCCATGACGCTTTGTTCAAATTCTCGGCGGCAAACGCAAAACGAAGATTGGACGAAATATAGTAGAGCGCTCCCAATGCAAATGTAAACGCGTTATCTACACCATAGTTTTTAATTGAAAGATGATTGAGTGAAAGTGAAACACCGTAAAAGAAATTCTTTGCGTATCTGTTGGCGTAAGCGAGAACAAATTTGTTTTCTTTGTATAATTCAAAACCGTAGGTTGTTACTCCAAACCCAAACGAACCATATTTTGTAGGAATAGAAGCGGCAAAAAAAGCGTTGGAAAGTTCTTTTACTCCGAACGGGGAAGGGGAATAAAATACACCACCTTCAATCCAATTCATTTGCGCAAGACCGGAAGGATTTGTGAAAAGAGAAAAAGCATCACTGCTCGAGGCTATATCTGCATTGGCAAGTGAAATAGATTTTGCCCCGGGATTTTGTTGAGCGGATATTTCTACAAAGCATAACAGAAAAAGAAATAGAACTGAAAAATTTCTTCTTATCATACAAACTTTCTTCACTTTCTTTATTGGTTCAAAAATAATCAATTCTGAAAGGAATGAAAAGTGTTATTATTGGAAAGGGATTTAGACCCTAACCCGGATAAACCCCGCAATAAGCGGGATAAACCGGGGATCAAAAAAATAAATACCTAATAATTTGAGATGAATGTTTGAAGGATTGTATGGTTGAATGAAAAACATTCATCCATTCATTCTATGGCTTTATTTGTCTCATTCATATGCTGCCAAATATTACACGAACTTTAGTAGTAACGGAATAGTTAAGCGATAGCATACATTTCGTGAGCCTAAAATACTTTGCGAAAACGAGAACAATTTTCTGGCAAAAGAGAACGATTATTTCATAAATTTATCAATTTTATTCAGTAACTGAGCACTTAAAAACGGTTTTGCTATATAGTCATTGCAGCCGGCTTCAAGAGCTGCCTGGTGGTCGCGTTCAAATGCGTGTGCGGTGGCTGCAATAATGGGTATGTGCTTATATTTTTCTGAAGCTTTTAGCTCTTTAGTAATTTCCAACCCATTCTTTGACCCTTGCAGAGAGATGTCCATCAAAATTAAATCAACGTTATTATCTGCCAATATTTCCATCACACTATTGTGGGAGTCGGCAACGAGAATATTGTACTTTTTAGTAATAAATCTTTTTATAGTTTCCTGATTTATCTTGTCATCTTCAACGAGGAGTATCAAGTGGTCAATTTGAGCTTTGGTATTTTCAATTTTAGCAATATTCTTTGAAGTGACGTTTTTCTTCCCGGTGTTTTGTATATTCCTTCCGAAGTTAATTGTAAACGTCGTTCCCTCTCCCTTTTTGCTTTTCACCGAGATGCTTGCATGGTGTAAGTCCAAAATCTTTTTTACTACGGCAAGTCCAAGCCCGAGTCCTTCGTATGGTCTGCTATAACCCATTTGCTCCTGTCTAAATGATTCGAAGATGTGGTCTAAATATTCATCGCCGATACCAATGCCGCTGTCTGTTATATCAAGCGAGATTTCATTTTGCTGATTTCGATACAACTGTACCTTAACAAATCCGCTCTTAGTATAGATGACAGCATTTTCTATTAAATTTGATATTACTTGGGTGATGGAATACTCATCAGCCGAAATAAATGTCGCCCCAATGATATCATCGAATGAAAGAGAGAGTGATTTTGATTTAGCGGCGGCAAGGTATTTATTTACCAAGTTCTTGCAAATAGAGGAAAGTTCCATTTGCTGCGGGATCAAAGTAAAGTTTCCTGTTTCCAATTGAGAATAATTCAATATTAAATCAATTGTTCTAATAATCCTTTCGCTTGATTTGTCAATAGCTGCAAAGCACACCTCTTCTTCATCAGGCATATTTTGGGAATATATTTCTTTGATGATACTTGTCATTCCTAAAATACCGTTCAGGGGAGTTCTAATTTCGTGGGAAATATTTGCGATAAAAGCGTCTTTCATTTTATTTGATTGTTCTGCAAATTCTTTTGCGTCAATTAATTCTTTCTCAACACGCTTGCGCTCGGTGATATCGGTTGCGACTCCAATTAGCCCCAACGGGTTATGCTCTTTATCAGTTATAATTGTTGTAGAAAGGTGAATAGGAAATTCACTCCCATCTTTTCTTTTATTCCACAATTCACCTTTCCATCCACCGTTTATCGTAGCCGGTAAAATTTCCTTCACTAATTCCAAAGGATTGTTGGGTGAACGCACCAACAACATATTTTTCCCTATCAATTCATCTCTATCGTAACCATAAGTTCTCAGAAATGATTCATTGACAAAAATAAGATTGTCTTCCATATCAGTTATGCTCACACATTCATTTATGCTTTTTAATGAATGGGCAAGCATTGCAATTTCTTCTTCGGCACGTTTCCGCTCGGTAATATCTTGGATAGTCGTACGAATTCCTATGATTTTATCCATTGAATCGCGAAGAATCATTTCTTCAGACAAAACTGGCAATATTTTCAAATCTTTCCGACGATAAAAGCGTTCTTCACTCTGTGACGGAAGAAGTGTCCCATTCAATTTTTCCAGAACACGTTGCCGGGAACTTTCTTCGCTCCCGACAAATTTCCAAACAAATTGCCCAACCATCTCTTCTTCTGTATAGCCAAGCATATTAAGTTCAGTGCGATTGATCCGAGTGATGCGTCCCTCAATATCCAATTCATGATAGCCGATTGGTGCATGGTCAAAAAGTTCTTTGAATTTTCTCTCTTTTTCTTGAAGTGCTTTCTCTGCTTCTTTTCGCTCAGTAATGTCGGTTATCGTTCCGATATACCCGACTATTTGATTTTCATGATTTGTTTCCGGAATTGCCTGCCCCATAACCCAATAAATTTTTCCATCTCCGTGCAAAAAACGATATTCAGAAAAAGACTCCTCCTGAACTTTCGTTGATTTTTGCCATCCCTGAATTAAACTTTCTCTGTCATCCGGATGGACAGCGCTAAGCCAGCCATTCCCTAAAGCATCCTCTGCTGATAAGCCCGAGATTTGACACCATTTAGGGTTAACATAAGTAGTTTCGCCCATCGGATCGGTTTTGAAAATCCCAACTGGTGAAACAAGTGCCAGGGTATGGAACAAATGCTCGCTTGCAATGAGTGCCTTCTCGGCTTTTTTTTGTTCAGTAATATCATGCACTGAACCAGCAAGACTGATGCAATTCATAGCGTCATCAAACACCGGGGCAATGCTTACAGCTCCTACTAACTGCCCGGGAGGATATTCCGAGATTTCTTCCCAACGGACTATTTTCTTTTCCCGAATTGCTTCGGCATATTTTGCCAACACGAATGTAAGCGATGGTTCCGGTATAATTTCATCTACGCGCTTACCAATTATTTGATGGGATTGCAAACCGGTGGTTGTTAGAAAACATTGGTTAACAGAAGTAAATATGTAATTCCCATCCTTCTCTACTTTCAGGTTAAAAATGCTATCCCCAACTGTATCATAAATTAATGAAATTTCTCTTTCACTTTTCCGCAGTAACTTCTCTGCCTGTTTGCGCTCTTCAATTTCACGAAGCAGCGCTATATTATATTTCCTAACCTCTTTTTCTGCTAGTTCTGCCTGTAACATTTTATCTTCAAGTTTTCGGATAAGAGCTTCATTATACTCTTTTAATATTACATTCTCCGGGGTTGATGATACTTCTGTTGTTGGAGTATTCTTATTACCGGCTTCCGCTAAAACTGTTTTTACAATGGCAGTAAATTCTTCTATATCAAGAGGCTTAAGTAAAAATCTATCCGCACCAAGACTAAGAGCAAATTCTTCATCCTTAGGGTCGGTGTAAGTTGCCGTATAGAAAATGAAAGGGATGTTACAGAGTTTCGTATCTTTTTTCAATTCGCGGCAGAGAGTGAATCCATCCATAACAGGCATAAGAATATCAGAGATGATCAGGTCTGGAATATCTTTTCGAGCTAAGCCTAATGCTTCCGCGCCGTTTTTAGCCGGTATCGTTGAATAGTCAATCCCTTTAATAATCAATTCAAGCAGATATAAATTTTCGGGCTTATCATCTACAATAAGAATTTTCTTCTTCATTTTTCACCTTCGTTGTAAGGATAGTCATAAATGAAGTTATTCATAATCACTTCGTCAAGTCCCGTTCTCTTTTTTAGCTCATCAATTCGAAAGGCGCTATAATCATAATCAGGGTTACCTCTATAAATACCACCGTTCCAACAGCCGGCTATTGTAGTGACAAGTTTCTTGTTTGGAACATTTTCTTCAATTAATTCTTTAACTTTTTTTACACACGCCCAGTTATCAATAAAACCGGGCTCGTCAACCGCATACCAGCCAACTACTGTAGTATCAAATTCCGTTGCGTTTGTTGTGAACAGATTAACGTTAGCTGAATCTTTTGCTTGTCGAATAATTTTTCGTTGTTCATCCGGGTTATTCATTAAATAATTTCCCCTATCATCAAAGGCTAAAATATTATCAACGGATAAAGATAAATAATTTGTTGAGGTGCCATAGAAATAAACCCTGAATTTCACATCCGCAAATGCTTTTCTTTCAACGGTTTCTGAGCCAAGATAAATAGTACGTGGCTGCACAGGATGGGTTGTATTCGTTGAAGCATTTATTTTATTTGAATAAATTAAATCAAAAGTTTTCCATTCATTATAGTAGCTAAATTGTTGAGCCTGAATCGTATCAATTGCAAGTAACGTATCGCCGGTAAATACTTCAATTCTACAAATATTATCGCTATTGTTTGTTAAGGAAACAAAGTTTCCACCTACGGATTCTACTTTTAATTTGAATCGAACAGTGAAATTTAATACTTCAGATTCTATATCTGCCGGAACTTCACTACTAAAAATTGTATATTTCACGGGTTGCAAATAATGGGGACCATTTAGGAGATAACCGGAGGTGTTATTTTTGGTTTTTATTGCAAATCCCGAATCTATATCAACATGATCATAGTCAGGTATCATCTTTATTTGACCTTGGGCATCGTCATTCCCTTCTGCCTCCCATAAGCTATAGGCAGCTTCCGTATATTTAGCTATATAGTTTACTCTTCCCTCCCTTGTAAATTGCTGATAAGGGATTAACTTTAGATTTGCCAGGCGGTATTTATCGAATTTCGACGCAATAACATCAGTGGGAATGAAAATATCGGTTCCCATCTCTTTTACTTTGTTAAAGTTATAAGCGTCAAGCCAGGTAAACGAAGTTACCCATCCAAAGGTAATTATAGGTATCCCTTCATAATTATCAAGATAACTTTGCGGGAAGAGGGAACTAACGTTGAAAACAAAAACCAAAAAGAACAAGTACATTTTTTTCATAACAAGCCTCGTTTTTATTGTTGTTTATTTTAAGAGAATTAATTTTTTCATGTCTGAATATTTAGGAATATGGTCATTCCCGGTTACTTCAATCCTATAAATATATATTCCACTGGCAAGTTTTCCGGCGTCAAACACTACTTGATGATACCCGGTTTCTTTTATACCATTTTCTAAAACAGTTATCCGCTCTCCTTTTATGTCATAGACTGTCAATTTAATGTAACCAGATTCTTTTAGCGTATAACCTATAATTGTTGTGGCATTAAAGGGATTGGGATAATTTTGATGCAGTTTATACTCTTTTACTATTTCTACTTCCGGTTCATCTATCCCGGTTAGGGTAACTGCAACTGTTCCTGAGGGAAGACTTTCATTATTTGCCTTGTCTACAGCAGTTGCTCTATAATAAACTTTTTTTGCCGGTTGCGCATAGTAATCAACAAAGAAAGTTGTATCGGTTTCAAGAAACTTATTTTGCGGCGCCGGGAAAAAATTGGCTGTTGTATCTTTATAAATATTAAAGTGGTCAAAATCTTTTTCATCGTTTATTGGCAATTCTATAAAATATCTTAACTCATCATATTTATAGACTGTGCTTGGCAGAGTAGGTATCTCCGGAGGCAAATCACGTATTAATAATGCAAAAGCTTCTCCCAATTGTCCCCCATACATCCCGATATCGCTTCGGCTGCCGTCAGCATCAAAAAGGGTTGGATCTCCGGCATCTTTGGCTGGGGAACTGCTTTGTAGATGAAAATCATAAGACGGTGTTTTGTCCGGTATCGTATCTTTAACGAACAACGGATCTGCAAAAACGTTATGTTCTCCAAGAATAATGCCGTCTAAAACATCTATCCCGTTTTTCCAGAATAAATTATAATCCACAACTAAACCGGGAGTTGCATAGATACCATAATACTTACCAAAAGCGACAATGTTGTTCCTGAAAGAGGTTTTTTTGCTATGCAAGTAAGCAACATTTATTCCTCCGATCCACTTGGTGTTGTTTTGAATAAAAACGTTATTCTCTATTATTGCGGTATCACAATTAGTAGTACCCTTATAGTTATAAAAATTGTAATTAGCCAACAAATTATTTTTGACCTCAATAACCTTATTAATGTAAAGGTCAATCGCCTTAAAATTTGAACCTTCTTCTGTAGGGGGAATACAACTGATAATTAAATTATCATAAATATAATGAAGTCCGCCACCGACATTATGTATTCCTGTTCCATCACGATAATTATTTAGTAGAACATTGTTAGAAACATAAATAACATCGTTGTTGTAATCACTTGAAGTTGAAATACAAATATGCAGGTTATACAACAGACAATTTGTAATTGTAGCAGCACCTACCCCTATACCGGCATATGCATTTTCTATCCACAAGTTTTTACAAGAAATATAATTGTCTAATGCTTGGATAACTTCGGTTAACGGTTCAATGGCCTTACCAATAATGTGGAAATTTTCAATGGTAAAAATCTTATTAGGTATAATAGTTATGCTTGCTAATCCCCTTCCATCAATAATGCAGCTATCTATACCGCTGCCAAGCAAAGTTATTGCCGGGCTAATAACCAGGCTCTCTCTATATGTACCGTTTGCGACAACAACCGTATCGCCATCATTGCAAATGTTAATACACTTCTGTATGCTGTCGCTTGCAGTTTCCCAGCTTGTGTAGGGGGGTGTGCTGCTGCTGGTTTTACTAACAAACCGGACTTGGGCAATTGTTAAAGCGGTAAATAATAGTAACGAGGTAAAGAGTAATGTTGTTTTCATAAATTTTTCTTAAAGATGATGATCAATACATTAAATATACTCATTTCAGTAAAACGGTTTTTTTCATGTCTGAATATTTAGGAATATGATCATTGCCGGTTACTTCAATCCTATAAATATATATTCCACTGGCAAGTTTTCCGGCGTCAAACACTACTTGATGATATCCGGTTTCTTTTATTCCATTTTCTAAAACAGTTATCCGCTCTCCTTTGATATCATATACCGTAAGCTTAACATAACCGGATTCTTTGAGCGTGTACCCGATAACGGTTGATGCGTTAAACGGGTTGG
>Ga0210050_1002427_pt1 | contig 17909 bp, 19 predicted proteins | sample CryGey132114_all_FD_185463 | JGI IMG/M metagenome (GOLD analysis project Ga0210050, IMG submission 185463) | Groundwater microbial communities from aquifer - Crystal Geyser CG22_combo_CG10-13_8/21/14_all (SPAdes) (version 2) | ecosystem: Environmental > Aquatic > Deep subsurface > Groundwater ...
ACTGCGAATTATCACTTAAGATAAATGTTTGAAAGCAATTCACAACTGTATCAGTTGATAACAAGCTACTCCTTGAACTGCGAATTATCACTTAAGATAAATGTTTGAAAGCAATTCACAACAAAGAACCGCGAGAAGTGATAATTAGATTGGACTGCGAATTATCACTTAAGATAAATGTTTGAAAGCAATTCACAACAACTGAATTGCATTCCATTTATCTCTGAGACTGCGAATTATCACTTAAGATAAATGTTTGAAAGCAATTCACAACATATGAGGTATCTAACTTTGATTACGGTGCACTGCGAATTATCACTTAAGATAAATGTTTGAAAGCAATTCACAACGGCATTTTTCGAATTAGGCTTAATCGCATTTAAAACCTCCAAGGTTTTACTAGAATCTCTTATCTTGGAGAGATTTATGAAACTTAGGCAGCGACTTTACATCATCATTTTTGAATCCGACACACCTGCTGGTAAAGCTTTTGATGTAGCCTTACTTTGGGCAATTGTAATCAGCGTTTTAGCCGTAATTCTAGAAAGTGTTCAATCCCTCAATCAAAATTATGGGCATTGGTTCAAAACCATTGAATGGGTACTGACCATCACCTTTACTTTGGAGTTTATTCTTCGGCTCTATGTTTCCGAAAAGCCGCACAAATATGCTTTCAGCTTTTATGGAATAATTGATATTTTGGCCGTAATGCCAGCTTATATAAGTCTTGTTTTTTCGGGAACGCAGTACTTGTTAATTATTAGAGCCCTCCGCCTTTTAAGGGTTTTTCGAATATTAAAGCTTGGAAGATTTGTGGGTGAAGGCGAACAGCTCGCTAGGGCCCTAAATGCCAGTCGCCATAAAATCATCGTCTTTTTAGGTTCTGTATTAACTGTGGTAATGATCACAGGAACTGCGATGTATATGATCGAAGGTGGCGAAAATGGCTTTACGAGCATTCCTGTAAGCATGTATTGGGCAATTGTAACCCTCACCACGGTGGGTTATGGCGATATTGCTCCACAAACAGTCATCGGTCAAGCTCTTGCTTCATTTATCATGGTAATGGGTTATGCAATCATTGCCGTACCCACGGGCATTGTTACTGCCGAAATGACCAAGGATCATAATGCCCGGAAAAAACTGAAATGTCCTGTTTGTAAGGAAATGGGGCATGATTCGAATGCTTCTTATTGTAAATTCTGTGGAAATCAATTATAGCTTTGGATAAAGAAACTAAGACTTACGGATACACTCCAGAAGAAGAAGTAGCCAATACTTGGACACATGCAATAGGCATTGTACTGGGCATTATAGGAACAGCGCTTTTGGTCTGGAAAACACCAGACTTACAATTAGATAAAGTGGGGAGTTTTCTAGTTTTTGGGTCGAGCATCATCTTGCTCTATGGTGCTTCCACAGCTTATCACGCTGTTAAGTCCGTGCAAAGGAAATTGCTTTATAAAAAGCTGGACCATATTGCCATCTATTTTTTAATTGCAGGTACTTTCACTCCCTTTTGTTGGGTGGTATTGAGAGAAGAAGCCTTGGGCATTAACGTACTTATTGGCGTTTGGGTGATTGCTATTGCTGGCACTGTTTTCAAAATTTTCTACACTGGCAAGCTTGAAGCGCTTTCTCTGATTTCGTATTTGGGTATGGGCTGGCTGGGTTTTACGCTTTTTTCTAGGCTTTCGGACTTGATTTCTGCCGATGCCGTAAATCTGATGCTCTATGGTGGGTTATGTTATACTGGCGGAGTGGTGTTTTACTTAATGCGAAAACTGAAATACCATCACGCCATTTGGCATGTTTTTGTGCTTGGCGGAACCACCTTCCACTTTGCAGCCGTGTATCTGTATGTGCTTCCTTATTAAGGAAAGCTTAAATAACGCCCTCTTCTTTCATTCTTTTCAAACCCCAATTCCTTAGATTTTCAATTATAGGAATGGCCTCTAAACCTCTTTGAGTCAAAGTATATTCCACTTTTGGCGGAACCTCTGCATATACTTTTCTATGCACAAAGCCATCTTCTTCCAACTCTCGAAGCTGTTGGGTTAGCATTTTATGAGTAATATTCTTCAAGTCCTTTCGAAGCTCTCCATATCGCCAGGTTTGGTCCTTTAATCTCCATAACAGTGGCATCTTCCATTTCCCTCCAATTTGATCCAATGCAAACTCGACAGGGTTTTGGTAAAGTTTCTCTCTAAAAATAAATTCGGGCATAACAAAAAATTAATCTCTTCTAACTAACTGATAATCTGCATTACTTTCTTAAAAGTATGTATCAAACTTAAAAGTGCATACTTGTTTTAAAGAACTATATACAACAAATTTTGATTCGGAATATCAAATAGAATCAAAAATTAAGATATGAGCGCGAATGTAAATTTAATGCCCAAGAAAAAAAGAGTAGCAATAGTAGCGAGTAATCCTTCTACCTCTACACAAACAGGTTGGCCGATCGGTTTTTGGTGGTCAGAATTAACGCATCCCTATTGGGAGTTTACCGAGCAAGGTTTTGAAGTCGAGATCTTTTCTCCAGAAGGTGGTCCACTTTCCGCAGATGGCTTTAGTGACCCAGAAGACCCAAGTGAATATTCAGCTTCAGATCTGATATCCCTTGGTTTCAAAAAGTCCGCCAAACACATGGTATTGATAGAAAACACCAAGCCGATTGCCGAATTAAAATTGAAGGATTTCGATGCTATTTTCTTAAGTGGAGGGCAAGGGCCAATGTACACTTTCTACAACAACGCGCAATTGCACAAACTATTTGTAGATTTCTATGAGTCAGGCAAAGTGGCGGCTTGTATTTGCCATGCCACTTGCATTCTGTTAAAAGCCAAAACCTCTGACGGTAAATTGTTGGTAAACGGTAAAACTTGGACAGGTTTTGCCAATAGTGAAGAGGCCTTTGCCGATAGTTTTGTTGGGATGAAGATTCAACCTTTTTGGATCGAAGAGGAGGCCAGCAAAATCAAAGGTACCAATTACATCAATGGAGGCCTGTTTAGACCATTTGCGGTAAGAGACAATAACTTGGTAACTGGGCAGCAACAGTTCAGTGGACAAGCAGCAGCACGATTGGTGATCGAAGCACTAGGCGTATAAACGATGATTGTTAAAAGAAACCTCAGTCCATTCAAAGTTTGGTCATACATCCAAAAGCCGATGATGGTCATCATCATTTGGTCGGTAGTGGTGTGGCTGACCTATTTCTATACTGAAGCCAAATGGATGGTCCTCAATTTTACCCCAATTGGTATACTGGGTTCGGCATTGGCCATTTTTGTCGCCTTCAGAAACAACTCTGCCTATGGGCGGTGGTGGGAAGCCCGTCAAATTTGGGGCGGCATTGTGAACAGCAGTCGTGTGTTGGCCAGGTTGATCATTACTTTCGCAGACAGCCATGCCCATCAATCCAACTATAATCATGAAAGAAGCGAGAATTTCAAGAAAAGCTTAATCTTAAAATGCATTGCTTGGGTAAATGCATTGAGGCTTCAGCTTCGCGATCAAAATGATTGGACACAAATTAGTTCTTATTTATCTGAACAGGAATTCAATAAAGTTGTGCATGCAACTAATCCTGCCTATAAAATTCATATGCTAATGGGGAAGGAGATTTATCAGGCCATGGCCAATGGGACTTTGGGTGGTTTTGATAGTTTTCAAATTGAAGGCCAACTCTTGGCATTAACAAATTATCAAGGAGGAGCCGAAAGGATCAAGAATACGCCCTTACCTCGACAATACGATTATTTCACCCGAATTTTCGTGATGTGCTTTTCATTGCTCTTGCCGTTGGGCTTGTTAGGTTTAGTTCCCAGTACTTTCAGCTGGCTCATTATCCCGTTCAGCCTTTTAGTTTCGGGAGTATTTGTGATCATGGAAAGGACTGGTGCCGCCAATGAAGATCCTTTCGAAAATAGGATTACCGATGTATCAATGACAGCCATTTGTAACACTATTGAACGAGACCTGTTAGATATACTGGGAGAAGAAATTCTACCCGAAAAATTGAAGCCTAAGAATGGCTATTTATATTAATTGAAAACTAAAAAAATTATGAAAAGACATGCAACTGCCGTTTGGCAAGGAAGTGGAAAAGAAGGAAAAGGTCATTTGACCACGCAAAGCACCACACTAAATCAAACGCAATACTCATTCAATTCCAGATTTGCAGATGGAGTGGGCACAAATCCAGAAGAATTAATTGCTGCCGCTCACGCAGGTTGTTTCACTATGAAACTATCGTTCAATATTGGAGGTGCTGGCTTTACACCTGAATTGCTTGAAACCAAATGCCACATAAGCTTGGAAGATGGAAGCATTACCGAATCTCATCTAAAACTGACAGCAAAAGTGCCAGGCTTATCTGTTGAAAAGTTCAATGAATTGGTAAAAGACGCAGAAGAAAATTGTCCGATCTCGAAACTACTCAATACCAAAATCTCCGTTGACGCCACCTTAGAAAGTTAATTAATGAAAATAGCCATCATCGGACACGGAAATGTGGGGGGAACTTTGGCCAAAGTTTGGGCCAAGGCTGGCCATGAAATAATGATTGGGCTGCGTCATTCAAATGATGATAAGGTCACATTGTTGGAGCAGAATTTTCCTAATATTTCGCTAAACGTAATTCAGGAAGCCGTTGCACAAGCAGAAGTTATCTTAGTAGCAACTCCTGCGCATGTAACTGTCGATCTGGCCAAAGAATGGCAGCAAATGCATGGTAAAGTGATCATCGATGCGACCAATGCTATTGGTAAAACCCCAGAGCCTTATTCAACGGGCTACCATGCCTTTGTAGAAATCTGTCAGGCCAAAGTGGTCAAGGCCTTCAATACAACTGGTTTCGAAAATATGGCCGATCCAAAATACGGAGATACCACTGCCGATATGTTTGTGGCGGGTGATAGTAGCGAAGCAAAGAAAGTAGCTACACAATTGGCCCATGACGCAGGCTTCCAAACTGTTTATGATTTTGGTGGAGGAGATAAAGTAAAGGCATTAGAGCATTTTGCCTTTGCTTGGATTAATCTTGCGATTATGCAGGGCAATGGCCGAAATATGGCTTTTAAAATCCTTAAGCGCTAAGCTTACCCAGTCTCGGGGGTTTTCTGTAAGCATAATAACCCATTACTACTTCCATTGCTTTTTGCATAGCAAGGTTAATAGGAAGCATCATTGTGCCCAAATCGGGATCTATGCTACGGATTCTGAAATAATAATCGTTCATCATGGGAACAGGGATATCACTTTCGATTCCTTTTTGAATGGTATTTACGACATCCCCCTGGGTTTCTTTTAGAATTTTGCAGGTAATCAGTTTTGAAAGTCCATTTTTATCGCGGGTTGCAGAAAAACCAAATAATCGACAAATAAGACCTCGGTAAGCATAACTTGAACAGCTTCCTTTGTCGAGCGAGAATGGCACTGGGGCGAATAATGCACAGATGGAGGTCTCATTCAAGAGCAATGCTTGATAGGCCTCATCAATTCTTTTGGTCAAATAAAGGTGGAAGGCATAAGGAATAAATTCCAAAGGACTGGCCTCAATATCTGCTTTGAAACAGCATTTGCCGCAGCCAGAAATGCAATGCAAGCCACTGCTGGTGCGCAGCGCATTCATCTCTTGATCAAGGGCAGCAAAAATTTTTTCTACGGCCTTTACTTTTCGGACTATCGACATAATTTGAAAACGCGAAGGTAACTGGAAAAGAGTGACTTAGATATTGAGCATCAAAATTATTTAGTAGATCGAATAAAGTCTAGTAAATCGCCTTTTTTAGGCAAAAATCAGACATCAGGCCTTGTGCAAATGCTCAAGTAGTGGTATTTCGTGGGTCAAAAAATCAACGATCTGGACCAAGAATTCAAATGGAGAATGTATTTTTACTTTTCGCTTCAGTTATGCCTAAGAACACATTTATTCTTTTTGCTGCATTGTTCGTCATCGGACTCATTTTGATCAGTACTGTAGAAGGTGGATTTTTGAGAGGTTTTGGGATCAGCACATCGTTGATATCACCCATTTTTCTGTTGTTTTTATGGGTCGAGGCACGCAGAAATAAGAGAAAGAATTAACGATTTCTACTTCGGTGGAGCAGCGCAAAACCAAAACCCATTGCGATGCCCACACCAATACCAATGGCGATGTTTCCCATAGCAATCCCAATCCCCACACCTATGGCGATGCCTGTACCTAGCCCTAAACCATGAGGTCGTCTCGATTGATTATCCTTCATTTCTTGATTTTTGCTCGTTAAAATCTTTTGACAAACATTTTGACTCAGCCATCCATTTTAACTTCATATTTACGTTTCAAGATTCATTAATTTTATGAATCTTCCCAAATGGGAGTCATTTTTAATAGCTTTAGGTATGGGTAAACCTGTTCGCATATTTAAGTCTCATGAAGAATCAGAACGTTTTATGCTGGAACAAGCTTTAAACCGAACTCCAGAAGAGCGTATCCTTTGGTTATTGAACCAAATCAAAATCATGAATAAATTTCAGCCCAATAAGAAGGAGCCTAGAGGTTTTCAATTGAAGAAAAGAAATGGATGATTTTTATATAAATGTAATCCGAGCCTTTAATGTGAGTGGTGTCCGCTATATGGTCATTGGTGGCTTTGCAGTCAACTTTTATGGCTACAACCGTACCACTGGAGATTTGGATTTGTGGGTGTCGAACGATGAAAGTAATTTGATGAGGCTGGGAGATGCTTTCCACAGATTAGGGTATGATTTTTCGGAAGAAGCCAGAAACGAGTTGAAGCAAAATAATATTGTGAGTTTTTCGGAGGGCGATTACACCGTGGAATTACTTACAAGAATAAATATCAGCAAGGAGATGAGCTTTGATGAAGCATTTGAAAAGGCTGAAACCCGAAAGATCAACGAAACGGAAATAAAGGTGATTTCATTTCAAGATCTAAAAAACGAAAAAGCCCGATCGAAGCGATATAAAGACTTAGACGACCTTTCTAAACTAGAAGAAGCCGAAGCCTATTATGCCAAAAGGCTAAAAGAAGAATAGCTTGATAGCAAAAGCAGAGGCAGTGATCATTACGATATAGCGAATCCAATTGTCGCCTTTATTCACACTCCACCTGCTCGACAACCAGCCCCCCGCAGCATTGCCAATGGCCAATGGAATACCAAATTCCCAGTTGACAATTCCATAATAAATGAAAATCCCTAAGGCTACAGAGGTGTAAGTAAGGGCAACAAATACCTTGATACTGTTGGTTTTTACCAGGCTGAACCCATTGACAAGGGTTAAGGCCATGATCATTAAATAGCCCACGCCAGCTTGTATAAAGCCTCCGTATATCCCCACGAAAAAAAAGATGATGATCGAAGTGATAGTAGCCTTCTTTCCCATATTTTCCGCTTTTTTGACGTTTTTTAAAGGGTTGATGCCCATATACACCACAACACCAACAATCACAATGGCGAGGATCCTATTGAAAAGTGCTTCATTAATATCTACCGCAAACGAAGCGCCTACAATGGAGCCAAAGAATGCAGAAATGCCCAACCACAAACTGAAAGGATAAACCGATACTCCCTTGCTTTTAAAACCCCTGACCGCAAAAATGTTCTGCAAAACAATGGCAACTCTGTTTGTTGCATTGGCTACACTAGGGGGCAATCCCATAAAAATAAGTACAGGAAGCGAAAGAAGTGAACCTCCACCTGCTAGGGTATTCAGGCAGCCAGCCACTAAGCCTACCGAAAAAAGAAGGAGTATTACATTTAATGTCATTCTTAATTAATAAATCATATCTTACATAAGATTTTTATCAGCCTTCATTTAAGACCCAAGACCACAAATGAACAAATTTTATTTATCATTCCTTTGGATTAGCATTTTTGTTAGTTTCATATCAAATGGTGTCAACCCTAATTTCGATATAAAGATTCACCAGAGGCGAGAGAAGAACTTAGCTGATTTTAATCGAAGATATTCAATTGCTGATTCTCTGGATAATCTGGGTAATTACAGCGAGGCTCTCAGCGAAATACAGAAATTGAGATCAGATTATCCTGATAGTTCGATCTGCGCATTCGGTGTGCTTTATGCAAACTTATTGAATAGGAATTTCAAATATGATTCTGCACTACTGGTGAATCAAAAAATAATAGATGAGTGTGTTAAACCTGATCGTATTTATTCCGCAATGCATGGAATTGCCTTTACTTATCGTATGACAGGTAAACTTGATTCATCAGCTGTCTGGGAATACAATGCACTGAATTTTGCTAAGGAAAAAAAGGATGAGTATGGCACTAATCTCTCATTGCAGAGTATTTCAATTCTTTTTTATTTACAGCAGAATTTTAAAGAGTCAATAGATCGAGCAAAAGAACTAATAAAGAATTTAAATGAAGAAAGTGATCTATCTCTTGCGGGCAATATGTACAACTTAATCGGGGTCGATTTTAGGAACCTAGGAGAGTTAGATAGTTCGCTTTACTATCATGAAAGAGCACTTTCGTTAAGAAAGAAATCAAATAACCAAAACAGAGTTGCCAGTTCGTTGAGTAACATTGCTGCAATTTATTTGACCTCTAAGCAATGGGAAGAAGCACTTCCCTATTTGTTAGAAGCCAAAAACATTAAGGAAAACCTCAAGGACAGCGCTAATCTTGTGACGATTTACACAAATATTGGTACTGCTTACTATCAACATCGAGATTACAGTCATGCAAGACCTTATTACGAACAGGCATTGCTGATATCTGAATCACTCAATTTTAAAGAGGCCGGTCTCGAAGTTCTGAGATCGATAGTTAGGTTGGACACAATTACAGGGGACTTTAAAAAGGCATTTTTTGAACTGTCTAAATACCAACAACTTTATGAGGGATTTTTAGGTGAGAGCCAGCAGAAGGAAATATTGGACTTAGATAAAAAGTATGAACTTTCTTTGAAAGAAGCTGAAATAGCTAAAAATCAGCTTGAAATAGCATTTAAGGGTAGGCAGGTTAAAGTTGTATTCATAGCTGCGATTGTAGCTTTGTGTATTGTAGTTATTTTGATGCTTTTAATCAAGAAAAACAGAAGACTTATTCAAAGAAACGAACTCCTTGTTCGCGAACAAAACCACCGTGTAAAGAATAACCTTCAAATGATTTCCAGCTTGCTGAGTTTGCAGGCGGGTAAAGCACAAGATGAAGTTTCTAAAGATGCCTTAAAGCAAAGCCAAGGAAGAATCCAAGCCATTGCGCTATTGAATCGTTCTTTATACGACCAAGAAGAAATAGGTGATATTGATTTGAAAGTATACATCTCAGAGCTTGTCACAGAAGTCATTAACTCAATTACTGATGCCGAAGTGAAGTATCAGTTGGATATTGACGACATCAAACTTGATTTAGAGAAAACCACCAGCCTTGGGCTGATAATCAATGAATTGATTGTGAACTCAGTGAAATATGTAAAGCAATCAGTAACTAAGTTTAGTCTATCTATAAAAGAACAATCGGGTAGATTTTCCCTTGAATACTCAGATAACGGAGAAAATTTTGATCTACAAGCTTATCAAAACTCAAAGTCGTTTGGTAAGAAATTAATGGAGTTGCAGGCCAAGCAGTTGAGAGGGCAATCTCATGTTAGCGATGATTCACAATTTAAGTATCAGTTGATTTTTGCTTAAAACGAAGAAATCACTTGTTCACAAGAAGAAATCGCCATTACAGTACCGTTTATGATATAGTAGTAATTATTGTTTATTTTAGACTTCCGATATTTAAAAATCATGAGCAAGTCCATCCTTACCATAGAAGATAATCTGATTGTAGCGGAAGATTTGAAAGTAAAACTTGAAGGCCTAGGTTACACCGTTGTGGGTAACTTTACAGACATTAATGAAGTATTATCCGCAATTGGCAACACAGAAGTTGATCTTTTACTGGTAGATATACTTCTTGGCCAAGAAAAGACAGGGATAGATTTTGTGAAGGAAGTTTATCAGGTAAAACGCATTCCAGTGGTATATTTAACCGCCAACAGCGAATCTACCATGGTGAAAATGGCAATGGAAACCCATCCATCTGCTTATCTGATCAAGCCCTTTAAGCTATCGGAGTTTGTCATTAATATTGATTTGGCCATCAAAAATTTTGAGTTAAGAGATAAATCAAATGAGCCGAGTATTGATTATAAGGTTCTTGAAGATGCCATTTTTATCCCCGACAATCAGATGCATCTTAGAATTGACAATCAAGATATAATAGCAGTAGAAGCAGATGGTGCATATATCAAAATCATTACTAAAGACAGAAACTATCAATTAGCTTCAAACTTAAAAAACTTTGTAAGGCAGTTTTCGGATGACAGCTTTATTCGAATCTCAAGAAAGCACCTAGTGAATCTAACCTTAGTAGAAAAGATAAATGGCAATACCATTTATCTTGGTAAATATGAGTTTCAATTCCCTAGGCAGAATAGGCAAGAAATCTTAAGGCATTTTAAGATTTTGCGAACTAAGTAATTAGAAATCCTCGCCTTTTAAAGTCTTACTTTCCGAATAGTCAGATTTTTCAGTTTTGTTAGCTTTATTACCAGTCTGAAAAATGACATCGTTGTCTTCAGTAAGTATTACGATACTCCCCGCTATAATTGATTGGGAAACTGGGTGAGCAGCCTTCCATTGTCTTAATTCCAAAGAGTTTAACTGAATCGAAGTCTTTTTAGACTCTATAATTTCAGAATAATTCTCTTCTGTATACAACTCACTACTACCGTCCTGATATTCGATAATTTTCTCAATGCTTTCACTGATTTCTTTTCCAATTAGGTCTTCAGCAATTAAGTTTTTTATATTTTCAATAGCTTGAAGTCTTGCCGCCCGAAAGGCAATAGTTTCTGAATTAGACTGTCTTGAATTTGTTTGCCTAATGGGTCTTTGTCCAAAACCAACTAGTACTCTTTGTCCAGAACTTGTAATAAAAATTTGTGCTCCAAGCTTCGCCACTAAATCATTGGGATCTATTGATCTAAGCTGATTTATTATTTCATCATTGAGTTCATTCTTGGATGCCCCATAACTTTTATATTGAGATGCTATATTTTGGTTTTCTGGACTATACTTTACGCAAACCGCTACCTGATAGTCATTTTGGCCTGCTTCCCCCTCAACAATTTTAACAATTGAAACTCCTTTAATCATAGACGAAACGAATGAACTCACATAGTTTCGGAACTGTTCATCATACGCTTTAGCTTTTTGACTTTCGTTCATTTTTCTTACTTCTGACTCTGACATTCCTAATTCAATAAGTGCTCTGTCAATTGAAGTGTCTAATAACGTTTTCGCTTTTTCTAGAAGACTGGCTTTTGCCTTGGCATCGGGGTCATTGCCAGACTTGGCGTTTACAATTAGATTCGATGCCCTCTCGGAAGTAATGGTCTCACCAGCAAGTCTCAAGATTTCAATTTTTGCTCTTAACTCCGCTTTTGCGAATGCTATATTTCTAGAATTGATAAAACCAGTAGAATTAGAGGGAACACCAGTCGATGCACTACCGATCGAGTAAATAGAACCATCGCTGTTTATAGAATTGAGATTTTTGCCAGTCAGTGCCAACTTGGCTTGAACCGCACTTTTCAGATTATCCGAGGGATAAACTACTATTTGGGCATTGTTTAAAGTTAGATCTTCATTAATACTAATAGTTTTGGCTTCTTCTGAGAGAATTTCTGGCGCTAAGTCGGCTGTTGTTTTAGTCGAACTGTTACTTGAGCATGAAACCAGAATTGCCGCTGTAATCGTGAAGATGAATGTGGTATAGATGGGTCTCATATTAATTTCTGATTTGTTTATAAATTGCTTTAAATAATGTTTTTCCGTCCGAGGATTCCCACGAGCAGAGTACTTCCATTCCTTCCACGAAACCACTGCTATTCTCCTTAATTTCATCTATAAAGGCTTCATAAAACTCAACTGAATTGCCAGAAACCTTTTCTGAGGTTTTAATCATCGTTTCTGAGGTTATCGTTGAGCCGGAAATATATTGAAGGGCTACCCTTCTGCATTTTACAGTGGCTATTCTGTCTACAGAAGCTCGGGATTGTTTCCCTAACCCCACGCTTGATACTGAAACCAAATAGTTGATACTATCAGATTCAATAATTCTAACACCTTCTGAATAATAGGACTCGTCAGATTTTAAGAAATCGCATAAATCCATAGTTGAAACATAAGATGGATTTAGGCTTAACAAGAATGGTAAGAAGATATATATCATTGACAAGATGAATTTTACAGTTCACAAAGGCACTTCGTCCTTCGCATGATACTTTTTTAGATTCACTTCAATTTCTATAAATCTATTAAGTAATGAACAAAGGGTTTGTCAGTTGTATTAATCGTCTTGTGAGTATGCTAATTGTTTTTGTATTCATTAGCACGAATTTAGTCGCCCAGGAATTAGAAAGAGTAATTTTGACCGTTGCAGGTCAAGGAACGACTAAGGACTTTGCTGTTCAATCTGCTTTAAGAGATGCTATAGAATCTACTTATGGAGCATTCATTTCATCTAATTCAAAGATTCTTAACGATGAATTAATAAAGGATGAGATTGTAAGTGTCACGAATGGAAATATTGAGAACTACGATATTTTGAGTGAGGCCCAACTGCCAGACGGAACCTACACTGTAACAATTAGAACTTCAATTTCATTGAACAAACTAAAAAGTTTCACCAAGAATAAGGGTTTTGAAGTAGAGTTTGATGGTGCAAGTTTTGCAATGAATATCAAACTTCAAAAGTTCAATGAAGAACAGGAATATAAGACGATTCTTAACATGATTCATGTGCTCGAAAAGATCTTATACACATCTTTTGATTACACAATAGAAGCTTCCGAGCCTACCTTATTTTTGCAGGAGGAGGGCATGTGGAAAATCCCATTAAAGGTAGGGGTTAGACCTAACGCTAATTTCAAAAATTTTCACAATTACTTATACCAAACTCTTAAAGGAATTAGCCTTACCATACAGGAAAAGGATGACTATGTGAAACTTAATAAACCGGTTTATACTGTTTTCCTTATCAATGGGCAAAAACAAAATTATAAGGGTGACTTTGTGCAGACCTTTGAAAGCAAAGATCGTAAGTACATGGAATTTCATTTGGGAGGATCGGAAGTTGCTGGCTTGCAATACAATGGAAACAATATTGGTCTTTCATATAGGAGTTATAAGAAGAAAAGAGCTCGCGAATTGCTATTGGCCAGTGAGTCAAAACAAGAAAGAAAGGAGAGAGAGAAAAGAGAAAAAAGTGAAGTTAAGCCGCCAATTACCTATGGAGAGATTATTAATGAAATCGCACGAGATTCTGATGAGATAATCAAAAGTTTTTTTGATTTTGATCTGATTTTCTTAAGACAAGAAACTAGCCTTATTGCCCTTAAAAATCTTATTCACAAGACGGCATATGCTTTACAGAATTTTGAGATCGATGATGGTTTAAGTAAGGAGAAGATTGATTCCTTTGAAAAAGGATTTGTTCAAAATGGCAAATTACGAATTTATGATTCTTTTCTTGTTGATGATTGGTTTAGAATTGTGCTTTCTAAAAGAGATCGTTATCAAAGCAAAGCAAGCATATTGTCCTTACAAAATGAGTATGATGTTCGGGCCAATTTTAGCAATGAAAGAGATGAGTTTATCCGGATTAATACAGTGGCAGCTTTGCATCTAAATAAGCTCAAAATTGACCAATCTCGAAATGGTTACACAAAGAAAAATCCATTTGCTAGTGGGGTTGAGTCTAATACTCAAGAGATGGTTCACCTCGGAGGTAGTTTGTCAATCGACCTCAATGCGAATAGTTATTCGCTGACATATATTCTTTCCAACTACAATGAGCGAGATGAAATGATAAAAGCAACTATTAATCAATCATTTCCTTTTTGGCCATTATTTGGGATTTATACATTGACAGATCGAGATTACTTTGAGTCAATTAAAGCACTCATTCAAAGTAAGAACTCCAGCGTAGCTAACGAATTGATAGGACGCGAGTACCTCGATAAATTTTCGCTTATCAACCCTATGCTATCTAATATTATGTTCTTAAGCTTTCTCAATTATACTAATGAGGAAGGCTACTCTTCGCTATACTACTTGGAAGATTACAAGACCCTACAAGAGTTAGAAAAGGTGAAGGGCTATACTGTTTCGCCCATTAAAAATTAGGCTCACAAACTGGTATAACCGGTTCATAAGAAGAACTGTGTGTACATGTCGATTGCTTACTAGCTTCTGTCCAAATTCTAGAACATGGATCAGAAAGCATCATACAGTTTTACCGTTGACGAGACCCCTGCGGGCAAAAAAATTACTTATCAAAAGACTAAACCAGGATTTTTATTAAGGGGGATTAAGTCTTGGAGCATGATTGTTTTGTCAGTGATCATCACATTGCTACTTAACTTTATACTTCACTTTCAAACAATGACTTCAATGATATTCCTTTTCATTGTCGTCTTAGCAGGTGTAATTTATCTCTTCAGAAAAAAGGGCGCGAAATTAGACCAAAGCACTTTCTTCGAAATCACAGATAAATCAATCTTGATCGGTGATTCAAGTTACTCTAGAGAGCACATAACCTCGCTTTTTGTAAAAGACCCTCAAGGCAACGCTGTAAATGTGGCAAACGTAGGGCCAACCCTCGTTGTTGGAGGTAGAGGCTTTGCCGGAGCTGCGGCTGTGGGAGCCCATGTGATGGGCCAATCCATTATGGCTATTGGTACAGCAGTAGCTAGCCATGAAGCGAAAAAGAACTATAAAATCATGTTTCGGTATGGTGAGCAAGATGTTGTTCTGGCCGATAGGCTCCGGCAGAATACAGCTGAGGTGATGTTCGATAAGGTGAAAGAAAATCTAATTACATGAAGTATTTAATAAAAAATATCGGTCTTGTTTTTATTCTTGTCGGCACAATCTTGACTGGAAATATTGGACACGCTCAGCTAGTCCCTGAGTTAATCAAGGATATCAATCTTGAAGTGAATGAGACTTATTCTGGTATTCGATTTATAGGGAAATTGAATGACAACATTCTTTTTACCACAGGAAAGGAATTTGAAGATGACTCCCCAAGTTGGGAAGAAAGTTCCACCTCACTATATGTCCTAAAAGCCTCAGAAGAAGTAGTAAAGTTGAAGTTTTTCTATTCACTTTTTACCAGTGAGTTTCTGAAGTTAGAGAATGAAGAGGCATACATTTTTATTGCAAATGATGGTATATACGGAGAGAGTCTTTGGCGAACAGATGGAACAGAAGATGGCACCTATAGATTAACAAGGACTTCACAATCACCTACTTCTCTTGATGTTTTTGGTGATATGATTCAGTTTGGAAATCAATTGATTTTTTCATGGAATAAGAATGGACTTGGTTTTGAGCCTTATCTACTTGATTTACATTCTGAAAGTGTAATTATTCTAAAAGATATTTATCCCTCCGTTGAAGGTTCTAAACCAAGTGATTTTACACTATTTAAGGATGAACTCTATTTTTCTGCAACACAAAGTGAAGATAGTAGAGAACTTTGGGTAAGTGATGGAACAACAGCTGGAACGAAACTTTTCATAGATATCGATGGAGTCGAGTCTGGAGATCCACACTCACTTAAAGTTATTGATGAAACACTATATTTTACTGCTACAGAGGATGCGATAGGAGAAAATCCCTGGGTTTCAGATGGAACAATTAATGGAACTAAAAGACTGCTAGATTTAGGAGGCTACTTTAATTCGGATGCAAGAGAGTATCACATTGCCAACAATCATCTTTTTTTCTTAACAAATAGGCTTATAGCGACCAATCGGGATATAAAGAATGAAATATGGTCATATAATTTTGAAGATGAATCATTATACAGGATTGAAGAGCTTCAAGACGTATTTAAGTTAAGAGTCTTAGGTAGCCAACTTTTATTTACTGCTGAAGATGGTTATGGTTATACCTATTTATATGGATCAGATGGAACACGTGAAGGTTCTGTAGAATTATATGGACTTGGAGGTAGTTATAATGACTTGGAAGTGTTTAATAACGAAGCATATTTAACAACTAAAGGTTCGTTTGGTGGTTTGAAAAGATTGATCGATGACTCCTGGGACTCTTCTCTTGAAAGCATAGAATTAAAGGATATAAGTGAAGGAGGTATTAATGATTTATTTATTGATGGTAGTGAACTGATTTGGGTGAGGCCAAGAAGTTTATTTAAATACTCAAATTCATCTAATGAAACAATTGACCTTGCTAATGAAGATTTAGATGCAATAACATTGGGTAGTTTAGGCTATGAGGAGGAGCTATATAGGCTAGGGAGCTATGTGTTTTTTGTTGCAGATATTTGGGGTCATGACGAATTATGGGTGACTGATGGTAGTAAATCTGGGACCAATTCTATGGGCATAAGTGGTGCCCCTACTAATGCTATTGACAATTTACTTTTTCTTAGAAATTCTGAAGAGGATCATATTTTGGTTGATTCAAATGATCTTAGTATCACAAATATTAGTTCGAGTCTTGTTAATGGTATCAATGGTGACAATCCTAAGGATTTAAAAGAATTTGACTTGGAGGCTGGAGTAAGTAGGCAGGGTAATACATACCTGCATTTCACAAAGGGTTACGCAGAGCATTTAATTGTAAAGATTGGTTCAGATAAATCTGTAAAGTGGATTAGGAGTTTCTCTGATTCTAGAATAGAGGGGTTTGATCTTTGGATTGATGAAATTGTATTCCGAGTCTCAGGAACTGAAGGATATTATTTACTTGCCTTAACGGAATCGGATCATGTCTATAGCTTATTTGGTGAATCTGAGATTTACATAACCGGTTTTGAAGTGAGTGGCGACAACATGTTTATAGCAGGTAACTTGCATTCTTCTGAATATGAAGAAAATCTTTATTTTGTTAAAGATCGCGCTTTCAAAAAGATTGCGTCAATTGAAAATATGTGGAGGCCATATTTTAATACTGTTTGGAATGACCAATTAGTTTTTATCACTTCAGATTCAGATACTCACCCCATACAATATCATATTTGGTTATCTGATGGAACAGAAGAGGGTACAAAGCGAATTACTACAGAACCTTTTGAGAACTATGGTTTTTCACATAAAAAAACTACTCAAAGCGCGGTTTATTTCGGAGATGAGGATTTGGGGCTTTGGAGACTAAATCAAGACTTAGAAATAGATTTTATAGATTCCAGCTTTGATTTAGAAGTACACGACTATCAAGACGATAAGGATATAATAGTAGATTTAACAGGAGTCGCTTATTTTCTAGAATCTGACTCAAAAACCCTTGAAAAACCATTTTCAGTTTGGCCATTCCAGTGGGGTAGTAGTTCTGCAATTTTAAATAATCATTTGATTCTTGGATTAGACGATTATAAATATGGAAATGAACTTCATAAAGTTGAAATATTAGAGCAGTCTCCTCAAACAATTACTTTTGCGTCAATTGGAAATAAAGTGTTTGGAGATCCGAATTTCACTCTTAATGCAACTTCAGATTCGGGTTTAGAGGTTACATTTAGTAGCTCAAACACATCAGTAGCCACAATTTCAGAAAATGAAGTCACTATTGTGGGTGCGGGGTCTACCGTTATAACGGCCTCACAACTGGGGAATGATCAGTTCGCTTCAGCCGAAGTAAGTCAAACTTTAACAGTAACTCAAGCCACTTTAACCGCAACTGCCGAGGGTAAATCGAAAACCTATGGTGATGCAAACCCAGAATTCACAATCACTTACGATGGATTTGTTAATGGTGATGACGTTACTTTCGTTACGGAGCCCACGGTAGAAACGATAGCTAATGCCACAAGTGATGTTGGAAATTATGATATCACCTTAACTG
>Ga0210050_1002431_pt1 | contig 17904 bp, 25 predicted proteins | sample CryGey132114_all_FD_185463 | JGI IMG/M metagenome (GOLD analysis project Ga0210050, IMG submission 185463) | Groundwater microbial communities from aquifer - Crystal Geyser CG22_combo_CG10-13_8/21/14_all (SPAdes) (version 2) | ecosystem: Environmental > Aquatic > Deep subsurface > Groundwater ...
CTACGACCTTCCGAATACATTTGAGGATTATGTGCACCGTATAGGCCGCACAGGACGAGGGTCACGGCACGGCAAAGCGCTCACTTTCGTACCAACGGCATAATATCTACTAACACATCTCCTAACATATGTTGCAAAAGGGCCGCTTGGGCGGTCCTTTTGCGTTACTTGGCGCCTACACTGCTCCCCGCCACATAGCCCGTGGACCAGCAAAGCTGCAACGAGAACCCGCCTGAAGGACGATTGATATGTAGTAGATCACCGGTTACATAAAGATTTTGGACTCTCTTTGAACGCATTGTGCGCATATCTATCTCCTCCAAAGCTACGCCGCCATCAGCTACAACCGCTCTATCAAACCCCATAAGCCCAGTCACGGTAACCGGCAACGCCTTAACGAGCCTCACGATATGCTTGCGCTCCTCTTTACTGACAGAGTGAACCTTCTTGGAAATATCAAGCACTTCTCCAAGTAACACGATGAGTCCCTTGCCAATGCCGTCTGGCGCCAATTCACCCACAATATTCTTAAGCTCTTTATTTTTATGCATATCAAATACCGCGACAATGTGGTTATCAAGTGCGCCAAGATCGGTATCCGGATATGCATCAATCGTGGCAGTGACCGCTCCTTCATGCAAAAGATTAGCAACATCATGCGCGCTATTTAAGATGAGCGGGCCCGAGAGACCAAAGTGCGTAAAGAGCAATTTCCCTGTTTTAGAAAACGCCTTTTTCCCCTCAACAAAAAAAGTGATTTTCATAAATGAGAGCGATACGCCCGCAATTTTTTTACTCCACTCGTCCTTCGTTGCAAGCGGCACTATAGTCGGAGTAGCTGGGAGAACTGTATGCCCGAGCTCTTTTAGCCATTTAAAACCATCTCCGGTTGAACCTGTTTCAGGATGGGACATGCTTCCTGTTGAAAACAAATAGTGCTCCGCGCTGTAAGTATTTTTCTTTGAGGTTACGCTGGTGATTCCACTGTGTGTTCCGCGAACACGCGTGACGGGCGAATCGGTTTGAATGGTTACACCACCATCCCGCACATATTTCTCAAGCACACTCACGACATCTTCCGCTCTCTCTGTCTGCGGAAAAGCGCGCTTCCTCGCCTGCACAACAAGTGGAAGCCCCCTACTCTCAAAAAAAGAAAATGTGTCGCGCACCCCGAATTTAGAGAAGAGAGAGTACAGAAATTTTTCCGCTTTGCCATACGCGCCAAGCAATACGCGCAAATCATGCTCCGCGTTGGTGATGTTGCAGCGACCACCACCGGAAATCCGCAGTTTTTCCGCAAGTTTTTTATTCTTCTCAAGCAAAAGAACACGCAGACCACGCTCTGCCGCTCGTCCGGCCGCCATAAGACCGGAGGCCCCTCCTCCGATAACAATCAGGTCAAAGTGTGTTTCGTTTGAAGACATATGGGTATGCCATAAACCTACCACAAAAAATACATTTTTTGTTTAAAACTAGATATCTTTGAGCTAGCTCAAGTTTGCTGGCCGTCTCGTGATAGAACTGTGGTCGGTCAAGCCCCATAAGGCTATTTTCAACTATTTCAGTTTACTAATTCAACGCTCTTCGAGCACGTATCCATTTCTATCAGTCTCGTACATTATCATCTCTATTACTCGCGTTGGTTCAATTTTGTAACCACACATATTTTCAACCAAAGTATGTAGTTCTTCATAGCCTGCGTTGTTTACGATATCACGTACTATGTCAAGATAAGATAAATAATTTTCCGTGTTGCCTATACTCCAGCCATACCCCAACCGATTGAGGTAATTCAAAACACGACTATCCCAAATTGCATACTTTTTGGGGTTGATGAAGTGTAATAGTTTTGAGGTCCCTACCATTGAGTGGTTAATACAATTCTTAAGCACTTCCAGCTCTTGCCCGCTCAGTAGTGTTTCTGATTCCTTTGCTTTGTTTAAAAGCATCAACACTTCTTCGAGCTCCTGAATATTCAAATTTAGCATTCTTGGCATCCATCCATATACAAAATGAGCTCCAATAAAAAACTGATGTTTTTCTATGACATCCAGTTTTTTGAAGTACTGAAGAAACTCGCGATAAGCCTGTATGTAAGAAGCATCTTTATCAATATTGAGGAATTGGGCGTCTTTTTTTAGTTTTTTTAAATCTATTTCTTTTAATTTCATAATTTTGACTTAGTAATCAATAGCTCTTTTCCCTCTCCTAATTTTTTTGTTGGGTAGTTGATCATTTTTCAATTCTTAGAATCCTTTGGTAAATTTTTAACAACTGAACGAACTGCTTCCCAAAGGCGTATAGCAACAGACTGAGCTTCGTCTATATTTAGATCTTCACCTAGCCATTTGTAGGTAGTTCCATCGAACGATCCAACTTGTAAGGAAAAACGCTCAACATCTTTATGTCTACGGTTTTTACTATCTACCGCATAATCATCTATGTGCTCACCAACGTTACGCATTTTTGCTAACATAGGAAGATCTCGATCAAATTGCGCAATGGCATCTGTGAATACTGATTTAGCAGTGGTAACTCGAGCAGCCAATTCGGTTGCTCTCCGTAAGCGCCTTAGAGCGACAATTAAAAATTGCAGATCAACCCACCAACGAAAAACGAACTCCGCATCTTCAGGTTCGCTAGATCGTAGTCGTCGTATTTGAAGATCAATAGCTCTCATACTCTCATTCATTAAACTCCATGAACGCTCAATTACGGCTGCGTCAGACGGCGGGCGATTGTTTCCGATTTGAAGTTTTACTGATATATACTTTTTCATATTTCTTCTAATTTTTTTGTTGGGTAGGTCATATATACTTCTGAATATACTCATCCGATAAACCGCAGTCATGCGCACCTTGCAAAACTATGTCACGATATTCCTTTGCGGGTGTACCTACCTCTTTTTCATCTAATCGAAGATATGTGAATGTCTCATAGAGATCGCCATTTAGGTCGCTCGCTGTTATATTGGTCCGACTGTAAGAATTAGGATGACCTTCCCAACAATCTAATGCGGCTCTATGTGCATCGTTTACCTGAAAAATACCGCCACAAACATAATCTTCTTGGCTATGTTTGATATTCGCAACTGGCCCGCCTCTCTTTTTTGAATGACCGTCGTATTGAAATTTATATTCCCCTAATCTCGCGCAAAATAAAAATTTTGCACCTGGGCAACGTTCTACCATTTGCGCGTGATTCATGTTTGAACCATATGCGAAATATAGCAACATAAGTTTATTTTTAGAAAATTATTTTTTTAACCAAGGGATAAATACAATGAAATATAAAACTAAGAATATCCAAAGACCTATTTGTCCGAACAGAAAGTAAACTCCTGAAGCAAAAACAAACCCAACAACAAGTGCTCCGAGAATTAAACTAGTTATTTTCATAATTTAATTCTACCGCAATCACCATATTTATACAGCAAGTTGCCTACAACGCTCTTCGGGCGCACGAGATCGCTACGCTTCTCGAGCTAGCTCAAGTTGGCTGCCGGACTAGGACTCGAACCTAGATTACTGGAGCCAGAATCCAGCGTCCTACCATTAGACGATCCGGCAATAATACTTAATAATACTTCACTACTATACCATAAAACCCTTATGTTGCACGGCTGTTTGATATTAAACATAATATGCTGTATTGTCAGGGCAGACATTTCATAAAAACTAACCGGGAGTGCGGCCTATGACACCTAAAGAAGCCGTCCACGAACTTGAATTGCGGATATCCGAGGAAGAATTTCTCGAGCTGAAAATCAGAAAAATAACTCCCTCAAACTGGTATTTCCACGAAGGGTTTACGCACAAAATCAAATTTGGAACACAGTTACCGCTTTCGCCAGCAGAAATTGAAAAAATAATTGCGTACACATTAAGCGATCTGGCTTCGGAAGGAGAGGCGCAATGCGTTCCGCTCATCAGCCCGATCCAGTACGCGCACAGAAGCCAATCCGCGCATATATACTGTGGCTTTGCATATGCACATTAGCATGAAAAAGTTGCGCTCCGACGGTATCGTCGGAGCGCATTTTTATTCCATACTACATACACACCTACACATCTCCAAACCTACACATCTCCAAAATATATTTTTCCGGTCAGATAACTTTCTACCATTTTTTTACACGGAGCAAATAGCGGTTCAGGAAGCTTGTTGATGTCATACCATTTCCATCCCTCGCACTTCTCCGGCAGGCAGAGATGCGGCGTGCCACCACGCCATTCCGCAGTATAACCAAAATGTACAAAGTGGTATGGGGCGTATTCTATAAGATTTAACGCTGACTGAAAGATAATCTTTTTGATGAGAAAATTTGCGCCACACTCTTCTTTGATTTTGCGGAGCACACATTCCTCAAACCCCTCCAAGTAATCAAGCTTGCCGCCGGGAAATGCATACTCTCCCGCCGCGTGCGCGCCCCTGCGCTTTCCGAGAAGCACGAGTACTTGTGTTTCTATTTCTTTGAAGACCATCACACCAAGCCAAACAAGCGCTTGCGGTTTCACTTCGCACATATGTATCCCCTATAGCTTCCGGAAGTTCTTCACAATTTTGTCAATCACAAAAAAAATATGTAGATTACCACAGCGCAAATAAAAAAAACAACTACTATCTGCACAACAGTACTAAAAATATCAAAAAACATCACGCTCCTCCTTACTTTTTCGTCCCGCCAATACGCCAGCCAATATACAAAAAGAGCGCGCAGGCGGCAAAAAGCAAGACAATTTTAACCAACCAAAAAACGCTCACTGACATTGCATATCTCCTTATTTTGTGGTTTTCTTTGCTCCGCCCTTATTGATACACGCCTTTATAAAAGAAGTAAAGAGTGGGTGTGGCGAGAGAGGGCGGGCTTTGAATTCAGGGTGAAATTGAGTGCCGACGAAAAATGGATGGTCTTTTCTTGGAAGCTCGGCGATCTCCATCAAGAGGCCGTTCGGCGATGTACCGGAAAAGACAAGTCCGGCCGCTTCTATCCGCGGAACAAACTCCGGATTAATCTCAAAACGATGACGATGCCGCTCGCTGATTTCCGTTTTTTTATACGCATCATATGCTAGCGTGCCTTTTTTCAAAATCGCCGGATACACCCCGAGTCGCATGCTCCCGCCAAAATTTCCACGCGCGAGTTTGATTTTCTGGTCTGCCATGATATCAACAACGGGTTCCTTTGCATCCGGTTCAATTTCAGCCGTGTGCGCTTTTTTGATGCCGGCGACATGCCGAGCAAACTCAATCACCAACAACTGCATGCCATAGCAAAGTCCTAGATATGGAATCTGTTTTTCGCGCGCGTAGCGAATGACATTAATCTTTCCTTCAATACCACGCCCACCGAAACCGCCCGGAATGATAATACCATCAAAGTGGCTCATGGACTTGAGTGCACGCGCGCCTCTCTTTTCAAAATCCTCCGAGTCAAGCCATGTTATTTCAGGGGTCATTCCCTCCTTATATGCCGAGTACTTAATCGCTTCAATAACTGAAATATAAGAGTCGGATAGCACATAGTCGCCTGTGGAAAAATATTTACCAACGATAGCAATCTTGACCGGTGGCGTAGAGCGTTTTGTCTGTGCCACAAAGCGGCGCCATGCCGTGAGATCGGTCGTGCGTTTCGGTGAGTGAAGGCCAAGCTTCCCGAGCACAACAGTACCTACATCGTCATGCTCAAAATTGAGCGGCACATCATAGACACTCTCTACATCAGGCGCAGAAATCACATCGTCTGCTGAAATGTTGCATGTGATTGCCAGCTTTTCCTTGCGTTTCCTGTCTATAGGCCGATCACTCCGCGCGAAGATTATATCGGGCTGGACGCCGTATGAGTTGAGCGTGCGCACAGCATACTGTGTCGGCTTTGTCTTCATTTCACCCACCTTAGAGGGCACCGGTAAAAATGAAACGAGTACAAACATCACATCGCCCGGATGGCGAAGCTTCAGAATCCGCGCCGCCTCAATAAAGAGTACATTTTGATACTCACCCACTGTACCGCCAATCTCTATCACGCTTATCGCCGAGCCATTGTTGTCGGCGGCGCGATGAATGCGCCGAATCACTTCGTCGGTAATATGCGGAATTGACTCTACGCATTTCCCGCGATACCCCATGCTCCGCTCTCGGTCTATCACGCTTTTATACACCATACCGCCGGTCATATAGTCGTCATCACGGAGGTCCGTATCCAGAAATCGCTCATAGTTGCCCATGTCCTGGTCTGTCTCCAAACCGCTGTCCAATACAAAAACCTCGCCGTGCTCGGTCGGATTCATCGTGCCAGCATCTACATTCAAATATGGATCTATTTTTATCGGATTTACCGAAAAACCCTTCCCTTGAAGGATTTTTGCGAGCGAAGAAGTCGCGATGCCTTTGCCGACACCCGACATAACACCGCCAACCACAAAAATATACTTGTGTTTTCTCCGCGCCATTGTATCACCTGATTATCTGTGCAAATATTTAGCGACTGCCAATACACTTGATAGAGTCCCCAAAAGAATTCCGGAGCCGGTAATAATACCTAAGATACGGCCAAAATTCCCAATGTAATAATCAAAAATATTAGCGCCGCCAAAAAATTCCTCCGTGATTGCCCCGAGCCAATTTGTCGCGGGATAGAAGAATATCATCACAATAATTGACGCGATAATGCCGTATAGCATACCTTCAATAATGAACGGCCCGCGGATGTAGCGCGGCGTTGCGCCAACGAGATTCATGACCGAAATTTCCTCGCGGGACACATAGATAGTAAGGAGTATGGTATTGAAAACTATGACGACTGAAATAAGCGCCATGACAGCCGTGACCGCAAACCCAAGCTTCTCCGCGCCATTGATAACTTTCGTCAGACGGTCAATAACGGTCTTGTTCTGGTAGTAATTGATTTTATCAATAATAATCTCGCCGCCAGTGGAAAGCGCGTTCCTGCTTTCAAGAAAGCGTGCGATGGACTCGTATTGCGATGTTTCTTTCGCGCGGACATTTAATGCAGCTGGAAACGGGTTTTCATCAAGCTCTTCAAGCGCCTGAAGCGCCAGATAATCGTCTTTATGCCGCTCGCGGAAATCGTCGCGTGCCTGCTCGCGCGAAACATACTCAACGGATGCCACCTCAGCAAGAGCATCAAGCGAGTTTTTAATTGCTAGCACATCGCCATCATCAGCCGCCGAATTAAAATAGATATTAACATCAACCCTGTTTTGAATCTGCTCAAGCGTTGTATCCAAAAGAGCATTCATGAATATAAGCGAGCCAACAACAAATAGCGTCACCGTCATGATTAAAATCGGCGCGATGGACACAATGCCATTCCGTATAAAATGAACAAAGCCAGTCCGCACAATTCGTTTGAAGTCAGTCCACATAAAAAGTATTATAGCGCGTATTTCCCTTTTTGGTCATCACGGATAATTTTGCCGCGCTCCATTGTGATGACGCGCCGGCCGATAGAATCCACCACGCCTTTGTTGTGCGTAGTAAGCATAACGGTAGCGCCCAAGTCGTTTATCTTTTTCAAAATCTGCACTATTTCGTAAGTGTTGATGGGGTCCAGATTACCGGTTGGCTCGTCAGCAATAATCACATCCGGCTGATTGACAATCGCTCGTGCAATTGCCACGCGCTGTTTTTCACCTCCTGAAAGCTCATGCGGAAAAGACCACATCTGCTCACCCAAGTCCACGAGCTCAAGCACATTTGGAACATCAGTTTCTATCTCATCATCTGTCCTACCTGCCGCCTCCATTGCAAACGCTATATTTTCGTACGCGGTCTTGTTGGAAAGAAGTCGGAAATCCTGAAAAATTGTGCCGACCCGCTGGCGAAAACGGACCATCTCGCTCCGCGGAAGATGGTGAATCCGTACGGAATCAAAAAATACATCACCATCCGTGGGACGCTCTTCCGCAAGGAGAATTTTCAAGAGCGTGGTCTTGCCAGCGCCGGAATGCCCAACGATAGAGATGAATTCGCCGCGGTCAATGGAAAAATTTATGTCTTTCAGTACCGGCGTATTGTTTCTATATATTTTTGAAATGTTATCAAAATGTATCATGTCGCTATTACAAGATTTGTTCCGCTTTTATGAATGCGTCAAGGTCCCCATTGAGCACCCTGTCCACATCACGAACTTCCACGCCGGTGCGATGATCTTTCACGAGCTTATACGGATGAAGCACATACGAGCGTATCTGGCTCCCCCATTCGGCTGCCGTGGTCTTACTTATCATAGCATGTTCCGCATCGGCTTGTCGTTCTTCTTCCTGCCAGCGGACAAGCTTACCGCGGAGAATGGCGAGTGCTTTTTCTTTGTTTGCCACTTGGCTCCGTTCCGAATCGGAGTGTGCAGAAAGGCCGGTTGAGGTATGGACAACGCGTACCGCCGTTTCCCGTTTGTTCACATTTTGCCCGCCCGGACCGGACGACCGACTAAACTCCACTGATATATCCGCATCATCAAGCGCCAATTCTTCGCGCGCCACCTCCGGCACCACTTCTACCATAACAAACGAAGTATGTCGTTTCTTCGCCGCGTTGAAAGGCGAAATACGCACCAGCCGATGCACGCCCGATTCATTTTTGAGTGTGCCATACGCGTTCTTTCCACGCACCTCAAAAGTAATGTTCCGGTAGCCACCGCGGTCATTTTGATTTTCATGGAGAATGCGCTGTTCAAAGCCGCTGTCTTCAATAAATTTTTCGTACATACCGAAAAGCATGCGAGCGAAATCCTCGGCATCGTCTCCGCCGGCGCCGGCAAAAATAGTTGCAATCGCATTGCCGCGATCGTACTTACCCACACCCGCGAGCGCGGCTTTCAGCTCCTGATGCTCTTTAACTTTCTCCTGCGCCTTTACCTTATCAGACCAAAAATCAGGCGCAGCCATCTGCGCCTCTATTTCAGCGATTTTTTCCTTTATTGTCTCCGTGTCTAATGCCATATAATACATTAACAGAGCCACCTCCCGGATTTGAACCGGGGACCTCTGCTTTACGAAAGCATTGCTCTACCAACTGAGCTAAGGTGGCGGAGCCGAGACCGGGACTTGAACCCGGGACCTACTCCTTACCATGGAGTTGCTCTACCGCTGAGCTATCTCGGCACAGAAACATCTTATTTTATTTTGCACTGTTTTGCAAAATAATAAAAACAATCCCTGCGTCAAAATAGCGGGATTGTTTTTATATCTGCGCGGCCGACCGGATTTGAACCGGCGATCTCCTCCGTGACAGGGAGGCGTGTTAACCGGGCTACACCACGACCGCATTGGTATTTCCTTGTGCCGGGGGTGAGAATTGAACTCACGACCTTGGGTTTATGAGTCCCACGCTCTGACCAACTGAGCTACCCCGGCGAAGTATATCACACCATAACATAATTTTTGAGTGTGTTCAATTGAGCGTGTTTAAAAAAGGAGCGTTTTGGGAACGCTCCTTTTGAAAGAATTTTGAAAGAAACAGCAGTATTTACCTATATGCCGGAATGCCGGTAATCGCCTGCCCAAGAATCAGGGTATGGATGTGGTCGGTGCCTTCGTAGGTAAAAACGCTTTCCAGATTCAGCATATGCCGGATAGTGTGGTATTCAACACTAATACCGGATGCGCCGAGCAAGTCCCGCGCTTGTCGCGCCACTGAAAGCGCCATGCGCACATTGTGCCTCTTTGCAAGCGACACCTGCTCAGGCATGACTTTCCCCCGTTCCATAAGTCGCCCTAGCTGGAGCGCGATAAGCTGTCCTGCGGTAATACCAGTCGCCATGTCGGCAAGTTTTTCCTGCACTAGTTGAAACGAACCGATGGGCTTTCCAAACATAATACGCGTTTTTGCGTATTCCCTTGCTTCTTGGAAACATGCTGTCGCCGCGCCGACAACTCCCCACGCTATACCGTAACGCGCGTGATTCAAACATTTGAGCGCGGAACCAAGTCCTTTTGCTCCGTGCAACATATTATCTTTCGGAATCCTAACATCATGGAGAAAAATACTGCCCGTCGTTGACGCTCGCATTGAAAATTTGTGCTTGGTCGGTATCACTTCAAATCCTTTCGGTTTGCCTTCCACGATAAAGCTGCGTATGGTACCGTCAAACTTCGCCCAGATAACAGAAATATCGGCAATCGGCGCGTTCGTAATCCATGCTTTTGAGCCATTCAGCACAAACTCATCTCCGTCTATCCTAGCGGTCGTGAGCATACCCGCCGGGTCCGATCCGAAGTCAGGCTCTGTAAGCCCAAAACAGCCGATCTTTTTTCCGTTTACGAGCGCGGGAAGCCACCGCTTCTTTTGCTCTTCGGAGCCGAAGAGCAAAATGGGATACGCTACGAGTGAATGCTGTACGGACGCGAAACTCCGGATACCGCTGTCGCCACGCTCAAGTTCGTGCATCATAAGGCCGTATGCCACTTCGCCGATACCGGCACCACCGTACTTTTCATCAATGCACGCGCCAAGAAACCCTTGGTCCGCAATCTTTTCCACAATCCCGTGTAGGAATTTCCCCTCCTCAAAAGAGTCGGCTATAACCGGCAGTATCTCTTTGTCCACAAGTCTTGCCGCCGCCTCCTGCACAACCTTTTCCTCATCTGTCAAAAAATCCTCAATCCGGTAGAAATCAATAGGAAGCATTTTTTTCTCCTTCGTTTGGTTTAAATTTTCAAACGACGCACGCCACGGATACGCTAACACACCGCAAACGGGAATACAATCAAAAAAACACCACCCGAGAATGGTGGTGTTTTTAGCCGATTGCGGGGCCAGGAATTGCACCTGGGTCTGGAGGTTATGAGCCTCCCGAGATACTACTTCTCCACCCCGCGATATTATGTATGTTACAACTGCAAAAATTCCATCTGCTCATAACCTCCCAGGTTATGAGGCACAAGCTTCGCGCGAGATACTACTTCTCCACCCCGCGATATTATGTATGTTACAACTGCAAAAATGCCATCTGCTCATAACCTCCCAGGTTATGAGGCACAAGCTTCGCGCGAGATACTACTTCTCCACCCCGCGATATATTCAACCGCCGTACAAACAAAAAGCGCTTGCGGCGCATATTTAGTATATGCTTGCGCTGGTTAAAAAGCAACCGCCTCTCAATTAGAGAGGCGATTTGAAGAAACAAAAGTTTTGTCTTCGCAAACCCGCAGACACACATCTCGCTCCCGCTTCATCTTTAGATATTCCATAAGCGGTACATAGTCGGCTTTGTACAATTTGTCTGAAATACCAGTTTGATATCTATGCATTTCCCAGCCGACACCGAAGCCGGCTAGTCCTCCCGCAAAAAAAAATAATACGGGTATAACGATTACCCATAAGATTCGTTCCATGTCCGCTTCCTTTCTTTGTCACCGCAGGATTAAATGTACTTGAATTCACTAAACACTTTTTCATACAGACCGATAACACGCCGCGTATCCCGACCGGTCAATACAAATTGGTCTCCCTCATGTGCGATTCTGTTTCGTACTTTATGCGCTTCCCATGCCGATGGCAAGGTTGTAAAGTCTGAAATCTCCACATTTTTAAGACGCTCGCCGAGATTCTCTCCTTGATACCCTATTTTAACCACCATTTCATCAAGAATAATATCGGCCTCAAGAATCGCAAGCTTCCAGTCGGAAGGATTTTCCGAATCTGCCTGCGTAAGGATTGTCTTCCACCGCGCGTATATTTCGCCACCATCCGGCTCTTCGGCAACCTTAACGGAACGATAACGCTCGCGTTCTTTTTCGCGCAATTCATAAATGCGATAGCCGACAAGCGCAGAGCCAGCGATAAAAAAGAACGAGAAAACAAGAAGCACTGCCGGCACATATTCCGGCACACTACCTTCACCGACGAGTCCGCCAAGCGTGCTGAAAAATAGAATCAAACGATTGAACAGATATTCAAGATTGATGAAGGGCGCTTCAAACATAGTGTTCTCCGGTACGCGCAAGCCGCTCTACGGCTCTACCTACCGTAAAAAGAATATCTTCACGAAAGTGCGGCGCCATAATCTGGAAACCAACAGGCAACGCGCTACCATCGCGCATAACTGTGCCGGAAGGTACCGAGAGCGCGGGGATGCCGGAGAGGTTTGCCGGCACAGTCAGTACATCGGAATAGTACATTGCGAGCGGGTCTCTGGCTTTTTCGCCGATTTTGAATGCCGGCGTCGGTGTCGTCGGCGTTATGATTGCGTCAACATTTTCAAACGCGATGGCAAAGTCATCCCTTATAAGCGCGCGCACATCAGTCGCTTTTTTATAATACGCGTCGTAATAACCGGTGGAAAGAACAGATGTGCCGAAGAGTACTCTCCGCCGTACTTCAGCACCAAAACCGTCAGTCCTTGTATTAACATAAGTATCAAGCAATGTTTCTCCGCCGATTGAAAGCCCGTAGCGAATGCCGTCATAACGCGCTAGGTTTGAGGATGCTTCCGCGGGCATAATAATGTAGTAAGTTGGTAGAGAATACGCAATATGAGGCAACTCAATCGGCACAAGCGTGAAACCATCTTTCTGAAGTAGCGAGGCCATCGCGCGGAAATTATCGCGTACATCATCGTCTATACCCCGCTCTTCAAGCAGGTGCTCTGGCACACCAAGCCGCTTGGCGCCATTCATCGGCTTGCGCGAGAGCGTATCCGACTCTTGGGCCGTCGTTCCATCTTTCGGGTCGCTACCGGAAATCACGCGGAAAAAAATCTCGGCATCTGCAACAGTTTTTGTAATTGGACCAATCTGGTCAAGCGATGAAGCAAGCGCCATAAGACCGCTCCGCGACACCGCGCCGTATGTCGGTTTCAAACCCACAAGACCAACGAATGCCGCGGGCTGGCGAATAGAGCCACCTGTATCGGAGCCAAGCGCCGCAAGCGCACCGCCCATCGCTACCGCCGCCGCCGAACCGCCGGACGAGCCACCGGGCACGCGAGTGGTATCAAGCGGATTTTTCGTAATGCCGTATGCGGATGTTTCCGTAGAACTTCCCATCGCAAACTCGTCCATATTTGCGCGTCCAAGAAACACTGCGCCAGCTTCACGCAGTCTACGAATAACAGTCGCGTCGTAGGTTGCCGTATATGATTCAAGAATTTTGGAGCCTGCCGATGCCCGTTTGCCTAAAATTAGAATATTGTCTTTAATAGCAAGCGGAATACCGGCAAGCGGCAGCGTCTCACCTGCCTTGATGCGCTCTGCCACTGCATCGGCCATATGAAGCGCGTCGTCGTAATATTCCAGATACGCGTTCACATTCGTGTTTTTTTCTTTCGCTGTGACAAGATACGATTCGGCAAGCTCACGCGCGCTAAATGCCCCGTCTGCAAGCCGGTCAAGCGCTGTCGCTATGGTAAGCTCTTGTGTGTCAATCATCTTCGCGAGATAATTTTTTTAACTTTCACGAAATTCTTTTCAACAGCCGGCGCTTCGGCAAGAAGCACCTCCGAATACGCGCCGGTTGCATGTGGTTTACCGTCTTCGCGAAACACATTTTCAAGTCGCGCAGACACCTTTGGGGCTTTATCCGCCACTTCCGATACCTGCCGAACATACCCGAGAATTGCCTCAAGGTCTTTTGAGAGTGCCGCCTTCTCCTCATCGGAAAGGCGAATACGGGCAAGCGTTGCTAGATGCGCCATATCCTCCGTATTCACGCGAAAAGATTCATCAGAAGACATAGATATTCGTATCATACCAGAAAATAAAGCGAAAAAACACCCTGTGGTCAGAATGTTTTTTACTCATTTATCAAACTCAAAGCGCGTACGCAGGCTAGAACCGTACGAGTCCTGCCGCTTCCGTATGCGCGCCTTTCCATGTGCGATATATATCGTGCGCGAGCCAAATGCTTAAAATAATGACGCCAACCATAAACGCTTGCACGATAAATTCGGTCTGTGCAAACGCATACGCGAAGTATGACGCGTCAGCAGCTTGCCTCGCATTCGCAATAACATTGCCAATGGAAACCTGTAAGAAAATCCCCCACGCGAAAAGCACGATACCTGCTGTTTTCAGTGTGAGCGCGTGGAACACGCGCCTTACGGCATAGGCGAGATACACACGCCGCATAATCGCTTTTTTCAGTTGTATGCCAGACGATACCATATGTTTTTTAAAAAATGCCAAGCTCTCCAAGTTTTTTGATATGCTGTTTTGCCCGATGTACACGCGTCTTAACCGCTGCAATAGACACGCCTTCTATCCGTGCCACTTCTTCCTGCGAACGGTCCTCAAGAATATGCAGGCGAAGCACGCGTTCAAACGGTTTCGGTAGCATTGAAAGAAGCACGGCCGCCATATCGCGCAACTCACTGTCTCTGAAATCGTCAGCGGTGTCCGGAAGAACTTCGTAATGTTCTGGAGAAAGCTCCACCACGGCTTCGCGGTGTCGCTTCAGTTTCTTGTAATAAGAAAGTGTTGTGTTTATCAAAATCTTATACCCCCATGATGAGAACGACGCGCCGGGCACCGGCCGAAATCGTGACGCATTCAGGTATATTTTTGTAAAAGTTTCCATTACCGCGTCTTGTACTTCTTCGCGGTCTCCAAGAATAGACCTCGCTTTCCGAGTAAAAGCATCCTGGTAACGGTCAACCAGTATTTCAAATACTTGCGGCATATCAAGAGACGCGGCAAGCACTTCTTCATCGCGCGCATCGGTAAATACACTGCTGGGGTCTTTATTCTCTTCGCTTCCGAAAAACATACTGTATATTATACCATAAACGGCTGGCGCCGTACACACCGCTCAAGCGATGCGTACGGGCCGGTACCGCTATGATTATTCTAATCGACCATTACATTTACTTATAAGCGCAATGGATAAAAAAGGTTACAGCGTGCGCATACACTTTTAAACTTTACAAAACACACTCGTTGAAGTATGATTTCCGAACATTATGCTTGAATATAACGAAATTACGCCGAAGAAATTCATCGTATTGGATGGCGACCCGTACGAGGTTCTTGCAAGCCATGTATTTCGAAAACAGCAACGCAAGCCCGTCAACCAAACGAAATTGAAAAACTTAATCACCGGCAAGGTGACGGAACGCTCGTTCCATCAAGCCGAATCGGCCGAAGAAGCCGAGCTTGAAACACGCACAATTGTTTATCTCTACGCACGCAATGGCGAGGTATGGTTCCGCGAAGAAAACAACCCTTCAAAACGCTTCACGCTCCCAGAAGATATGGTCGGTAGCGCGCTCCGCTTTATGAAAGAAAACGCCGAGACGACAGCACTTGAATTCAAAGGCGATATTATCGGAGTAGATCTGCCGATTAAAATGGACCTTGTGGTCACAGAAGCGCCACCGGCCATTAAAGGTGCCACCGCGCAAGGTGGCAACAAACAAGTAACACTTGAGACGGGAGCAACAATTGCCGTGCCAATGTTCGTGAATGAAGGCGATACCATCCGCGTCAATACAGACACAGGCGAATATGTTGAGCGCGTTGGGAAGAAATAAAAAAGCCAGAAGAAATAAAAAAGCCAGGCGAGCGCCTGGCTTTTTTATTTCTTATTTATCGCGAGATATACGGCAGAAGCCCCAAAAAACGCGCGCGCTTCACCTCCTGCGCAAGCTGGCGCTGGCGCTTTGCGGTAAGCCCCGTCTTCTTCCTCGGAAGAAGCCTGGCATGCGTATCCAAATATTTTTTCAGACTTTCGGAATCTTTGTAATCAAAACTTTTCATAATAAATACAATTTAAATTAAAATGGTATGTCCTCCGGTTTAATATCCTCCTCGGGATAATCAATCCCCTCATTTTTTGCCGGCGCATCAGTGCCCTCACCGCGATTTTCAGACCCTCGGTAGCCGCCGCTTGCGCCGCCGCTACGCGGGCCGAACTGCACACGCTCGGCAACAATTTCCGTCCGATATTTTTTGACGCCATCTTGCCCTTCCCAGCTTCTTGTCTGAAGCCGCCCTTCAACAAAGGCGGAGCTTCCTTTCTTAAGATATTGCGACACGATATCGGCTTGCCGACCGAATACCACCACATTATGAAACTCGGTTTGCTCCTGCTTCTGGCCATTGCCATCGCGATAAACACGGTTTGTCGCAAGTCCGAAAGAGACAACTGAATTGCCAGACGGGAGCGAGCGAAGCTCCGGATCACGCGTGAGATTGCCAAACAAAAATACTTTGTTGATATACATAAGTACGTGCGTAAATTTATTCGCTGATAACAAGCTCGTCAATCGCCTTATCAATATCTTCCGCTGATGCCACTGCTTCAGCTTCGCTCCGCTGTCGCGGCTTTACCGTCTGCGGCTTCTTTTTCTTTGGTGTCAAATCTTCCTTGGTTCCTTTGAGAATCAGAAACCGAAGAACATCCGATGCAACATCATATGCCGATTTAACTGCAACGGCACCCTCCGGCGGCGCAGTGAAGAGTATCCATCCGAAATATGCAGTCTCAAATGAGGAGCGGCTATGCTCAACCACTTTCCCTATCTTATATGCGAGATTCTTCATCTTCGGTTCTCCTTCCGCTAAAATCACGCCGCCTACATCGCGAATAACATCTTTCAGACGGCCTGCCGTTTCCGGAAGCGCGTCTGAAGACAAGGTCGGTACGAGAAGATAACCGACTTCATATATTCGGGGCTCATTTTCCTGCGTTGGTTCAGTTTCTTTTTTTATACCTGCCATTGTGCGGCTCATGTTATCAGAGATATAAGCTTGTGTCAAAAGGGATATAAGCTAGACGGAAAATACCCGACGGGCGTTTGCGACAAGTGCTTCTAGCACAGTCTCCTCTGGCTCACCGCGGATTTCAGCGATAGCACGGGCAACCGCCGAAACATACGCCGGCTCATTCCGTCTGCCGCGATGAGGAACAGGCGCCACATACGGCGCATCGGTTTCAGACAGAATCTGCGCGCGAGGCGCGTTTTTAATGGTTTCGTCGTAGGTACGCGCAAATGTTACCACGCCTGTAAAAGAGAGTGTGAAGCCCATGTTGAGAAACAATTTCGCCTCTTCCCATGTACCGGCAAAAAAATGGACATTCCCTTTAACCCTCGCGTGAGTTTTCAGTATGTCGTATGCGTCGCGGTACGCGTTCCTAATGTGGAGCATCAGGGGCAAATTGAGTTCATTCGCAAGCGCTATCTGTGCTTCAAACGCGGCATATTGTTTTGCCTTCGTTTCTTCGGCAAGACGATAATAATCAAGACCGCACTCGCCAATCGCGACCACTTTCTTGCTACTGGCAAGTTCACGGTACGCGGCCATATCAAATACTTCGCCGAGCGAGCTTGACTCTTTTCCTTCGGAGCCAAACTCTTGTTTGTCGTGAAATGATTTGTCGGTATGGATAGGATGAAGGCCGACAGTCGCATACATACCTTCTGGTACGGATTCGGCAAGTTGGACCGCATTAAGTGATGTATATTTCTCTGTACCGACATTAATCATCCACACACCTTCGTCACGCGCACGGCGTATCACCGCCTCGCGGTCTTTTTCATATGCGGCAAACGGCACATGAGTATGAACATCAAAAAATTTAGGATGCATAGATATTGTTTACTTTATTTCCGGCAACAACACTTTGCCCAAAAAGTCTTGGGCGAGATACAAAGCCGAGTCATCAAGCGAAGACCCCTACATGGGACACTACGCAGTGTCCCATGTAATTGATTCTATCCTCTTGAAAAGCGGCTCGGGCATTTCATGATTCTTGATTGCCATCCGTATTTTCTGCGCGGTATCAGGCATAAACGGTTCAAGAAAGACGCTGATGTTCCAAAGATGTTTCAAGAGTATCTCCACATCTTTTTTCGCTTCATCCGGCGCAGTCTTCCATTTCTTAAAAGGTTCTGTTTTCTGTATAAAAGCGTCAAGATTTGCAATTTCATTCCAGATTGCATCC